>Ga0310695_10000851_pt1 | contig 75226 bp, 53 predicted proteins | sample RumenRJG_04DNA_FD_203882 | JGI IMG/M metagenome (GOLD analysis project Ga0310695, IMG submission 203882) | Bovine rumen microbial communities from Lethbridge, Alberta, Canada - RJG_04 (v2) (version 2) | ecosystem: Host-associated > Mammals > Digestive system > Stomach > Rumen | place: Canada... | reverse complement strand
ATAGTCAGGAAAAGGAGTTCCGCCAGCTGGTGTCAGACTTTTATGCCAAGTACACCGACAATAATCAAAAACTGACGCAATTCCAGCGTCGGGTATTTGCCGCCAGTCGAAAAATCAGTCCGGTAAAGACGGCTGTTCAAGGTGATGTACAAGAGGAAGAAACGTCTGAGGTCGTCTATGGCGACACAGCGTCACTTGCCGACATCTACGGCAGTCCCAATCCGCCTCAGTTATCGAACAGTTCGAAACCTCGTTTCGTCAAGGATGCAACAGAACCTGTTCCCGTTGAGGCTAAGGAAACTGCTGCCCAGGCTATGTTCCCTCCGTTGGGCATGTACTGTGATGCTAAGTTTGTCTATACTGACAACACATATAGAGAACCCCGTGCAAACTGTTTGATTATAGCTGGTACGGGCGGTGGCAAGGACAGCAGCACAAAACACATGCTGAAGCATCTGGAGACGCCACAGAAACTGGAAGACGGACCTAATCGAGTTATTCTAGAAAAGTATAAGCAAGAATGTAACCGCAGAAACCAAAACCTCGATAAACCCGAACGTCCAAACGTGGCTGTAAAAAGCGTTGCTGCCGACATCACCAAGGCCAGACTATCGGAACTGATGGCCGACTCGCAGGGCAATATTGTCCATACTCGTATGGTAGAACTTGACCAATGGTTTGCCGTTGAGGGCTACAAGCCTGGACCTAATTGTCCTTTCACCTATATGAAGATGACTGACGACGAAGACAACCCATTCGGTCAGGAACGTGTCGGCAGTCAGAGCGTTACGTATCAAGGTCCGTTGTCCATCAACTGGAATGCGTCGACAACACCCAGTAAAGCGGCCTACTACTTCCGCAATGCCATGACTGATGGTCCTATCAGCCGACTCGTACTTTCAACTGTGCCCGATCGTGGTCTCGGAGCACCGATGCCTGTCCATGGCAAATATGATGATAAATACGACGCAAAGTTGAAACCTTATATCGACAATCTGCGTCAGGTACACGGAGTGATAGACTGTCGACAAGCTAAACGTATGGCTGAACGACTGAAGGATGAACTTGACGACTTCGTGGTGCAGTCTGGTGATGACGTACTCAACAACTTGGGACGCAGAGCACTGGTAGCCGCATTCCGAAAAGGCTGTCTTCTTTACGCGGCCAACGGCAAGAAATGGGAGAAGGCCATAGAGGGTTTCTGTCGTTGGAGTCTGCACTACGATCTATGGTTGAAACTTCATTTCTTTGGAGATATGATTCGCCATGCTGACAGTCAGGTGAAGACATCACGCCGTGGACCGGCAAACCTGCTTCAACAGATTCCGACTAAGGAAGATGGAACATTCACTTATCAGGATGCTGTTCTTATCCGAATAAAGAATGGTAAGGAAGAAGAAGGTACAAACGTCATGTTGAACCAATGGGTTAGCCGTGGTCACATAGAGAGAGTTGGTGGTGGTATCTTCCGCAGAATAGACAAAGCTGAGTGACAAATGACAGATGACAGTTTTAAAAAAACGGCAGGTTCCTGATGTAGGAGCCTGCTGTTTTATATGTCCTTATGTCTTTTTTATATTTCTCTCAGCCCAAGTAGGATCAAGGGACGGTTTTCTGATCGGGATCATTCTCTTTCCTTGTTGCCGACTGTGCGAAGGAACTTTCCTTCTAAGGAATATGCCTTCTTGATAGAATACCGTCCATCATCATCGTAACCATAAGAGGCAGCAATGATTTCCCTCTTCTCCCATTCGAGGGTGACAACGCCCTCTGTTGAAGGTAACTGCTTGGCAGTACCCTTATATGGGTCAATGATGTATGTCCACATATTACGCCCATCAGGACATCCCTCGACGATTACCTTGCTTACGTCGCCAGGAGCGATATAAGCCTTTTCGGCAGAGGCAATTTGGGTAATGGGGACATCGACGGCATCGGCATCCTTGCCATTCATCTTTTGCCACTGACTCTCAGCCATAGGATTGGTGACGCAGACCTTGATGACCGTACCAGTCCGCTCGTCAGCAAGCCAGACGGAATAGAACGCATCCATATCGCCTTCGCCACTGGCTGGCTTGTCGATGTTGACATATACGGCATGTTGGAAATGGGCATCAGGCTGACGAACAGCGGTCTTCGGCATCTCATCGATGTCGAGCAAATCAACCTCCGCACTGTCCTTGTTTTCTGTGATTTCCGACTGCTTATCAACAACAGAGCCGTTGATGGAATCAACTGCCAAAGAGTCGGTATCACTTACTGCCTTTCCTGTTTTACTGCCACAAGCCATAAACAGCATAGCAGTAATTGAGAATAAGAGATAGTTCCTGCAGCTATATCTCTGTTTCACTAAATCCAAAAATGCCATATTTTACTTTCCTATGATTGTTCGAGTGCAAAGGTACGAATAAGTGAGTAGAATGCCAAAAGAAAAGGCAATTTTCTTGTGAGTGACACTAACGCTATCTGATGACAGTCAGGCGTTCACGTAACGACATTTGGGCATAGCGGCGCCATTCGGTGGTGCCGCTTTGTTTGTCGTCGAGGTAGTGGAGGTCGTGCATGTGGGCGTAGGCCTCCAGTTCGAAGGGGTTGAGACGATAGCCTGCATTCTTCAGACGACGCCAATAGCGGCAGGCGAGGAGCCAGTACCAGCCGTAGAGGATGTAGAAGCAGAACCAGGAATCGTGGGTGGAGCGTGCCTGGTAGAGGTGAATCATCTCATGATTCTTGATGATGCTACTGACGGTATCCTTCGACGCGTGGGACGTATTGATACGTACTGCCTCTTCCTTGCTGTGGGTGATGATACGACCAAAGAAGGTCATACCGTCGTAGCCCTTGCGGATGAGCCAGGGACGCGCTATGGCACGCATGTCGGAGAGTTTACTCGGTCGTCGGAACAGTGGCATATTGTGCTATGAAATCGTCTTCGGAGATGATGGGGATGCCCAGTTGCTGGGCCTTCTTGTTCTTGCCCGAGGTGGAGGTGACGTCATTATTAATAAGGTAGGACGTAGAACCACTGACAGCCGAGGCGACCTTGCCGCCCTGCGACTCGATATAGGCCTTGAGTTCGTTGCGGTTCTTGTAGTGATGGACGTCGCCAGTGATGACGAAGGTGAGGCCGGCACATTTGTCGCCTGACGCCGACACGTCGGGAGTGGTGACGGTGAGCTTCGTGAGGAGGCGACGGTAGCGGGCGAGGTTGCGTTCGTTACGGAACCATAGGACGAACTGGGCAGACTTCTCAGGGCCTATGCCGTCGATATGGGCGAAGACGTCGGAAGGGGAGAAAGCGGGAGAACCGCTTTCCGCAGGAGCAGCGAAGAGGTCGCCTTCGACGGAGATACCCGATGAAGGGGCCGACGGAAAGCCGTCGGGAACGGTGGCCATAGCCACTAATTCGTCAAGGGGGTAAGCTGAGAGCAGTCGTTTGCAGACGTCGAGGCCACAGAGCGGGATGTTGAGGGCGTAGAGCAATCGGTGAGCTTCGACCTCACGACTCTTATCAATACTGCGCATGATGTTGGAAGCCGACTTCTCGCCGAAGCCATCCATGCGCGAGAGTTCGAGGATATGGCTACGCAGTTCGTAGATGTCGGCATATTCGGTAATCCAGCCGAGATTGATGAACTTCGAGAGCGTCTGTTCGGAGATGCCGTCGATGTTCATACCTTCTTTCGACACGAAACGCGCCAGTTTTCTGAGTTGCTTGGCGGCACAGTCGGGATTGGTGCAATGGAGCGTCTTGGTCCCACTGGTCTCGCTGACGACAATCTGCGTGGACGCGTGGCAGACGGGGCATTCGTTTGGCACGCTGAATGTGCCGACGCTCTGGGTAACCTTGATGACCTTGGGGATGATTTTGTTGGCCTTGATGACACTGAGCTGGGTGCCAGGACCACCGATGCCCAGACGTTCGCACTCGCTGATGTTGCATAGCGAGGCGCGCTTGACGGTAGTACCCTCGAGTTCGACGGGTTGGAAGATGGCGACAGGCGAGATGGTGGATGCCGCACACGACCACTCCACCTCTTTTAATATCGTGTCAGCCGACTCGTCCTGCCATTTGAAAGCCAATCCGGCTCGGGTGGCGTGATGGCCTGTGACGGAGCCCGTCTGGGCGTAGTCGGTATCGTCGTAGCACACCACGAGACCATCGACGGGGAAGGGATTCTTACGGGAAGTGACTTTGGCGGTGAAGCGAGCCAAACTCGCTTCCACTGTGGAAGCGGACGGCGTGTCGACTCGTTCGCGCTCGACAGTGGTAAAGCCCTGGGCGTCGAGCCAAGCCATCCGTGCGCCCCAACTGACGATGTCCTCTTCAGTATATACCAAGGTGAATGGTATCCACTGGATGTGGCGCTGGCGCACCTCGTCGGGGTCTTTCAGCGTCAGCGAACCAGAGGCGAGGTTACGCGGATTGGCATAGTCCTCGCCACTCTCCATGAGGAAGCGTTCGAAGTCGTCGTAGCTGATGACTGCCTCGCCACGAATGACTGTATGACCCTGATAGCTGATAGTCTGAGGAATGCCGTTGATGGAACGCGCAAGATGGGTGATGTTGGTGCCGATATGGCCATTACCACGTGTGACGACCTTCGTCAACTTACCATTGTCGTAGGTCACGACGAGCGTCAGACCATCCAGTTTCCACGATATCCAGATAGGTCGTTCCTCAGCCCATTTTACGAGGTCGCCAACCTGTTTGGTCTTTGCCAGCGAGAGTGCCGCAAACTCGTGTTCCTCCTTCTGCCCCGTAGTGGTATCCTCGGAAACTTTCTGCGTGGGCGAGTCGGGCAGGGTAGTGCCTGTCTCGTTTTCCAGCGCTTTCAGTTCGTCGAAACGCTGGTCCCACTCATAGTCTGTCATCTGCTCTGAGCGTCCGTTATAGTAGGCGTCGGATGCTTCGTTTAGCTCGCGAACGAGCTGCTCCATGCGTAATATCTTGTCGTTTGGCATAGTTTTTATCCAATTTTGTGCAAAGGTACAAAAAAAATTCGTACCTTTGCAGTTCAAACGGAAAAAAATAATGATTTCAGTAGAAGGATTACGTGTCGAGTTTGGTGTGAAGCCGTTGTTCGCGAATGCCAGTTTCGTGGTCAACGACCGTGACCGTATTGCCCTTGTGGGTAAGAACGGGGCGGGCAAATCGACACTGCTAAAGATACTTTGTGGCAAGCAGACACCCACGTCGGGTGTGGTGAGCGTGCCAAACGATACGACCATAGGCTATCTGCCTCAGGTGATGAACCTGCAGGACTCGACAACGGTACGACAGGAAGCTCAGAAGGCCTTTGCCGACATTCAGCAGATGGCAGAACGTATAGAGCGGATGAACCAGCAGTTGGCTGAACGTACGGATTACGAGAGTGAGAGCTACTTGGCGCTGATAGAGAAATATACGTCGGAGCACGACCGCTACCAGATGCTGGGTGCAGACGGCTATGAGGCCGAGATTGAGCGCACGCTGATGGGTCTGGGCTTTGAACGCAGCGATTTCGAGCGTCCTACGTCGGAGTTCTCTGGCGGTTGGCGAATGCGTATTGAGTTGGCTAAAATCCTATTGCGTAAACCCGATGTGCTGTTGTTGGACGAGCCCACCAATCATCTGGACATTGAGTCTATCCAGTGGTTGGAGCAGTTCTTGGCCACAAGTGCCAATGCCGTCGTGCTGGTGAGTCACGACCGCGCATTTATTAATAATGTGACGAACAGGACACTGGAGATATCGTGCGGACAGATTATCGACTACAAGGTGAAGTACGACGAATATGTCGTATTGCGCAAGGAACGTCGCGAACAGCAGCTCAGAGCCTACGAAAACCAGCAGAAGGAGATAGCCGATATGAAGCAGTTCATCGACCGTTTCCGCTATCAGGCCACGAAGGCTGTGCAGGTGCAGCAGAAAGTGAAGCAGCTGGAGAAAATCGTGCCTATCGAGATTGACGAGGTGGACAATTCGGCTATGCACCTGAAGTTTCCGCCCTGTTTGCGAAGTGGCGACTATCCCGTCATTTGCGAGGACGTCAGGAAGGCATATAACCACGTGGTGTTCGACCACGTGAACCTGACCATTAAGCGAGGCGAGAAGGTGGCCTTTGTTGGTAAGAACGGCGAGGGTAAGTCGACGTTGGTGAAATGTATCATGGGCGAGATACCGTTCGACGGAAACCTGAAGGTTGGCCACAACGTGCAGATAGGCTATTTTGCCCAGAATCAGGCACAGTTGTTGGACGAAAGTCTGACTGTATTCCAGACGATAGACTATGTGGCTAAAGGCGATATGCGTCTGAGAATCAACGATATTCTCGGCGCGTTTATGTTTGGTGGCGAGGAGTCGGACAAACGTGTAAAGGTGCTGAGTGGAGGCGAACGTAGCCGTTTGGCGATGATCCGTCTGTTGTTGGAACCTGTCAACCTGCTGATTCTCGACGAGCCTACCAACCACTTGGATATGGCGTCGAAAGATGTGCTGAAGGAAGCCATCAAAGCCTTCGACGGAACGGCTATTGTCGTGTCCCACGACCGCGAATTCCTCGACGGGTTGGTGACGAAGGTCTACGAGTTCGGAGGAGGCAAGGTTCGCGAGCACTTGGGAGGTATCTACGACTTCCTCAGGAGCAAACATATTTCAGAGCTCCATGAGCTCGAAAATTCCCAGGCAGGGAACAAAACATTCCCAGGCAGGGAACAAAATATTCCCAGCGTGGGAACAAACACTCAGCCGGTAGTAAAAAACCAGTCGTATGCCGAGCACAAGGAACAGCAGAAGCAGTTGCGCAAGGCCGAGAAGGCTGTTGAGCAGTCGGAGCGCAGGATCAGTGATATGGAACAGCGCCTGAAAGAACTCGACGACCTGCTGATGAAACCAGAGAATGCGTCGAATATGGAATTCGTAACGGAATATACGACGACGAAGAAAGCCCTCGACGAAGAGGTGGAACGCTGGGAAAAGCTCTCAGAAGAATTGGAACAATTAACGAATTAAAAACATATAGAACAATGAAGAAATTATTGATTATCATGGCATTAGCATCAATGACCATTACGGGTTCAGCACAGCAATTGCGCTCAGGTATCAATCTGGGAGATTTGGATACGAGTGTGCGTCCTGCTGACGATTTCTATGAGTATGCATGTGGTGGATGGATGAAAGCCAATCCACTGCCTGCCGCCTATTCACGCTACGGTAGTTTCGACCGTCTGGCTGAAGACAACAACAAGCGTATCAACGGCATCCTGAAGGAACTGTTGGAAAACAGCTACGAGAATGGTACTGTCGAGCAGAAACTGAGCGACCTTTATAAGTTGGCAATGGATTCTGCCCGTCGCGAACAAGATGGCCTTTCGCCCGTGATGCCCCTTATCAAGCGTCTGGAGGCTGCCAAGACCAAGGATCAGCTGTTTGCTATCCAACTGGAGTTGGCTCCCTATGGCTCAGAGGAATTCTTCAACTCCTACATTGGTGCTGACGAGAAGAACGCTACGGAGAATATCGTCAATATCTTCCAAGGCGGTCTGACGCTGGGTCAGAAGGACTATTATCTGGAGACTGACGAGGCTACCACGAAGATTCGTGAGGCTTACAAGAAACACATCGTCCGCATGTTCCAGCTCTTTGGCTTCAAGAAAGGTGCTGCCGAGCAGAAGATGAAGAACATCATGAAGGTTGAGACGGCTTTGGCCAAAGCTTCGAAGTCACGTACGGAACTGCGTGATCCACAGGCCAACTACAACAAGATGACGTTGCAGGAGTTTGAGAGCCGTTATCCTCATTTCCAACTGGAGAAACAAGGCTTGGCAATGGGTATGAAGAGCGAACATATGCAGCAATTGGTAGTTGGACAGCCTGAATTCATGGCTGTTGCCGACAAGTTGTTTGCCACGATGAAGCCCGCTGAATATCGTGACGTGATGGAGTGGGGCATTATCGACGGTTCGACGGGTCTGCTGAACGACGAAGTCCGCGAGGCTAATTTCGACTTCTACGGCAAGGTGATGTCTGGTCGTAAAGAGGATCATCCATTGTGGCGTCGTGCCACTAATCAGGTGCAGGGCGTGATGGGCGAAGCGCTGGGCCGCATCTATGTGCAGAAGTATTTCCCTGCTTCTTCGAAGGAACGTATGAAGACGCTGGTGGAGAACCTGCGTATTGCACTCGGTGAGCGTATTGCTGCTCAGGACTGGATGGACGATTCGACGAAAGTGAATGCCCTGCTGAAGCTGAATACCTTCTATGTGAAGATTGGTTATCCTGATCGTTGGACAGACCTCTCTAACTTGAAGATTGATGCGAAAAAATCTTACTATGAGAACATGAAGGAGTGTCGTCGCTTCTGGGTTGCCTGGCAGATAGAGCATAAAGCAGGAAAGCCTGTTGACAGAGACGACTGGCACATGACTCCGCAGACAGTGAACGCATACTATAACCCTACCACGAACGAAATCTGCTTCCCTGCTGGTATTCTGCAAGTTCCGTTCTTCGATCCCACTGCTGATGACGCTTTCAACTATGGCGCTATCGGTGTTGTAATCGGTCACGAGATGACACACGGATTCGACGACCAGGGACGCCAGTATGACAAGGACGGAAATATGCACGACTGGTGGACGGAAGCTGATGGAAAGAACTTTACAGAACGTACGGATAAATATGCCGACTTCTTCTCGAAAATCAAGGTGCTGCCCGACCTGAATGCCAACGGTCGTCTGACGTTGGGTGAGAACCTTGCCGATCACGGTGGCCTGCAGGTTGCGTGGTATGCTTACAAGAATGCCACCAAGCGCAATCCTTTGCCCGTCATTGACGGACTGACAGCCGACCAGCGTTTCTTCCTGGCCTATGCTGGTGTGTGGGCTGGTAATGTGACTGAGGCTGAAATCCGTAATCGTACCAAGAGTGACCCCCACTCACTGGGTCGCTGGAGGGTCAATGGTGCCCTGCCTCATATTGATATGTGGTACGATGCTTTCGGTGTGAAAGAAGGTGATAAAATGTTCATTCCAAAGGCCGAACGGTTGCCTTTGTGGTAAGAATAATGGTCAAAAAGCTAAAAAATTCCGACGTAAATGTAAATTTACGCCGGTTTTTTTGTTGCATTTAAAAATTTTTTAGTAACTTTGCAAACATTATTACTACCATGTGTATGATGAACGACAATAATATAGAGAAGACGCAACGAACAGTTCGCCCTCAAACGCTACAAAGGGAAATGGAACTTCCACAGGAAGACCAACCCATGCAAATGCAACAACAGCAGCAACAAGCTGCAGGTAAAGCGTGCCCCTATTGCGGAGCTATCAACGATCCTGAGGCCATGTTCTGTGCCCAGTGTGGTCAGCCGATTAACAAGATGGCCTGTCCGCATTGCGGCGCCGAGATGGATCCTGACGCAGACTTCTGCGAAGTGTGCCATCATTACATCCGCAAGGATATTTGTTCCTACTGCGGAGCCCGGTTGTCAGGCAATGAAGCTTATTGCCCTGAATGTGGCAGTCCGCGAGGAGGCATCGTTTGTCCGACGTGTCATTCGCTGAACGATTTTGCATTCTGCAAGAAGTGTGGAACAGCCCTGACGGAGGAAGCCCGTATGTTGGTGAAGGAGTTGCAGCACAATCCTGACTATCAGGAACTTGTGGAGATTGTGCAGGACTTTTCGAAGTTGGAGAACGCTCTGCCTTACAATTCCGAACGTGACATTCTGCGTGAGCAGGCCAACAACAAGTTGCGTGAGCGTGTGCTGACGCTGTTGGCTAAAGACGAAGGTGTGGAGAACCCCATCATTCCAAAGCCTGAGACCAAACGTATGACCAAAGAAGAGTTGGAAGAGCAGAAAGCCGTGAAAATTAAGATGTTGTCGGCTATTCTCGACAAACTTGCAGTTCCTGCTGGTCCCTCGCCAGCAAAAGCCCGCAACTATGCGATGGCCAGTAAGCCCGTCGGAGTGCGATTGGCATGGGTGTGCAACTACAAACATGCTATGCATAGCAGCCCTTGTGGGTGTGCGAAACCCCAGATGGGTGGCAAATGGGTTGTTTTAGGTAAGAATTCTAACGCTGAAATAAAAGACGACAAATAATATATGGACGACAAGACCTTTAGAGGTGCAGAGCCTGTTGCGGATGGCACTACGATGAAGACAGTGCGCGTCAGTGGGAGTCAGCCTGCTGCCGGTGGCAATGGAGAAATGACCATCCGTCCTGGAGAGAATACACAAGGCCAGACGGGTGGCGAAGTAGAGTTTCTTCTGAAAGGCAGGATGTATCGGAACATTAAGTGCCTGAGCGACAATTCCGGCGAGGCTCAAGTTTTTCTGGTAGAAGGTGAAGAGGGCCAGCGCGTGTTGAAAGTGTACTATCCCAACTTTACCATTAAGAAGACGCTGATGCGCATCATCCAGAACATCGGTATGGAGATGATAGTCCGGATATACGACTATGGCAAGACGTATGTTGACGGCAAGAATCGCGACTACGAATTGATGGAGTATCTTCGTGGAGGCTCGCTGAATTCATACGATTTGGATGGCGATTTCAACCAGTTCCGTCGCATAGCTCTGCAGGCAGCTGCAGCATTGGCATACTGCCATAATTATAACATCATTCACAAGGATATCAAGCCTGGCAACTATTTCTTCCGTGAGGCTGATCACAAGGAAATCGTGCTGGGAGACTTTGGAATCTCCAGTATTTTGGAAGGTGACGAGAAGGTGCACCGTACGACACAGGCTCGTACGCCGGTATATGCTGCCCCAGAAATGTACAATGATGTCATTGACGGTGAGGTGGAGATTACCCCTGCTGTCGACTTCTATTCGCTGGGTATCACGCTGATGACGCTCTGGCTGGGTGAAAATCCGCTGAGTCAGAACGAGCGTGTGATGATGCGTAAGAAGAATGAAGGTCGTCTGCCGCGAATCAACGAACTGCCTGATCGTGTGAAGATGATTGTGCAGGGACTGACATCAGTCAATCCCCAGACACGTTGGGGCTATGATGAAGTGGAGCGCTGGTTCTTGGGCGAGGATGTGAAGATTGATATGTCTTCACCCATTCTGAAGTATCGTAGTTTCATTGTAGATCCAGAGAAGAATCTCGTAGCAGACAATGTTCACGAATTGATTCCCCTGTTGCTTGATAACGAGCGACTGGCCATCAATTATCTTTATAATGGTCGTATCGCTGGTTGGCTGGAACAATGCGGTAATGTGAAACTCAGTTCTGCTGTCAAGGATATCGTAGTGAACCGCTATCCTGTCGACCAGCATGCAGGACTGATGGCTGCTGTTTACGTGATGGAGCCGTCTTATCCTTACAAGGACTTGCGAGGCAATCTTTGTGACGATGTGCATAGTGCTGCCATTTCGGTATTGAGCTATCAGGAAGAATATAAAATGGCTTTGGCCAATCCGAATGATACGTTGTATCTCTATCTGGAGTCGCATTCAAAGGCCGATGTCAATCGCTTGCGCAGCTATTTCGCAGAGGACAGTAAACTGGACGCGCGCATAGCAATTTTGAGGTTTGTTTACGAGATAGATGCTGACATTCCTTTCCTTGTCAATCGTCCGTCTTCCAATCTGGCAGATATTGTTCATACCTTTGGCTATGAGGATTGTTCTGATGACGAGTGGACCAGTTTGAGCGATGGTCGTTTGCTATCGTGGATGTATTGTCACGAAGACCATATGGCCTGTGAGGCTCTGCGTATCATGACGGCAGGAAAGACGCCGAGCCGTTCGCTGGGTTACAAGGTACTGTACAATATCGACAAAGAAGCTGCTTACGACTTACGTGATGCCGATTCACCCTATAAAGTTGGTGAGGTGATACGTGAACAGCTAAAAGAATGGCAGGACCTGTCGGACGAAGAGTATGCTAAGAAAGCTGTAGATTTTACCGACCCCGATGGACGTTTCATCTATTTCGCCCAGTTGCATGGCTGGTTTGAGCAAATCAGTCAGGCTCGTGCCTGCTTCGATATGAAGAGTGAAGAGAACCGAACCCGTCTGGGAGCTTATGATGTTCGTACGGCAGTATATCGTTTCTGCCGAATCCTTGGTGTGACCCCTACTTATCTCTTGGAGGATGGAACAGAACTCACTTCGGCTCTTACGATGGATAAACTGATGTATCGTCCACAATTGCTTTCTGCCATGAAGCGGGGCTCTTTGAGTCAGTGGATGGCAGTGTTCTATCATGAAGACCCGTTCCAAGATTTCAGTGAGACTTATAGCTACGAGCGTAAGTTGGAAGAATGGATTTATGCCTTGGGTGAGATTGACCAGAATCAGTATTATTTCAAGCGTTATGGCAACGCCAAAGAGGAAACGGCCCAGAAGTATCAGGAAGTTCGTCAGGGCTTTAATAAGGCAAAGTCGAAGGAGAGCCGCTGGCGTTACATATTCTATGGATTGTGTGCTGCATGGGTGTTACTGTTGCTCATCTGCGGCATTTCTGAGCCTGGACGTCAGTATATTTTCCAACACTCGATGATGACTATCGGTCTGCCAGTTGGAGGTATGACGGCTATCATCGTTGGTCTGCGAGCATACTTCCGCGGCTATGGCTTTGTGATGTCGTGCTTGTGGGGATTGTTGGGTATGATATCATCTTATATTCCGATTCTCATTCTCAGGACGGTTGATGCTTCGGCACCTTCTTTGTTCATTCCTGCGATTATTATTATTACCTTATTATATATGGCAGTATGTCACCTCACGGATTACCGTAGCGACTCAAAGGGTGACAACCAGTTGATCAACGAGGTGATGGAGGACGACATCAAGTCGACACTCATCGAGCCGCTGTTCTATACGTTCAAGCAGAAGACGTTTAAGTTCAAGGGTTCGAAATTCGGTTTGCTCGATGACGTCACCAATCAGGTGCGTTCTCTCAGCGGTGAATCTGTACTACACTATATTCTGTGGAGTATCATGGTTGCCATATTGCTGATGGAAATGATAGTATTCAGTCCTAAACTCATGAATCGTTCTAATCCCGATGCAGAAAACATACGTGTGAATCCTGCTGAGGTTGTCGAAAAGATACAAGAAGATGTGGAACAGAAAGACGCTGAGCCGGAAGAAGCAGAAAAAGATGCTGCTGGCAAAGAGGACGTTAAAAAGAGTGTAGAATAAAGATATTAAGAAATATGATATGTGAGCATTGTCATAAAGAGAACCGCTCAATAGCCAAGTTCTGCCGGTGGTGTGGAAAACCACTTGTTTCGCAAAACGTGCTTGACCGCATGGTAGGACTTAGCGATGTGAAACAACAGCTGAAGACGGTTGTTGATACCTATACCTATCTGCATTCGCGTAAGGACATCATGAATGTCCGTTTAAGCGTCAATGCAATTATTATAGGTGAGACGGGAACGGGTAAGACAGCATTGGCCGAAGTGATTCGCGACTACTTCTACCAGCATAAGATTATCGAGAAACCTAAGTTGACGATGGTTGATGCGGTAGACTATCAGCGTTTCGTCGACAAGTGGGACGATAATGTGAAGAAAGCCAAGGACGGCATTCTGTTCTTCGACAATGTACAGAAGCTGTTGCCAGACCGCTATTCCAATCAGGTGAACCCGCTTGACAAACTATTTGTCGAGATGGATAAGTGGGATGAAAACCCCATTGTCATGATTGCCGGATTACCTAAGGGCCTTGACGACTTCCTGACGGCAAACCCTGCTGCTCAGAACCGTTTCAAGTACACATTCCGTCTGCCGACCCCAGGCTATCAGGAACTGTGCGACATCTGTAAAATGGAACTGCGTACCAAATACGGTATTGCAGCCTATACGCCGGAAGCCGACCATAAACTGATACGTTTCTTCCAGTATCAGGTGAAGATCAAGGACGAGACTTTCGGATATGCCCATGTTGCCGTCAAGACTGCTGAGGATATCTTTACCTCGTTTATCAGTCGTGGCGCAGAGGCCGTCATGGTGGAAGAACAGGACATTCGTGGCTATGTTCCCGAGGAGCGTTCGTTGGAGGATATCCTTAGCGACCTCGACCGCTATATCGGTATGGACGAGGTGAAGAAAGCCGTTCGCGAGATTGCCTTCACCGTTCACAACAGTGTACAGCGTGCTCAGCGAGGACTGGGCGAACAGGAGAAGTCAGGCATTCATATTGTGCTGACAGGTAATCCTGGTACAGGTAAGACAACCATTGCCCGCAAGTTGGGTGAGATACTGGAATCCATTGGCTATCTGGATAGTGGCCACGTTGTCGAAGTCGACCGCTCGAAGATGGTCAGTCCCTATCAGGGTGAGACGCCAAAGGTTGTTGACCGTTTGTGTGACAAGGCAATGGGCGGAATCCTCTTTGTTGATGAGGCCTATACGCTGGCGCCTTTGAGTCAGAGTGGCGATAAAGACCAGCAGGGCACGCAGGCTTTGGAGCAGTTGATGAAACGTATGGAAGACGACCGTGGTAAGTTTGTGGTCATTGCTGCCGGCTATCGTCAGGAGATGGACAATCTGTTCCGTATCAATCCTGGCGTGCGTAGTCGTTTCAGCTATTTCCTCAATATCGACGACTATACGCCCGATCAGTTGTTCCAGATTATGAGTGTCTTTGCCAAGGAGAAGAAATACGTGTTTACGGATGAGGCCAAGGAACTGACGCTTAAGATGATAACCGAGCTCTACAACTCGCGTGACAAGGACTTTGCCAATGGTCGTACGATGCGTCAGCTCTTCGACAAGATTGTTGCCAAGCAGGCTGAACGTCTGCAGAAGGTTGACATTTCGACCCTTACCAATGAGCAGATGATGACCATCGACGTGCCCGATATTCCTTACGAGGCTCCGAAGACTGTCGATTACAAGGAGTGTCTGTCGAAACTCAACGGTATGGTTGGTCTTGCTGCCGTCAAGAAGGAAATTTCCAATCTGGCAGCATTCCTCAACCTGCAGATACGCCGTGGCGAAACCAATACCTTCCAGGGCAAGCACTACGTCTTTACAGGTAATCCCGGTACAGGTAAAACCACTGTTGCACGTATCATGGCAGACGTATTCCGCACGTTGGGCATCCTCTCTCGTGGACAGCTGATAGAGGCCGACCGTGCTAAGCTCGTGGCAGGTTATTCGGGCCAGACGGCTATCAAGACCAATCAGCTCATTGACTCGGCGATGGGTGGTGTGTTATTCATCGATGAGGCTTACACGTTGAAGTCGAGCGATCAGGATTCCTTCGGTTCCGAAGCTATCGACACGCTGCTCAAACGTTTAGAGGATGACCGTGGTAAGTTCATCTGTATCGTTGCGGGTTATACCGACCAGATGCACGATTTCATTGACACGAACCCAGGACTGAAGAGCCGCTTTACGCAGACCATTCATTTCGACGACTATACGCCTGATGAACTGACTGAAATCTTCATCAATCTGGCGAAGGGTAAGAATTTCACCATCGATGAAGAGACACAAGCTGCCATCCACCGTCAGTTCGAACAGCTCTACCTGCGTCGCGACAAGAACTTCGGCAATGCCCGTGAAGCTCGTCGTATGTTTGATCAGGCTGTCGAGAAGCAGAGCCAGCGACTCGTTGGCATGATGGGCAATCCCGACTTCAAGGACGACGATATGTACCGCATTACCACTGCCGACCTTGAGGTCGCTCAGGCCGAGAAGGCTCGTCCGCTCGACGAGGTTCTCAACGAGCTCGACGAATTCATCGGCATGCGTTCTGTCAAGAATATGATCCGTCGTCTGGCTGTTCAGAGCATGTTCATGAAGCAGCGTGCCGCCATGGGTGCCGGTAAGGTGCAGCAGATGTCAATGAACTTCATTCTGACAGGTAACCCCGGTACAGGTAAGACGTCGATTGCACGCAAGATGGGTGAAGTACTCCAGTCTATGGAGATCCTGCCTACCAGCCGTGTCATTGAGGCCAGCCGTGCTACCCTCGTTGGTAAGTATATGGGTGAGACCCCGAAGATTGTTAATAATATGTGCGACAAGGCGATGGGTGGTATCCTGTTCATCGACGAAGCCTACACGTTGTCCTCGGAGAACGACCAGTATGGTAAGGAAGCCATCGACACGCTGATGAAACGCATGGAGGACGACCGCGGTAAGTTCGTCGTCATTGCTGCAGGTTACAAGGACGAGATGGAGACCTTCTTGGCTGTTAACCCGGGTCTCGCAAGTCGCTTCAGCCATAAGATGCATATCGACGACTATAACGAAGACGAGCTGTTGGCAATCTTCAAGAAGATGGCCTCCAAGGACAATTACAAGCTGTCGCCTGAGGCCGAGTTCAAACTCATGGATCTCATCTGCCGTAAGGTCATCAGCAAGAGCAGTTCCTTCGGCAATGCCCGTGAAATGCGAAATATGCTCGATGCCACCATCCAGCAGCTCTCTATGCGTGTCAGTGCGATGAATCAGTCTGAGATAACGCAGGAGACTTATCAATTGATTATGCCAGAAGATATTAAAGAAGAGATATGATTATTTGCCCAAGTTGTAAAGAAGAGATAGAAGAAGAGTCTCACTACTGTGACCAGTGCGGACAGGAACTTGTCTATTGTACCAGTTGTGGACGTGTCGGTATGGGACGTCGCTGCACCTATTGCGGTGGATTGATGGCTGGTGTCGACGAACAGAACGGTCAGCAACAGGCTGCTGCTCCTAATCAGCAAGCTGTCGCGCAATCTACCAATGCTTCGCCATTGATTACGTCGCGTTGTGCCGAGCCTGTCGGTTCTCAGATGCCCGTGCAGAATGGCGTTCCGACCCTGACGTTGTATAATCCCAGTCTCGACATCCGTATGGTGGGTGTCAACGGTGCCATCATTGGCCGTCGCCAGGGACCATACCAGCAGCTGTTCGAGGGTAACATGTATATTTCCGGCGTTCATGCTCAGCTCATTTACAAGCCCGACGCAGGATGGTGCATCATTGACAAGCATTCTTCTAATGGTACGAAGTTGAACCAACGCGATCTTCTGCCCGATGTTCCCATGTCTATCAAGGCTGGCGATATCGTGACGCTGGCCAATATCAATCTTCAGGTCAGTATCAGCTAAAGCGTGAAAGATAGTTTTTAGGAAAATATTGATATGAGTATCATCAAACTGACAGCCGCCAGTAGGATTGGCTGTGTGAGAACAAATAATGAGGACATGATTCTCGCCTACGATAAACTCGTGCGCAGCGATGTCTACGCTACGGAGTTTGCATCCGAGAATATGGACCGTTTCGTCATTGCCTTAGCCGACGGGATGGGAGGACACAATGCTGGCGAGGTGGCCAGTTCGGACGTATTGGAAAACCTGCAGTTCTACATCAACGACCTGCCTCGTGGGCTCGCTTCCGGCGAACTGATGGAGAAGTTGGACGAATGGTTGCAGTCTGTCAACCAGATTATTGCCTCAAAGGGTCATGTCAATCCAGAGATGGCCGAGATGGGTACGACGCTCGTGGGTGTTGTCTTCTACAACAACAAGTACTACTGGATGAATTGCGGCGACAGTCGCCTCTATCGTCTCCGCGACGGCGTGTTGGAACAGATTTCCAACGACCATTCATTGAGCAATCAACGTGGCGAGAAGAAGCACTCGAACATCATTACAAACTGCATCGGTGCAGGCATTCGTCAGCCCTATCTCGACCTCTTTGAGTTTACTGACGATTTTCTGTCGGGCGACACTTATATGCTTTGTTCCGACGGTCTCAACGATATGATTTCCGACAAGCATATCACCGAATTGTTGCTCGAGGGCGCCAATGCCAACCTGCTCTGCGAGGCAGCCATCGATGCTGGCGGCTACGACAATGTCTCGGTGTGTGTCTTTTCAGTTCAACCATTAAGCTAAGCGTTTATGCCTTTACGATTACCCGATAAATTACCTGCCATAGAATTGCTGAAGCATGAGAACATCTTCGTGATGGACGATTCGCGTGCCCATAATCAGGACATCCGTCCGTTGAAGATTGCCATCCTGAACCTCATGCCGCTGAAGATTACGACGGAGACCGACCTGATACGTCTGCTGTCCAATACACCGTTGCAGTTGGAAATCAGTTTCATGAAACTCCGCAGCCATACGCCGAAGAATACGCCCATTGAACACATGATGATGTTCTACCGCGATTTCGAACAGATGCGCAACGAGAAATACGACGGCATGATTATCACCGGTGCGCCCGTCGAGACACTCGACTTCGAGGACGTTACCTATTGGGACGAGATGCAGGACATCTTCCTGTGGGCTCGTACGCACGTGTGGAGCACGATGTACATCTGCTGGGCGGCGCAGGCCGGACTCTATTTCCATTATGGTGTGCCGAAGTATCCGCTCGAGAAGAAGATGTTCGGCATCTTCCCGCAGCAGATGCTCGAACCACAACTGCCTATCTTCCGTGGATTCGACGATTTGTTCATGATGCCTCATAGCCGTCATACCGAGCTTCATCGCGACGACATCCTGGCGCGACCCGAACTGACGTTGCTCGCCGAATCGAAGCAGAGCGGAGTCAGCATGGTCATGGCTCGTGGAGGCCGTGAGTTCTTCATCACAGGTCATCTCGAGTATGCTCCCGACACGCTCGACAAAGAGTATCGCCGCGACAAGGATGTGCGCGACGATGTGGAGTTGCCGTTGAATTATTACCGCAACGACGACCCCTCGCAGGAGCCGCTTGTCACATGGCGTGCACATGCCAACTTGCTGTATAGCAACTGGATAAACTATTACGTCTATCAGGAGACACCATACGATATTAATGCGATCACTTGAACTGCTGGCACCCGCCAAGAATCTGGAGTGTGGCTTGGCAGCCATCGATCATGGTGCCGACGCCGTCTATATCGGTGCGTCGCGCTTCGGTGCACGTGTGGCGGCAGGCAATTCCGTCGACGACATCCGGCAGCTCTGCCTCTACGCCCATCAGTTTGCGGCGAAGGTCTATGTCACCGTCAACACCATCATCTACGACAATGAGTTGGAAGCAACCCGTCAGTTGCTTGCCGAACTGTCTGATGCCGGCGTCGACGCCATCCTCGTTCAGGATATGGCCGTACTTTCGCTACTCTCTGACCGCTCACCTCTGACCTCTGACCTCTCATTCCACGCCTCCACGCAGACCGACAACCGCACAGTTGAAAAAGTGCGCTGGTTGCGCGACGTGGGCTTTCGCCGTGTGGTCCTTGCCCGCGAACTCTCTGCCGACGAGATTGCTGCCATCCACGAGGCCGTGCCCGATGTCGAACTCGAGGTCTTCGTTCATGGCGCGCTGTGCGTCAGCTATAGCGGCTTGTGCTACGCCTCCGAACACTGCTTCGGCCGTTCCGCCAACCGCGGTGCCTGCGCGCAGTTCTGCCGCATGAAGTTCGACCTCATCGATGCCGATGGCCGTGAACTGGAACACCAGCGTCACCTGCTCTCGCTGAAGGATATGAACCTGAGCAGTCACCTGCAGGAACTCGTCAATGCCGGTGCGACGTCGTTTAAGATTGAGGGCCGCTTGAAGGATGCTGCCTATGTGAAGAATGTCACTGCGGCCTATAGCGAGGCGCTCAACGCCATCATCCGCCAGCATCCCGACCGTTACTGCCGTGCCTCGCGCGGACAGTGCACCTACACCTTCCGTCCCGACTTGTACAAGACCTTCAATCGTGGTTTTACCACTTATTTCCTGCATGGTCGCCAGCCGGACATCTTTTCGCCCGACACGCCCAAGGCATTGGGTGAGTATGTCGGACGCGTCAAGGAACTGCGCCGCGACTCGTTCAATGTCGCAGGCACGGCGACGTTTGCCAACGGCGACGGACTCTGCTTCTTCAATGCCGACAACGAGTTGGAGGGCTTCCGTGTCAACCGCGCTGAAGGCAACCGCCTCTTTCCGCAGCAGATGCCGACGAATCTCCATCCGGGTGTGTCGCTCTATCGTAATAACGACCAGCAGTTCGAACGTCTGCTCAGTCGTCCCAGCAGTGAGCGTCGCATTCTCATCCGCTTGTCTCTTGGCGTCACGTCCGATGGCTTCTCGCTCTCCGCGGAACCTGTCGGAACACCGGCCGCAACGCCGGTTGAGGTTACCATCGCCTGCGAACACCAACAGGCCGCCAAACCTCAACACGATAACATCGTCCGCCAGCTGTCGAAACTCGGTGGCACGATTTACGAGTGTAGTGGGGTAGACCTCCCCGACAGTTTCGGCCATTTCATTCCTAACAGCACTTTGACCGACCTCCGTCGTCGTCTCGTGGAAGCGCTTAACGGGGACGGTTCTCGTTGTGTCATGGCTATGACACAGGAGAACCGTCCCCAATATGTCCCACCGCATTTCTACGACCACCCTTATCTCTACAACATCGCCAACCGCCTCTCGTGCGAGTTCTATGGCGTCGATGCCCCTACGGCCTACGAACTGCGTGGCGGCGACGGTCCCATCATGCAGTGCCGTCATTGTCTGCGTTATGCGCTGGGCCGTTGCCGGAAGAACCCCGCCGACCGTTCGACCGTTGAATGGCGTGAGCCGCTGTTCCTGCGTTTAGGCGACGGTCGCCGTTTCCGTCTGGAGTTCGATTGCAAACATTGTCAGATGAATGTCTATGCCGAGGATTAGGATATACATATTGCTTACGCTGGTAGCCATGATGCTGACGGGTTGCTACAACCACGGACAGCGCACGCCCGACGCATGGGACCTCACCGAGCAACAGCTCGACTCCATCTCGTTCTCCACGACGCATCACTACACCCAGAACTACAACTTCGTGGTGACGACAGGCAGTCTGCCGCTGGCCGACAACCTGCCCGACATGGCCTTCGACACCATGTACGTCGTGCGTGGCGAACGCGTCGTCGTGGCAGAGATCACCACCGTGCCTACCGACTCCATCGACTCCGTATGGGTCAAGGTGGCGCGCGACCAGGTGACGCAGGGATGGATTCGCGAGAGCGAGTTGCTCAAGGGCGTGTCGCCCGACGACCCCATCTCCCAGTTCATCGACCTCTTCTCCAACACCCACCTGCTCATCTTCCTCGCCTTGTGCGTCATCGTGCTGGCCTTCTATGCCATGCGCCGACTGTTTCGACGCCGTGCATACATCGTCCATTTCAACGATATCGACTCGTTCTATCCCACGGCTCTGTGTCTGCTGGTGGCTGCTTCGGCCACGCTCTATGCCTCCATCCAGATGTTCGGTGCCGAGTCGTGGCGACATTTCTACTACCACCCCTCGCTCAATCCCTTTGCCCTGCCCGTCCATCTCGGCATTTTCGTGGCGTCGGTGTGGGCACTCATCATCGTGGGTCTTGCAACTGTCGATGACGTGTTCCACCAATTGCCTGCCACCGATGCCGTGCTCTATTTGGCAGGACTCTCGGCAGTATGTGCTGTCGATTACGTCGTGTTCAGTATCTTTACGCTTTACTACGTCGGCTATGCCTTGTTCATAGCCTACGCCGTCTTCGCCATCACTCGCGCCAGAGCCACGTTGCGAGGGCGTTAATCCAACGGATGGAAATGTGGAACCAGCGATATGCGCTGACCTCCTTGCCGCCGAATTTCAGGATGAATTCGCGATAGGGATTCTTGCGGAACGGCAGTCCGACGTCCATAAACCTTATGTGCTCCCATCCCTCGGCGTGCGCGTTGCGGATGGTGTGCCAATAGGTCACCGCATTCGGGTGCAGCGGTGCATAGCTCTTACGTCTCGCCGCACTATACCATAGGTAGGCGTCCTTCCCCGAATACACCAGCATCGAACATCCGATGACCTTCTGCTTGTATTTCGACACAAACAGCTTCGCATGTCCGCTGTCCATCAGTCCGCGAAACAGCTGGTCGGCGGGAATAAACCGTCGCGGCTTCAGCCAGTGGTGGTGGTGCATCAGTTTCGAAAACTGTCGAAACTCCTCATCCGTCTCCACCGCCTTCGTATAGATGCCGCGTCTGGTGGCGGCATCAATGCGCTTCAGCAGTCTTGGCGATATGCGTTCCTCCGGCGTCCGCGAGTGCAGCGAGTTGTGCACCTTCATCCATTTCACGGGGAAGAACTCAGCCTTGCGCAGCGTACGGTATCCGAACATCTTTTCGCTGAGGTTGCTGATTTCGAAATACAGCACTTTGTTGTTCAGCCGTTTCTTCACCGCCTTCAGCATCGCGGCAAACAGCTCGTCCTTGCGGCTCGCCGCAGCTGCCGGCGTGTCGTCCGCGCTGCCCTCGGCCGTGTATTCCCCTTCGCCTAACACGCGCGCGTGCATATATATATAAGGTGGCAGCCACGACCGGCGCGTCCGCACCGTCACCAGCATGTGGCCCACGACGTGCTTCTCCGCCGGCTCACCGTCTGGCGCAGCGTCGTCGAAGGCCACAACCATCAGCGGCCGTTGCCGCGGTGTCGCCTCCAGCACAGCCATCAGTTCCGTGCTATGGAAGAAATCCTCGCACGTCATCTCCGGCACCTCTACCGCCTTCTCGTATATCTTTACCGTCACCATTTCGCCTGCGAAGATACGAATAAAAAACGAACCCACCATCACGAATGGCCCGTTTTTTTGTTTTTTTTTCATACTTAGTGCAATATTTTGGAGATTGAGGTCGTATATATAAGTAGATAAGAAAAAAATAAATGGCTGAAATAGACATAGACCTGATAAAGGGACTGCGTGAACAAAGTCCCAAAGCCCAACGACAGGCGCTCGCACGCTATGGTAACGAGGTCTTCGCAATGGTAGCGAGGATGTTGCCTGCGACAGAGGATGCCGAGGAGGTGTATCAGGACGTGTTTGTGAAAGTGTTTAGAAACATCGCGACATACGACGCCGAGAAGTCAGCACTCCGTACGTGGATATCACGCATAGCCTACAACGAGGCTGTCACGTGGTTGAGGCATAAGCGCCAACCGGTGATTTACTTCGAAGACCGCGAGGGTAGGACCGAGCAACTGTCGGATGCGGAGGTGGAAGAGACGCTGGGCCACGCCAACGAAGAAATGGTACAGCTGATTCGTGCAGCGTTGAAGCACTTGCCGCCTGAGGAACGAGCCATCGTCACGATGTTCTACTACGAAGAGATGAGCCTGAAAGAGATAGCCTACGTCACAGAGTCGATACCTACGACGGTGGCTTCGAAGCTCAGCAGAACGAGAAAGAAAATATGTAAAATCATCAAAATGTTGCAATCATGACAGAGGAGAAAATCAATGCCTTCAGACAGACGGACGCGAACCTGCGCAACGCCCTCGAAATGGACGAAGCAGAACGCCCGCAGATGCCTGCCGACCTCAACGAACGACTGATGCAGCGCATGGCCAAAGAAGATAAGCAGCCACGTCGCATCGTCTGGCCTTGGATTGCTGCTGCTTGTGTGGCTGGCATCATGGTGATATGGCTCATGCCGTCTAAGGATTTTTCTGCGGATGTCGTTGCAGAGAATACGGTCATCGAGCAGCCTATCAATAGTAATAAGGTGGAAGAAACCTCAGTGGAGAAGGTAGAAACCTCAGTGGAGAAGGTAGAAACGGAAACCCCAGCACCAATAGACTCTCTAGTGAAGGTGAAGAAAATCAAGGTGAAAACCACCATCGCAAAAAGCGACGCTGCCCTCTTGGCACAGGAAACACCAACGGCTCAAACCCCAGCGGCTGAAACCACAACGATGCCAGCTGTCGAAGAACCCCCAAAGGAATTAGCTGTTGCCGAGACCGTAAAGCCTCAGGAAAAGGTGGTAATGCTCACCGAACGCGACATTCCGATAACCCGTCCGGAGAACTACAAATACACTCCCGAGGAGCTCGCCCTGATGAAGAAGCAGGCCAACGAAGCCTACCTGAAATGGGCGCAACTGGAACTTGAGATTGCAAAATACAATTTAGAACAAACAGCTCAAAAATAAGAATCATATGAAACGCTTTTTTATCATGCTGCTTATAGCTTGCAGCGCCATAACAACCGCCAGTGCCGATCCTACGGCTACCCCGCAGAATAAGGCAGAGAGTGTCATCCGGAGTCTGGAAGGTATCATCGCATTTTATGCTGAGGAGGGAGGCCAGACACTGTCCGTCATCAAAAATCCTGAAACAGGTCTTGTTGAGGCAAGTGAACGCATCGCACCATTCACCTGTGAGAAAGAAGACCTGTGGAGCATACCCATCGGATTCCGCGATGATGAGCCTTTGTCGTATCAATACATGCACCTGCTGCCAGGCAATACAGAACTATTCACCCTGAAGGTGGTGACTAACAACGGACAGAAGAGCAAGGATGTACGTATTCGCACCAATAGTAAGCAGGAGATGTGGTTCATGTGCTGCAAGAACCCTGACAACCCGCAGTTGCGCGATGTATACGCCATCGTGTGGGAAGAAACCAAGAATAATAATGTCGCGGGTACCGTCTATATGATTACCTCGCTGCGTCCTGACATGTACGAGAAAAACATGACTGGAGCAAGTCTCGTGAGCGACAATAAAAACACGTTCACGATTGACGGACGTGTGGGCTATGACCTGAACGATTCCCTTTATGTGATCTATATGGCTGATTCAGCTGAAGAACTGGACAATGTGGCTGACGATGCCTATGTTGCAACGATGCCTGTGGTGAACAAACGCTTCAGCTTCAGTGTGCAGCTCGACAAGCCCAAGGTGGGTCGTATCCGTACCGTGATGCCCGACGGCTCGCTCTGCAAGTTATGGACGAACCTCGACTTTGTGCCTGGCGAAACGTACCGCATCACCACCCACAACGGGTACTACGACGAGGATCGCGACTATGAGCAGCGTGTGGGCCGCTATTCTGGCCATAGCCTTCTAAACAATCTGCAAAGACGTGGCATTGATGACCAATCGGTAGAGGTTTCAGGCAAAGTGCCTGAACAGTTCAGAACTGTCGCTTCAGATCCACGTCTGGTCTGGAGAAACTCGCTTACTGCACAGCAACAGGCACAGCTTAAACTGAAGGCTGAACTGGTGGAGATGGATATAGAAAACATTAAGGCCAAATATCAAATGATTGGTGAGATTATGGGCGGCTTCAGAAGTCGTGACAGAATCATGTTAATCTTTGACCAGATTCTCCAGCAGAACAAAGAGTTGGACAAGAAATATCAGGATGTCATTAAACTGGCAAAGAAGCTGAACTGTCCTGTCGAAGAAATGCCGAACCTTTACAAGGAAATCCTGAAATTCTATACTGAGCAGAACAAGACTCTCGTAGACCTCTACAAAGACAGCATCACCAATGGAAAATCCATCCGCAAACTCCATGAGTACGTCACCAAACAAACGGAGAAATACATCAAAGAAATGGAGAATTCCCTTAAATGAAGGATGCCCGCAATAACACTGCGGGCATCTTAGTTTATAAAGCGCGAAGCCATTGCTGCTGGGCTCGTTTTTATTTAGAGTGTGACGCCGTTTTTGAAGATGGAAATCTCGCGGTAGCCGTTCTCCTCGTTGCGGGCTTTTTCGCCAGAGGCGACGGCAAGGACCTTGTCGATGAATTCGGGAACGAGTTCCTGCATGGTGCGGCCTTCGACGAGCTGTCCGGCGGAGAAATCGACCCAGTGGGGCTTGTTCTTGGCGAGTACGGGATTGGTGGCGACCTTCATGGTGGGCACGAAAGTGCCGAAGGGCGTGCCGCGGCCGGTGGTGAAGAGTACGATGTGGCAGCCGCAGGAGGCGAGGGCCGTGGAGGCTACGAGGTCGTTGCCGGGGGCGGAGAGCAGGTTCAGGCCGTTGGCCGTGAGGCGGTCGCCATACTCCATGACACCGCTGACGGGAGCCTTACCGCACTTCTGGGTGCATCCGAGGGCTTTGTCCTCGAGGGTGGAGATGCCGCCGGCCTTGTTGCCAGGCGAGGGATTCTCGCCGACGGGTTCGCCGTGGGAGAGGAAATAGTTCTTGAAATTGTTGATCATCGAGACGGTCTGCTGGAACAGCTCGGGGGTCTCGCAACGGTTCATGAGGATGGTTTCGGCACCGAACATCTCGGGAACCTCGGTGAGCACGCTGGTGCCACCCTGAGCCACGAGCCAGTCAGAGAATTCGCCGACAAGTGGATTGGCGGTGATGCCACTGAAACCGTCGGAGCCACCACACTTCAGACCGACGCGGAGCTTGGAGACGGGAACATCCTCGCGCTTGTCCTGTGCGGCCTGGGCATAGAGTTCGCGGAGAATCTGCATGCCAGCCTCAATCTCGTCGCCTTCAACGCGCTGAGTGACGAGCAGCTTAATACGCGACTTGTCGTAGTCGCCAAGCATGGCCATGAAGTCCTCTGGCTGGTTGTTCTCGCAGCCGAGGCTGAGCACGAGCACGCCACCGGCATTGGGGTGGAGACAGATGTCGCGCAGTACCTTGCGGGTGTTTTCGTGGTCCTCGGAGAGCTGCGAGCAGCCGTAGTTGTGGTGCCAGGTCCAGATGGCGTCGACGTCGCGTCCACCGGTTTCTTGCATTAGGCGGTGGGCAAGGTTTTCAGCAATGCCGTTGACGCAGCCGACGGTGGGCACAATCCATATCTCGTTACGCACGCCGACGTCACCATTCTTGCGAACATAACCCTTAAAGGATCTGTTTTCGTTTTTGATTGTAAGTGGTTCGTCGACAGGCTGATACGTGTATTCGAGCGTTCCGCTGAGGTTGGTCTTGAGATTGTTCTCATTGACCCAGTCACCGGCCTTCATGTCCTGACGGGCATGACCGATGGGGTAGCCGTACTTGATAATGTTTTCGCCTTCTTTGACGTCGGTGATGAGTACTTTGTGACCTGCAGGAGTGTCCTGATTCAACGTGATTTGCTTGCCGTCGACGGCGATGATGTCGCCCTTCTTTTTCGGTGAGAGACATACGACAACACTGTCGGCGGGATTAATTTTCAGAAATGTAGCTTGTTCCATAATTGAATTTGTTTTAGTATTTGTTTATATAATTTATCCGATATTTTTGCGGCGGTAGAAATCGATGTTCTCCTTGGTGAGGAGTTCGATGGGCATGTAGTTGACAGGCTCGACTTCCTTTTTGAGGACGATGGCCTGAAAGAGCGTCTCGACGCAGGAATAGCCCTGCATGAAGGCGTGCTGTGCGATGAGGAACGAGATAGAGCCCTGACGGACGCACTCAGCATTCTTGGGTACCATGTCGTAACCCATGATCTGGACATTGCGACGGTTGGACCTGAGCAGGAACTCGCCCACGAGATGGGCCTTGGAATTGAACGTGATGCAATGGTGGACCAGTGGGTGGGCAGTGAAGAAATCCTCGAGTATGACGTCGTACTTGTCGCGTTTGTCGTCGAGCGAGAGGTTAACCTCATGGATGGTGACGGAGGGGAAGTGGTCGTGCATGTAATGGCGGAAACCAGTCTCGCGGTTTTCCTGCTGCTTGGATGCCACGTTGCCGTTACGCATCTGTTTCATGAGCATAATCTCCTTCTCGCGCGGGGCCAGCATCATGAGCATGCGGGCAGCAAAGAAGCCGGAGGCGAAGGAGTCCTGACCAAAGAATGACAGCGGCTTGAGGTCGGGCATGTAGGAGTCAAGCAGGATGAACGGGATGTTGCGCTCGTGCATCATGTCGGTATAGCGGCGGGTAACCTCAATCGTTGACGGTACGATGATGACGCCATCGGGTTCCTGCTTGAGTGCCTCGTTCATGACCTTGGCGAAGGTTTCGGGCGAGAAACGGTTGTAGTAAAGTACTTTGTTGGAGATACGGAAGTCGCGGTAGCGTTCGCAGCACATCTGCTCGCCTTCTTCTACCTCTTCCCAGTAAGCCTCTGACTCGTGTTTGGGGATGATGCTGACGAAATGGTAGTCACGGTTGTAGGCCAATGCCGATGCATACACGTTGGGCTTGTAGTCCATTTCCTCGAGTGCCTTCTGCACTTTCTCGAGTGCCTTTGGCGACACGTTGGGACGATTGTGAAGTACGCGGTCGACGGTGCCGGTAGAAACGCCGGCACGTTCGGCAATGTCTTTGATTCTGGTCTTTTCTTTTGACATATTGTTGTTCTGTTTAGTTTTCTTTGGGTTCCAGCGCGGCCTGCGGTTCGTCTGGCTGCGGCTCTTGGTTGGCATCTTCGTGGTGCTCCTTGGGAATGGAGACTGGATTGCCGTACTCGTCGACGACTATTTCGGCGTCGTCAATGCCGAGGCTGTCAACGGCTAGCGAATCGCTATCGGCCGGTGCCATGAAGTAGCCGCCACACTCGTAATCTGCGGGTAATACGGCGATGTTGTCGGGTCTCTTGAACCGGGTGCGGTACTGGCTGAACTGCTTGTCGTTGAGGACTGAGCCGAGGAAATAGCCGCAGATGGGCAGTGCCGTGCGGTTGCCTTGTCCGAGCTGACCGGTGCGGAAATGGATGCAGCGGTATTCGCCACCGACCCATGCACCGCAGACGAGGCGCGGCGTGGTGCCGACGAACCAGGCATCGGAGTGGTTGTTGGAAGTGCCGGTCTTGCCGCCGAAGTCGGTATCGTTGTTGGCATTGCCGACGAATCCACGCAGGCGGGACGACGTGCCACTCATACCGCCCATGAGCAACTGTTGGACGTAGAAGGCACTCTTGGGCGAAAGTGCCTGACGCGGTTCGGCATTGGCTTCGTAAATGACGTTGCCCTCGCGGTCCTCAATCTTCGTGACGAGCACGGGGTTAATGGCCTTGCCGTCGTTGACAGGCGTGCAATAGGACGAAACGAGTTCGAGCAGGTTGACGTCGCTGGCTCCGAGGGTGAGTGACGGTGTGGGGTCGAGCTTCGACTTGATGCCCATGTCGTGAGCGGTGCGGACAATGCGGTCGATGCCGACCTCCTGACCGAGACGGACAGCAACGCTGTTGATACTCATGGCAAAGGCCTGTTTCAGCGTGATGTTCATATTCGAGAAATGGCCGTCGGCATTGGTAGGAGCCCACGTAACTTCCTTGCCGTGGTCCATGACTTTCATGGAGAAATATTCGTCGCGACGGGTGTCGCAAGGGGTGATACCTTGATTCATGGCCTCGGAATAGACGAAGAGTTTGAAGGTAGAGCCCGGCTGGCGCATGGCCGTCACCTTGTCGTATTTCCATGTCTTGAAATCGACGTCGCCTACCCATGCCTTGACGTGTCCCGTCTGTGGTTCGATAGCTACAAAACCGCAGTGCATGAAGTGCTCCATGTAGCGGATGCTGTCGAGGGTGGAGATTTCCTTCTCTACAAAACCATTCTCGTAGTCGAAGAGCTTGACGGGGTGGGGGAGGTTCAGATAGTAGTCGATGGAGTCCTGATTGCCGTCGTACTTCTGCGAGAGCATGCGGTAGACGGGCAGTTTCTTAGCGATATCTTCAATGAAATGAGGTATCTCGATGTGGCGTTCGTCCTGCCAGGGATTGACGTTGCCCCAATGCTGGTTGAAAGTCTTCTGCACCTCTTTCATCTGCTTGACGGCAGCCTCCTCGGCATAGTGCTGCATGCGCAGGTCGAGGGTGGTATGAATCTTCAGACCTTCGGTGTAGTAGGCGTAGGCACGGTCGTCACCATAGTATTCCTTGCACCACTGCTTCATCCAGTCGGCAACGGCCTCGCGGAAGTAGTTGGCCTCGCCGTCGTAGGCATTCTCCACACTGTAGTCGAGCTTGATTTCGGTCTGTTTCAGCGAGTCGCAGGCTTCGGGTGTGAGGTGGCCGTGGGTGCGCATATTGTCGAGTACGACATTGCGGCGACTGAGGGCATTCTTCGGATTGATGCGCGGATTATAATAGGTGGTGGCCTTGAGCAGTCCTACGAGTATGGCGGCCTGCTCGGTGGTCATGTGCTTAGGCGTGGTGCCGAAATAGGTCTTGGCAGCCGTCTTGATGCCGAAGGCGTTGGAGCCGAAGTCGACGGTATTGGCATACATGGTGATGATTTCCTCCTTGGAGAAGTACCACTCGAGCTTGTAGGCCGTGATCCACTCCTTGCTCTTCATGATGAGCATTTTCAGTCCCGGGATGTTGCCAAGCAGTCCGGTAGAATACTGGGTGCGGACGCGGAAGAGGTTCTTGGCCAACTGTTGGGTGATGGTGGATGCTCCGCGGGGTGAACGGTGGAGCACGTAGTCTTTCAGTGCTGCACCGAAGGCCTGATAGTCGATGCCGTGATGTCGGTAGAAACGTTCGTCCTCGGTGTCGACCAATGCATTCCAGAAGGCCTCGTTCACGTCGTCATAGCTGACGGGCATTCGGTTTTCGCTGAAGAATTTTCCGATGAGTTTGCCGTCGGCACTGTATATTTCTGATGCTTCGGCGGGATGGGTATTGCGAACGTCGCTCATGGATGGTGACTTGCCGAAGAGCCACAGGAAATTGAAGTTAACCATGAGCAGGTAGAGGAAGAAGAGCACGACAAGCGTACACAGGGCGGAGAGCGTCTTGATGTACCACTTGCGTCCCTTGTAGAGTCCCTTATACCATTGCCAGGCAGCTGGGAAAGCATAGCAAAGTTTTTTAAATATGTTCATAACCCTATTTTTCTCTTGTTACTTCTATATAATTCAATATTTCGTCCATCTGGTCGGGATGGAACCAACGGACCTCTTCGTCGCGCTTGAACCATGTCAGCTGCTTGCGAGCATAGCGGCGGGTGTTGCCCTTCATGCGTTCTACCGCTTCGTCCAGCGACCACCGCCCGTCCATGTAGTCGAACATCTCCTTGTAACCCACGGTGTTCAGCGCGTTCAGTTGGCGCTGGTCGTAGAGACTCTCGGCCTCGTGGAGCAGTCCTTGCTCCATCATCGCGTCCACGCGCGCGTTAATCCTATTATATAATTCGTCGCGGTCGCGGTTAAGCCCGATTTTCACGATGCGGAACGGCCGCTCCTTCTTGCTCTGGGTACGGAACGAGGTGTATGTGCGTCCCGTCTGATAGCAGATTTCAAGGGCATGGATGACGCGGCGGTAATTCTGGCGGTCGACAATGGCGTAGTGTTCAGGGTCCAGTCGGCGCAGATCCTCGCAGAGTGCCTCCAATCCTTCTTCCTCGTATCGCCGCTTCATCTCCTCGCGGATATCTTCGCGGACGGTGGGGATATCGTCAATGCCGTTGCATACAGCGTCGATATACATCATGCTGCCACCCGAGAGGATGTTTGTGTCTAAGGGTTCCTTTTTCAGAACCTCAAGAACATCTTGCTCGTACATCGAGGCATTGTAATAGTCGTGGATACTTTTGTTACCCACGAAATAATGTTTGGCCTGCTGCAACTGCTCCTCGCTAGGAGCAGCGGTGCCGATGCGCAGCTCGCGATAAATCTGGCGAGAATCGGCATTGATGACAGGCGTATGGTAATGACGGGCGAGCTCGATGGTGAGTGCCGTCTTGCCTACAGCAGTCGGTCCTGTAATGACGACGAGGGTGTTATCTGATGACGCCACGCTTTGAATTTTCAATGAAAGAGCAGACGTACTCCACCTCCTTCGAATCAGGATATTTGGCGCGAGCCTCGGCAATACCGTCCTTCAGTACTCCCTGGGAATAGATGATGCGGTAGGCGTCGTGAATAGCCTCAATGGTTTCGTTGGGGAATCCGCGACGGCGCAGTCCGATGAGGTTCACGCCGGCATAGCGTACGGGTTCCTTGCCTGCAATGACGTATGGAGGAATGTCCTGTGAGGTACGGCTACCGCCCTGGAACATGATATATCCGCCGACATGTAGGAACTGATGAAACAGACAACAGGCTGAGATAATGGCGAAATCGTCGACGATGACCTCGCCGGCAAACTTTGTGGAGTTGCCGATGATACAGCCATTGCCAATCTCACAGTCGTGACCGATATGCATATTCTCCATGAGCAGATTGCCGTTGCCTACTACCGTCTTTCCTTTCGAAGCCGTGCCGCGACTGATGGTGACATTCTCGCGGATGGAGTTGTTGTCACCAATTTCGCATGTAGTCTCTTCTCCCTGGAACTTCAAATCCTGAGGTTTGGTAGAGATGCTGGCACCGGGGAATATCTCGTTGTTGTTGCCGAGACGCGTGCCAAAGTGCAGCGTCACGTTATTCAGCAGTTTGTTATTGTCGCCAATCACCACATTTTTGTCAATGACGCAGAAGGGACCGATGACGTTGTTGTCACCGAGTTTTGCCTCGGGATCAACCACTGCTAAGGGATGTATTTGGTTTGCCATTTTTTTTTATTACGTTATGACGTTATCGTTATGACGGGTTATTTGTTTTTTACGATTTGTGCTGTGAAGGTTGCTTCTGCCACTACGCGGTCGCCAACGAAAATATATCCTTTCATCGATGAGATTCCGTGACGGACAGGAGCTAACAAATCGACCTTGAACAGCAATGTATCGCCGGGAACTACCTTCTGGCGGAATTTAACGTCGTCGATCTTCATGAAATATGTGCTCCAGCGCTCGGGTTCCTCCAGCGTGTTTAATACCAGCAGACCGCCACACTGGGCCATTGCCTCAATCTGCAGCACACCAGGCATCACAGGTTCTTCGGGGAAGTGTCCCTGGAAGAACGGCTCGTTGCCAGTAACGTTCTTGATACCCACAATAGTGGTGGCACCTAGTGAGATAACCTTATCTACCAACTGCATGGGATAGCGGTGGGGCAACAATTCGCGAATCTTGTTGACATCCATTACCGGCTCCTCGTTTGGATCATAGATAGGAGCCTGTATCTCGTGTTTGCGAATTTCCTTTCGTAACTGACGGGCGAACTTGTTGTTGATACTATGACCGGGACGTGTGGCAATAATGCGACCCTTGATGGGTTTGCCAATAAGTGCCATATCGCCAATGACATCGAGCAATTTGTGTCGTGTACATTCGTTCTCCCAAACCAATGGCTTGTGCTGAATGTAACCGAGTTCGTTGGCATCGCGGTGCTCTACACCGAGTTTGTCAGCAAGCCAGTCCAGACGCTCCTGTGTGGTCTGACGTTCATAGATGACGATGGCATTGTCCATATCACCGCCTTTGATGAGGTTAGCCTGCAACAGAGGCTCAATATCTCGTACAAAAACGAAAGTGCGTGCAGCGGCAATCTCCTTGGCAAAATGGTCTATTTTGTCGAGTGTCGCAAACTGCGAATTGATGAATTTCGACTCGAACGAACACATGGCCGTGATAGAGAATTCGTCGTCGGGAAGGATCGTAATGCACGAACCGGTCTGTTCGTCCTTCACCTCAATTTTCTTGCGGATAATATAAAAGTCCTTGGGGGCATTTTGTTCTTCGATACCGATTTCAGCTATCTTTTCTACATACTTGATGGCCGAACCGTCGAGAATGGGAAATTCCGGACCGTTGACCTGTATCAGACAGTTGTCGATGCCCAAAGCATAAAGTGCCGAGAGTCCGTGTTCTACAGTTGATACGCGAGCGTCGCCCTTGCCCAATACAGTACCGCGCTGGGTATCAACCACGTTTTCTGCAATAGCATCGATGGTGGGTTCACCCTCCATGTCGATGCGTTGTATTTTGTAACCGTGATTCTCAGGGGCAGGGTTGAATGTGACAGTCAGGTTCAGTCCCGTATGCAGACCTTTTCCGTATAACGAAAAGCTGCCTTTCAAAGTCTTTTGTTTCATATCTTTTGTTATCTTTCAATTTCTACTATTTTCTTCAGCGCATCAAGTTCACGCTGCAGCTGGGCAATCTGGCGATACATGTCGGGAAGTTTTGCGTCCAAAGCTCTCGCCTTGAAATACATCTTCGGATTGACAGCAGGGGAACCAATCAACGTCTCACCATCGCCTTTGGTATTGCCAATGACACCACACTGGGCACCAATCATTGTCCTGTCGGCGACTTGGATATGACCTGAGAAACCTGCCTGACCACCTACCATACACCATGCGCCAATCTTCGTCGAACCTGCCATTCCGGCTTGTGCCGACATCACGGTATTTTCACCAATCTCGCAATTATGAGCGACCTGGATGAGATTGTCCAGTTTCACGCCCTGATGGATAATGGTCTGACCCATCGTAGAGCGGTCAATACATGTGTTGGCACCAATCTCCACATTGTCTTCGATGATGACCACACCCAACTGCGGAATCTTTTCGTATCCCTCCTGATTGGGGGCGAAACCGAAGCCGTCGGCACCAATGACTGCACCGGCATGAATGGTCACATTCTTACCAATCTGACACCCATCATAGATAGTAACATTGGGGAATATTCGCGTGTTGTCTCCGATTTTTACACCTTCGCCGACGTACGTAAACGGTCCGATATAAACATCCTTGCCAATTTGGGCACTTGGTGACACAAAAGCCAGTGAATCTACACCGGTTTTCTTCGGCAACGACTGAGCATACATCTGCATAAGTTTCGCCACACACTCGTAGGCGTTCTTCACGCGAATCAAGGTGCAGTTGACGGGATGCTCCAGTTGCAGGTCTTCGTTCACCAACACAATGGTGGCTTTCGTTTCGTAGATGTATTGGGTGTATTTAGGGTTCGAAAGGAATGTAATGGCTCCTTCCATGCCTTCTTCTATCTTCGCAAAAGTGTGGATGGATGCTTGTTCGTTTCCTTCCACTTTACCGCCTATAAAGTCGGCTATTTGTCGCGCTGTAAACTCCATAGTTACTGTCATTTTTTATAAAAACGCTACAAAGATAAGCATTTTTTATGAAAAACGTTGATAACAGAGGTAATATTTACGTATTTTTTTAGAAAGTAAATGTACATTTAAGATTTCCGATGCTTCTGCTATGTCCTTAACAGTGCCGTCTTTGTAAAGAATTCCGATACTATCATCCTCAGGATTATACATGTCTTTTCCTATCTCCGTCAACGTCATCATGTAGCGGGTATCTTCCAACGGAATATTCATTCTTTCTGCTATTACACGTGCGATTTCGGCTATTCGCTCCTCCGAAGGACGCTCCTCGCTAACCTCCACTTTGAACAATCTTCGGTCGGTCATATCAGTAGCCAAAGTGGCAAGAATTTTGTCATCAACATGCTTCCAAGCCTTCAGAGCACTCCAAATGTCGCTGTCGTCCAATTCAGCATACACATCCAGTGTATGATCGTCGAACGTGACGTCATTTTTCAGGAAATAGGCTAGGGAAGGCGAAGCAAACAGGTCGTAACCCATCCTCATCAGTTCGCGAGCTCGTGTCAGAGCATTCACCAGCACTTTCTCGTATCCTACTGCGGTCTTGTGTAAGTACACCTGCCAGTACATCAGCCGTCGCGTCGTCAGGTAATTTTCTATCGAGTAGATGCCTTTTGCGTCGACGACAAGTCTCTCGTCAGCTACGTTCAACATCTTGATGATGCGTGCCGAGCCGATGTTGCCTTCCGTCACTCCCGTAAAGAATGAGTCGCGGCGCAGATAATCCAGTCGGTCCATATCCAATTGACTGGATATCAACTGATGGAAAATTTTGTTTGGGTATTCGTCTTTGAAAATACTGATAGCCAGTGCCAGCTGTCCTTTCATCTCTCGGTTCATCCGCTCCATCATCATCAGCGAGATGTCTTCGTGCGAAACACCATTGATGAGTGTATTTTCCAATACGTGCGAAAACGGACCATGACCGATGTCATGCAAGAGGATTGCTGCCTGCACGGCTTCTGCCTCTGAATCAAAGATGTACACCCCTTTTTCACTTAGTGATTTTACGGCTTCCGACATGAGGTAAAATGCTCCCAGCGAGTGCTGGAAACGCGTATGGCGTGCACCAGGATACACTACAGAGGCCAGTCCGAGTTGATTGATACGGTTTAGGCGTTGAAACAACGGATGCTGTACGATGTCGTACAGCAATCCACGTCTGATCTTGATAAACCCGAATACAGGGTCGTTAATGATTTTATGTTCCGTCATTGTTGTTCTGACACATCTATCGCCTCGAACTTAAAGTCCTTTTCATTTACGTGGCGAACCTCATAACCTTTCTTGTATTTTTTCATCAGTTTCAAGAACTCCTTCTCAGCCTTCTTTTTCTTCAGATAGTAGAATACCACACAAACGCGTTTCTCCTGTTGTAGCTTCTCTTCCAGATAGTCTTTCATCTGCCGTGAATATTCGTCACGAAGCAACAGGAATTTGTTCTTCGACTCTACCCACGTTCCTGGAACGTTCTGGATGTCCGTCACGTATATTACTGAGTCTTTGAACGATGCCGAGAACCCGAACATATAGACTTGATTCGTCTTCAAGGGTTTCGCGCTGGCTCCTAAGGCTGTCAAGGCCACAACCAGCAATAGTATATACTTTATTGATTTCATGCTCCTAAATATGCTTTTAATATTTTGTTCTTTGTATTGCTGCGTAAACGACGGATCGCTTTTTCCTTTATTTGTCGCACGCGCTCACGCGTAAGGCCGAATTTTGCTCCTATTTCCTCGAGTGTCATCTCGGGCTGTCCTATACCGTAAAATGCCGTAATGATGTTGCGCTCGCGAATTGTCAGCATTTTCAATGCATCCATGATTTCTGCCTGCAATGACTCTATCACCAGTTGCTTATCAGCCATCGGCGCGTCATTATTTACGAGTACGTCCAACAGCGAATTGTCCTCACCATCCACAAACGGAGCGTCAACCGATACCTGACGGCCTGACACGTTGATGGCTTCGTCAACTTTCTCCTCAGGAATGTCGATAACCTCCGATATCTCGTCCACCGACGGCCGGCGCTCGTTTTCCTGCTCGAATTTCGTCAACATGCGGTTGATTTTGTTCATTGACCCTAACTGGTTCAACGGCAGTCTCACGATACGACTCTGCTCGGCAATGGCTTGCAGGATGCTTTGACGAATCCACCAGACAGCATACGAGATGAATTTAAATCCCCTCGTCTCGTCATATTTCTCAGCAGCCTTTATCAGTCCCACATTACCTTCGTTAATCAGGTCGGGCAATGATAAGCCTTGGTTCTGATACTGTTTTGCCACGCTCACCACAAATCTAAGGTTCGACTTCGTCAACTTTTCCAAAGCCTTTTTGTCACCCTTGCGGATGCGTTGCGCCAGTTCCACCTCTTCGTCGGCCGATAGAAGTTCCTCTTTGCCAATTTCTGACAGGTATTTCTCCAACGCCTCGCTTTCGCGGTTTGTGATTGATTTGGTAATCTTCAGTTGCCTCATGCAGTAGTCGAGTTTTAATGTCGGATGCAAAAGTAATCTTTTTTTCGCGATTTACCAAACTTTTCTCGTTTTTTTTCAATAATTACCAGAAAAAGTATGTTTTTTAGTCTTTTTTTTTAGAAAGAAACCTATTTTAGGGTGAAAAATACACGTTTTTTAGTATTTTTTTATGATTTTATTTGGAACTTATCGTTTTTTTTAGTTACTTTGCACCCGAAAATAAGAAGATAAGCATAAAATAAGGATACAATTATTAATTTTAAACTAATTAGTTAGTACACAATGAAAAAGTTTTTTATGATGATTGCTGCTACTATGATGGCAGCTTCAGTGAGTGCACAGAATACTGCAATCACATCTAGCAAAGCTGGTGATAACTGGTATTTCGGTATCAACGCTGGCGTTACAACAAAGACAAAGGAAAGTTTTAAGGATGCTGGTGACGGATTCTTTAAGTCTATCGCTCCTACTTTTGGCGTTCGTCTTGGTAAGAACTTGACAACTGTTTTCGGTCTTGCTGCTGATGCAGATGTTTATTTTAAGTCTAACGATAAGTTCTATGGTGGCTCTAAGACTTTTATTGAGGGTCTTAACGTAAACCTGTTGGGTACTTTCAATCTGAGTAACTTGTTTGCAGGTTATCAGGGTGAGCCCCGTGCTTTTGAGCTGATTGCTCTGGGCGGTTTCGGTTGGGAACATGCGTTCGACCACCTGAGCAAGACTAACGCTCTGAACTCAAAGGTAGCTCTTGACTTCGCTTTTAACCTGGGTGCCGCAAAGGCTTGGCAGTTCTACATCGAGCCTGCTTTGACCTATAATCTCCATGCTTGGGCTGATGGCCTCGATGCTAATGTTCCTTTCCAGTATAACCTCAACAGTTCTATCTTCAGCCTAAAGGCTGGTTTGAACTACAAGTTCGGTAACAGCAATGGTTCTCACAACTTCGTGAAAGCCCAGCTGCGCGACCAGGCTGAGATTGACGGTCTGAACGCTAAGATTAACGAGCTCCGTGCTGACGTGAACGCTAAGGATGGTCAGCTCTCAGCTAAGGATCAGCAGATTGCTGACCTGAAGGCCAAGCTCGCTGCTTGCGAGAGCCGTCCTACCGCTGCTGTCGTAGAGAAGAAAGTTGAGACTACACTGCAGCCTATCGTAATCTTCCGTCAGGGCAAGAGCACTATCGAGCCTGCACAGTATGCAAGCATCGAGATGATTGCTAAGTACATGAAGAATCATCCTGAGGCTATCGTGAAGGTTCAGGGTTATGCTTCTCCCGAGGGTTCTGCTGAGCTGAACCAAAAGCTGTCTGAGCAGCGCGCTGAGGTTGTTAAGAACGCTCTCATCAAGAAGTATAAGATTGCTGCCAGCCGCATCACCACTGAGGGTCTGGGTGCAACTGACAAGCTGTCTGACGAGATCGACTTCAACCGTGTTGCAATGTTCATCGATACTACTAAGCAGTAATCTGTAACGAACATTCAGATAACATTATTCCCCGCAGATTTGGTTCTGCGGGGAATTTTTTTGTCTTTATTTGGAGTTTTGCCCAATTCTTCGTATCTTTGTAGGCAAATTACTGATGTTATGAAACTAAAACTATTATTTGCAGTACTGCTGTCTTGCCAATTGCTGATTGCACAGACACGACGCGAAATTAATTTGAAGACATGGGAATTCTCACGTGACCAACAGACGTGGGAGAAGGTTGACATCCCTCATGACTGGGCTATAGCGGGACCGTTTGACAAGAAATGGGACCTGCAACGTGTGGCTATTGTTCAAAATGGTGAGACGGAAGCTACGGAAAAGTCTGGACGCAGTGGGGCACTTCCCTGGATTGGCGAAGGCTGGTATCGTACGACCGTCAGCGTGCCTGAAGGTTACGATGCTGCTGAACTGGTGTTCGATGGTGCTATGGCTGAGCCCCGTGTGACCATCAATGGCGAGGAGGCGGGCTATTGGGCCTACGGCTATAATGCCTTCCGCGTTGATGCAACACGTTTTCTCCAAAATCCGCCTACGACGATAACCAAAGAATTGGACATCAGCGTTCATCTTCAGAATTTGGAGGAAAGTAGTCGTTGGTATCCTGGTGCTGGACTTTATCGCCCTGTGAAGCTGGTGTTGACACAGAAAACTCATATTGATGAGTGGAGTCTATATGCTCGCACGATGAGTATCGACAAAGACAAAGCTGTTGTTGAGGTTGAGTTCAGGGTAATCAATGCTGATAAGAATATGGTGGGTAATGTGACGCTGATTTCGCCTGATGGTCGTACTGCTGGCGGTCACGACATTCGTATTGAGCATGATGGGAAGGTTTATGCCAAATTTACCATCCGCAATCCTAAGCTGTGGTCACCCGAGACACCTTATTTATATAAGGTAAGGGCTAAGGTGCAGAAGATCGGTCCCGTCGGCCCTGAACATCATGTACTGTTGGATAGCAAAGAAATCAATACGGGCATTCGCACTATTCGCGTCAGTCGTGAAAACGGTTTCCAACTGAATGGTGTGACACGCAAACTGAAGGGCGTTTGCCTGCATCACGACTTAGGACCCTTAGGAGCTGCGATTAATAAGACAGCATTGATTCGCCAAATTCAGATGCTGAAGGCAATGGGTTGCGACGCTATCCGTACGTCTCACAATATGCCTTCTACGTGGCAGATGGACATTTGTGACTCGCTTGGCATGATGGTGATGGCTGAGTCGTTTGATATGTGGATTTATCCGAAGTGCAAGAACGGTTATGCCCGTAATTTCCGTGAGTGGGCCGAGCGGGATATTACCAACCTCGTGCTGAACCACAGGAACCATCCCTCAATTGTGATGTGGTCCATAGGCAACGAGATTCCTGAGCAAGGCAGCGAGGAAGGTCGCCAAATCAGCATTCAGTTGCAGGGACTCTGCAATGCCCTCGACCCCACGCGTCCAGTCACTCAGGGAATGGATCATGCTGAGAAGTCAATTGCCGGTGGTTTTGCTCAGGCTATGCAGGTGCCTGGTTTCAACTATCGCGTCCACAAATATGCCAACAATATCAAGCAGTTGCCGCAAGGTTTCTTGCTGGGCTCTGAGACAGCCTCTACAGTAAGTTCTCGAGGTGTCTATAAATTCCCTGTAGTTGTTTCCGATAATTCGCAGTATGCCTCATGGGCGCCCACTTACGACCCGACTGCCATCCTGAAAGCCGATGGACAGTGCTCAAGTTACGATGTGGAATACTGCTCGTGGTCGAACCTGCCTGACGACGACTGGGTGTGGCAGGATGACTACCCGTGGGTAATTGGTGAATTCGTTTGGACGGGTTACGACTATCTAGGCGAGCCTACGCCTTACGATGAATACTGGCCTTCGCGTAGCAGCTATTTTGGCATCTGCGACTTGGCAGGACTGCCTAAGGACCGCTATTATCTTTATAAGAGTCGTTGGAACACACAGGAACATACTGTTCACTTGCTGCCTCATTGGACGTGGCCCAATCGCAAAGGTCAGGTGACGCCTGTCTATTGTTATACCGATGGTGTTGAGGGTGAACTCTTTGTCAATGGTAAGTCGCAGGGTAGAGTGCGCAAGAACAAAGCGGAGCGTCTCGACCGCTATCGTCTGCGCTGGAACGATGTGAAATATGAGCCTGGCGAGATTCGTGTTGTTGTTTACGACGAACAGGGTAACAAAATTGGTGAGGATGTGCGCCAGACAGCAGGTAAGGCTGTGCAACTGGTGGCTCAGGCAGAGACCAGCGAGCACAAGGCTGATGGTGAAGACTTGATATACGTTCGTGTATCAGTACAGGACAAGAAGGGCGTTCCCGTTCCCACCTGTCAGGAACAATTGACGTTCAGCGTCGCAGGTGAGGCTCAGTTCGAGGCAGTCTGCAATGGTGATGCCACCTCGCTGGAATCATTCAAGCAACCCACGATGAAGCTGTTCAATGGCGAACTGGTGGCTATCCTGCGACCTACGACGAAGGCTGGAAAGGTGACGCTGACTGTAAAGGACCGTAAGGGACGCTTAAAACCCGCAATACTGAGTCTCGAAACCGTTGACACTCAGGACATTGCGCAGGCTGTTGCCCCTTCGAATATCTTCGCAGACCCCAACGTGGAGCCTTTTTGGCTGGGTGCTGACATCAGCGGCACTACCGATCTTGAGGCGCGAGGCGTGCAGTTGCGTAATGCTAAAGGCGAGCCTCGCGAATGTACTGCCCTGATGCGAGAACTAGGACTGAATGCTGTCCGTCTGCGTGTGTGGGTCAATCCCAAAGGCGGGCTTTGCAATCAGGATGATGTCGTCAAGATGGCGAAACGTGCCAAGGAGCAGGGTATGGCCGTAATGATTGATTTCCATTATAGCGACTGGTGGGCAGATCCTGGTCAGCAGAACATCCCTGCTGCGTGGAAGGAAATGAACTATCAGGAGATGTGTCAGGCGTTGGCTACCCATACTCGTGAGGTTTTGCAAGCCATCAAGGACGCTGGTGTTGACGTGCGCTGGGTACAGGTAGGCAACGAGACCACTAACGGCTTCCTCTGGCCTATGGGTCGTGCGCAGGAAAACATGCAGCAATATGCAGGATTGACGGATGCTGGCTATGTGGCTGTAAAACAAGTGTTTCCGAAGGCAGAAGTCATCATTCATCTCGACGGAGCCTTTGACCCTCACCGTTATGACTTCATCTTCGACGGACTGGCTCAGTATAAGACCCGTTACGATATGATTGGCCTCAGTGTTTATCCTTATTGGGATATAAAGGGCAATCATACCAAGAGTTGGCAGGAAACGGTGGAGAAAGCCACTGCGAACATCAATCGCCTGTGGGAGAAATACCACAAACCCATGCTGGTCGTTGAGACAGGTGCCGAAGCAGCTAAACCCATTGAGGGAAAGGAGATTATCGCAGCTGTCATTGATATGGCGCGCAACCATTGTGGAGGTCATTGTCAAGGCGTGTTCTACTGGGCTCCGGAAACCGATCGTTTCTACAAATTGGGTGCCTTCCAGAACAACCAGCCAACGGCCATCATGGACGCCTTTACAGAAGCGAGTCTAAGCAGGTAAAAATTGGGATTCGGGCGGCCGCCCGCAATAATTCGGCCTCCAGCCCGAATGAATAAGACCTTCCGCCCACATTAATGCGGGCGGAAGGCCGAATCCGCTTACCTACCGACTCCCTCCCTTTTTACTAGGGACAAAATCCCGTTTCTCTCCCTGCTGTCTCCCGTTTTCCTCCTTGCTGTCAGCGCGCATTAACCTTTCACTCTCGGCTTTTCTTCATTTTTCCCCAAAATCGTTTGGTGTTTAAGGGGAAATTGCTTACCTTTGCAAGCTAAATCAGACAAAAACGAATATACGATGAAACATCAACTGAGAAGCAGTGTATGCACGGAAGGTCGCCGTATGGCTGGCGCCAGAGCACTCTGGGTGGCCACAGGTATGAAACATGAGCAGTTTGGCAAGCCTATTATTGCCATCGTTAACTCGTTCACGCAGTTTGTGCCTGGTCATACTCACCTGCACGAAATAGGTCAGATTGTTCGCGAGGAGATCGAGAAGATGGGCTGTTATGCCGCTGAGTTCAATACCATTGCCATCGACGATGGTATTGCAATGGGACATGATGGCATGCTCTATTCGCTGCCTTCGCGTGACATCATTGCCGATAGCGTAGAGTATATGGTCAATGCCCACAAGGCCGACGCCATGATTTGCATCTCCAACTGCGACAAGGTGACGCCAGGTATGTTGATGGCTGCTATGCGCCTGAATATTCCTGCAGTATTCTGCTCTGGAGGTCCTATGGAGGCTGGTCGCTGGCGTGGTGAGAATGCCGACCTGATTACGGCGATGGTAAAGGGTGCTGATCCCTCGGTTACTGACGAAGAGATGAAGGAGATTGAGTCGTGTGCCTGTCCTGGTTGCGGTTCGTGCTCGGGCATGTTTACGGCCAACTCGATGAACTCGCTGACGGAGGCTATTGGTCTCTCGTTGCCTGGCAACGGAACTATCCTTGCTACGCATACCAATCGCGTGGAACTCTTTAAGCAGGCTGCTCGTCAGATTGTCAAGAACGCTTTGGCCTATTACGAGGATGGCGACGAAAGTGTACTGCCTCGTAATATTGCTACCCGCAAGGCCTTTATGAATGCCATGTCGCTGGATATCGCGATGGGTGGCTCTACGAATACGGTGCTTCACCTGTTGGCTGTGGCTCAGGAGGCTGGTGCCGACTTCACCATGAAGGATATCGACGCCCTTTCAAGAAAAGTTCCCTGCCTCTGCAAACTGGCTCCCAATACACAGAAGTACTCTGTTCAGGAGTGCGGTCGCGCTGGTGGTATTCTTGGTATCCTCAACGAACTGAATAAGGGCGGCCTCATTGATGGCTCTGCACCTCGCGTAGACGGAATGACCCTCGCTGAAGCTTTAAAGAAATATAGCATTGTTGATGGTACTGTGGATGCAGAGGCAAATCGTATCTATCAGTCGGCTCCTGGTAATCGCTTCTCCACTAAAATGGGCTCGCAGTCGGAAGAGTGGGGTAGTCTCGATACCGATCGTGCCAATGGTTGCATCCGCAACCTTGAACACGCTTACACCAAGGATGGCGGACTGGCCGTGCTCTTTGGTAATATCGCTCAGGATGGTTGCGTGGTGAAGACTGCTGGTGTTGACGAGAGCCTCTGGCACTTCGAAGGCCCTGCCGTCTGCTTCGACTCTCAGGAAGATGCTTGCGAGGGCATTCTTGGTGGCAAGGTGAAGAAGGGCGACTGCGTGGTCATCACTCACGAGGGTCCGAAGGGCGGTCCTGGTATGCAGGAGATGCTCTATCCTACGAGCTATATCAAGTCGATGCACATGGGTAAGGAGTGCGCGCTGATTACCGATGGCCGTTTCTCGGGCGGTACGTCAGGCCTGAGTATCGGACATATCTCGCCCGAGGCTGCCAATGGTGGCAATATAGGTAAGGTGAAGGATGGCGACATCATCGTCATCGACATCCCCAGCCGCTCTATCAATGTGAAGCTTAGCGACGAGGAACTGGCTGCTCGTCCGCAACAACCCTTGCGTCGCAACCGCGTGGTTTCTAAGGCTTTGCGCGCCTATGCCCAGAGCGTCAGCAGTGCAGACAAAGGCGGCGTAAGAATTATAGACTAGAACATCTAGAACCTCTAGAAAATCTAGAATAATAACAAAAGATTATGAGAGACAGAATAACAGGATCGAAAGCGCTGATGCGAGCTCTGCAGGCCGAAGGGGTGAAGACCATTTTCGGTTACCCTGGCGGTGCTATCATGCCCGTCTATGACGCGCTGTTCGACTATACACGTGGTGAGAAGAAATGCTTCGACCACATTCTGGTGCGTCACGAACAGGGCGCTACCCATGCTGCTGAGGGCTATGCACGCGTCTCGGGTGAGGTGGGTGTTGCCTTGGTTACCAGTGGACCTGGTGTGACCAACACGTTGACGGGCATTGCTGATGCCATGATGGACTCTACGCCCATTGTGGTCATTGCCGGTCAGGTGGCCACCAGTGCTTTGGGTACCGATGCTTTCCAAGAGGTCGACCTTGTAGGCGTGTCACAACCAATCTCCAAGTGGAGCTATCAGATTCGCCGTGCCGAGGATGTGGCGTGGGCCGTCTCGCGGGCATTCTACATCGCTCGCAGTGGCCGTCCGGGACCTGTGGTGCTCGACTTCGCCCGCAATGCTCAGGTCGAGGAATTCGATTGGGAACCCAAGAAGGTGGACTTCATCCGTTCCTATGTTGCTTATCCCAAGCTCAACGAGCAGGCTGTCCGAGAGGCAGCCGAACTCATCAACCGTGCCGAGCGTCCTTTGGCGCTGGTAGGGCAGGGTGTAGAATTGGGTAATGCGCAGGAGGAACTCAAGGCATTCCTCGAGAAGGCCGACATTCCTGCCGGTCGAACGATGCTCGGACTCTCTGCATTGCCCTCCGACCATCCTTTGAATGTCGGTATGCTGGGTATGCATGGCAACTACGCCGTCAACCTTAAGGAACAGGAGTGCGACGTGCTGATTGCCATCGGCATGCGCTTCTCTGATCGTGTGACGGGCAATCTGAAGACCTACGCCAAGCAGGCCAAGATTATCCACCTCGATATCGACCGTTCGGAGATTGACAAGAACGTCAAGACCCATGTCGCTGTCGTTGCCGACTGCAAGGAATCGCTGCCCGCTTTGACAGCGCTGTTGAATAAGAACGACCACCGCGAATGGCGCGACTCGTTCAAGGAACTTGACGAACGGGAACGCGTGAAAGTCATCGAACCCGCCATCCATCCCACTGAGGGTCCATTGAAGATGGGCGAGGTGGTTAATGCCGTTGCTGAGCGTGCTCCGCGCGGCAGTGTCCTTGTGACGGATGTTGGTCAAAACCAGCTATTTGCGACGCGTTACTTCAAGTATCCCGTTAAGCGCAGCATCTGCACCAGCGGAGGCCTTGGGACGATGGGTTACGGCATGCCGGCAGCCATTGGAGCCACATTCGCTACCGACCGCACCGTCTGTTGTTTTATGGGCGACGGCGGCTTCCAGATGTGTATCGAGGAACTTGGCACCATCATGGAACAGCAGGCTCCTGTCAAGATGATTCTTTTGAACAATCACTACCTTGGTAACGTCCGCCAGTGGCAGGATATGTTCTGGATGCGTCGTAAGTCGTTCACTAAGATGATGAATCCTAACTACGAGTTGATAGCTCAGGGTTATGGCATTCCTTATCAGGCCGTTACTGACCGCAAGGACTTAGGCGCAGCCGTTGAAAAGATGCTTGCTACCGATGGTCCGTTCATCCTCGAATGTGCCATTATGGAGGAGGATAACGTGCTGCCCATGACACCTCCGGGCATGAATGTCAACGATATGATGCTGGAAATTTGAAGTGAAGAATTTGCTACCGCTATGGAAGAGAAGAAATTATATACCCTGCTGGTGTACTCCGAGAATATTGCCGGTATTCTGAATCAGATTACCGCCGTGTTTACGCGCCGTCAGGTCAATATCGAGAGTCTGAATGTGTCGGCATCCTCCATCGAGGGTGTTCATAAATATACCATCACTGCCTGGAGCGACCCCGACCAGATTGAGAAGATTACGCGACAGATTGAGAAGAAGATTGACGTCGTAAAGGCCAACTACTTCACCGACGACCAGTTGTTTATCCGCGAGTCGGGACTCTACAAGCTCTCTACTGAGAATGTGCTCCAGAACCCCGAAATTTCTCGTACGATTCGTCGTTTCGATGCACATATTATCGAAGTGAACCCTACTTATACCATTGTTATGAAACACGGTATCACCGAGGATATTATTGCGCTCTACCGCGCCCTCAATGCCTTTGGCTGTGTGTTGCAGTACACCCGTTCCGGTCGTATTGCTGTGACCCGAGGTATGCAGGAACAGGTCAGCGCATTCCTCGAAGAACGCGAAAAAAGGTAAAACAGTAAAAGGTGATTGGTATATGGATAAGGTAGGACGTTATGAATTCATGGCTGAGCCATTCCATTGCGACTTCAGCGGACGACTCTTTATGGGCCACATGGGCAACCACATGCTCAACGCAGCTGATTTTCACTCGTCAGCGCGTGGTTTCGGCATGAAGTACCTTATGAGCATCCACCGTTCGTGGGTGCTCTCGCGATTGGCCATCGAGATGACTGAGATGCCACAACAATACACCAAGTTCAATGTCGAGACGTGGGTCGAGAGCGCCATGCGCTACTTCACTTCCCGTAACTTTGCTGTTGTTGGTGCCGACGGTCACGAGTATGGCTATGGTCGCTCCATCTGGGCAATGATTGATACCGAGACGCGCCAGCCCACCGATATCTTTGCCATCGACAATGGTGCCATCAACAACTGGATTGTTAAGGACAAGCCTTGCCCCATCGACAAGGGCGGCCGTGTAAAAATGTCCGACGACGCCCAGCTCGTCCGCACCATCGACACCCACTATAATGATGTCGACATCAACGGCCATATCAACAGCGTGAAATACATCGAGCACGTACTCGACCTCTGGCCCCTCGACTGGTATCGCGACCACCATATCCGTCGTTTCGAGATTGCTTACGTTGCCGAGGCTCATGCCGGCGACCAACTCTCATTCTACATGGAACAGGAACTACCAGTCCCGACTCCTAATTCTGTCGAAGGACAAACTTCAGTCCACGAAGCCCAGACATCTTACAATGTCCGCATCATTCGTTCCGACGGCACTGAATGTTGCCGCAGCAAAGTGACATTCTGAAGTCCTACTGCAATATCCTCAAGATTGGGACATAAAAAAACCGCCGGATTCACATCGGGCGGTTTGCTTTTTGATTTCGTTCGGTATTGCTTACTTCACGCTATCAGCAGCAACAGTGTCAGCAGCTACAGTGTCAGCAGCAACAGTGTCAGCGCTATCAACAACTGCGATTGAATCCGAATCAACAGCCTCAGCCTGAGCGGTCTTGTTACCACAAGAAGCGAAAGAGATAGCTGCAACAGCTACGAACATAAATACTAATTTCTTCATTTTTCTAATGCTTTTAAATCTGTAAAACAATCATTTGTTTATTAAAACGCTGCAAAGTTAGGCATTTTTTCGTTACGACGTATCATTTTTTTTGTTTTTTTTTAGGGTATTTTTGTGACTTTTTTACAAATGACTGTAAATCAACAACTTACGAAATGTTAAAATTCGTGTAAAAATGCCCCTTTACCGAAAAAATGCTAAAAAATGGCAAAAAGTGCATTTTTTTGTGTACCTTTGTGGGCGTAAACAAGAGTACCTTATTTATATATGATAGATTCTTCTGCCTTTCAGGGCAAACGGGCAAAATATTTTACGCTGGGATGTAAGTTGAACTTCTCGGAGACGTCGACTTTCGGCAAGCTGTTGGCCGAGCTGGGGGTGGTGACGGCGAAGAAGGACGAGCAGGCGGATATTTGTTTGATTAATACTTGTTCGGTGACAGACGTGGCCGACAAGAAATGTCGTCAGGCGATTCACCGATTGGTGAGGGAGAATCCCGGAGCGTTTGTGGTGGTGACAGGCTGTTATGCCCAGCTGGAACCTGAGCGCGTGAGCAAGATAGAGGGTGTGGATCTGGTGTTGGGTTCGAACGAGAAGGCGGACTTGGTGCAGTTTCTGTCAGAGGCCTTTGTAAGTCGCGATACCATCGCGACATACAAGACCATGAAGACGAAAGACATCAAGACCTTTGCGCCGTCGTGCTCACGCGGCAATAGGACGCGATATTTCCTGAAGGTGCAGGACGGTTGTGACTACTTCTGCACCTATTGCACGATACCTTACGCCCGCGGATTTTCGAGGAATCCGACGATAGCGTCGCTGGTGGCTCAGGCTGAGGAGGCTGCACGCGAGGGTGGCAAGGAAATTGTGCTGACGGGTGTCAATATCGGCGACTTCGGAAAGACGACGGGCGAAAGTTTTATAGACTTGGTGAAGGCATTGGATGCGGTGGAGGGTGTTCAACGCTACCGTATCAGTAGTTTGGAGCCTGACCTGCTGAGTGACGAGTTGATAGACTACTGTGCACGGAGCCGTGCGTTTATGCCCCACTATCATATTCCCTTGCAGAGCGGCAGCGACACGGTGCTGAAGCTGATGCACCGCCACTATGACCGACAGTTGTTTGCTGACAAGATCGGTCGCATCAAGGAGGTGATGCCTGATGCGTTTATCGGCGTAGACGTGATGGTGGGCTGTAGGGGTGAGACGCCTGAATGTTTTGAGGAGACGTATGAATTTCTGAATGGTCTCGACGTGACGCAGCTGCATGTATTCCCGTATTCCGAGCGTCCAGGAACGTCGGCGCTGAGCATCCCATACGTTGTGAGCGAGAAAGACAAAAAGGAGCGTAGTCATCGGTTGCTGGAACTGTCTGACCGGAAGACGCAAGCCTTCTACGAACGACACATTGGGCAGGAGGCCGAGGTGTTGTTTGAGAAAGCTATGCGCGGCAGGACGATGCATGGATTCACGAAGAACTACATTCGTGTGGAGCTGTCGCCAGCGGAGGCTCGCGAGGAATACGACAACCAGCTCATCAAAGTGAGGCTGGGTGAGTTTAATCATGACGGTACAGCGTTGAAGGTAAAAAAGTAAAAAGGTAAAAGGGTTAAAATGGATAAGGTAGCAATCGTCATACTGAACTGGAACGGGGCAAAGATGCTGGAACGGTATTTGCCTACGGTGCTGAACTACTCGCGCGACGAGGCCACGGTATATGTGGCAGACAATGCGTCTACGGATGACTCGCTGGAGCTGTTACGAAGTAGGTTCCCAGAGTGCAAACTAATAGTGCTGGAGAAGAACTGGGGCTTTGCCGAGGGTTACAACAAGGCACTGGCGCAGGTGGAGGCCGAGTATTATTTGCTGCTGAACTCAGACATAGAGGTGACGCACCATTGGCTTACACCGCTTGTGGAGTTTATGGACGTGCATCCGGAGGTGGCTGCGTGCCAGCCCAAACTACTCTCTATATATAATAAGGATATGTTTGAGTATGCAGGGGCGAGTGGGGGATATCTGGACCGTTTCGGCTATCCTTTCTGTCGCGGACGATTGTTTGATACCGTCGAGGAGGATAACGGCCAGTATGACTATGCGACGGAGATATTGTGGGCTACGGGTGCCGCACTGATGATTCGCGCGAAGGACTATTGGGACTGTGGCGGACTGGACGGACGATTCTTTGCTCACAACGAGGAGATAGACCTGTGTTGGCGACTGCGCATCCGTGGACGTAAGGTCTATTGTCTGCCAGAATCGTATGTCTACCACGTTGGTGGTGGTACGTTGCCCAAGTCGAATCCGATGAAGACATTCCTCAATTTCCGCAATAACCTGACGATGCTCTACAAGTGTCTACCTGACGAAGAACTGGGCTACGTGATGCGCTGGCGGTGGTTCTTGGATTATCTGGCCGCATGGGAGACACTGATTGTGAACAGAAATGTGGGTGACTTCAAAGCTATCTACAAGGCGCGTCGGGCTTTTAAGCGTTGGAAGAAAGACTTTGCCGAAGACCGAAGGCAGATACAGGCTTCGCGACAGGAGAAAAAAATACCAGAGCAACGACGGTTCTCATTGCTCTGGCAGTATTACGTGAAAGGGCGCAAACACTTTTCTGAACTTTGAACGTTGAACATTGAACGGCAAGTGTTTATAGTTTAAGTTCGACAATAACGGGGTTTTCGGCCTCTTTGCGCCAGACTTTCAGGTGGTCAAACCATTCTTTGGCAGAATGATAGCCGAACGTCTCGTTGGCTGACGTGTAGGTCACCTTGTAGTTCATCTGACGCCCCTCGACTTTCAACACGTAGGTGTAGTTGTCCTTGTTGGCAGGTTCCTCGCTGACGATGTTCTGCTGAGGTACCAATACGGCCAGACCTACCGTCTCGCGCTTCCATTTTAGGGTGTCGGTAGAAGGATAGTCTGTACCCCAGCAGGCGCGAAGTCCATGTTTGTCGCTGAACTCCTCGGAACCCTTGACATTGATGATGCCTGTCGAAAAACGGTAGTCGCTGACATCTTTATTGAATATCACTTCGACGTCGGTATCCCTATGACCTGCATACTGGATGTAGCGCAGGGTCATATTGATGGCTGATGGTTCTCTCTTTGAGAGTGTGGCGTTGCGAGGAGGGCTGATGGTTGAGGGAGCCTGCCAACCTTGATCAATGACTTCGATGATGGTGCGCAATGGACCATAGGAGATGATACGCTGGGTGCGTGTCTTGACAGGTTTGATGTGAGTGGGTTGCTGGCCGTCCCATCCGCGGAAGGCCCCCAGACCAAACGTCTGTCCCACCCATAGCACATCGTCGCCATAGCCGCGTGCCTTCTGGTCCTCATCGGTGTAGAACTGTGTCTCCTTCAGTTCGAGTTGTTTCTTGAACTTGCCATACAGGTCCAGTGTCTGACGTTCGTCGAAATAGATACGGATGCCGTTCAGTTCGCTCTCGAAGTCGACACCGTGATGGTGTTGCACGTTATAGGTGTAGGCAGCGTCGCCACGAGCCGTGAGACTCTCGATATAGTTGTTCTGCTGGTTTTTCTTCAGTGTCTTGTCCTTGGTATTGGCCAACACCATCTCGGCATAGACCCGGGCAGGGTAGGGACGTGGCTCGCCTTCGTCGAGCAAAGTGACGGTGTATTCCTTCTTTTCCTTCTTGTCGAGGTCAACCAGGAAGCAAAGCTCGTCGAAGGTGTCGTTTTTGTCGAGGTCGTCCAGTTGGCAGGGAATCTCCTGTCCGTTCTGGGTGACCACTGCCGAGCGGACGGTGCCATAGGACGTGAGACTAATAATAATAGGTACGTCCGCGCGCGCGATGTTCATCGGATTTGTGACGCTGACGGTGATGGTGTGGCTGGCAAAAACGGTCAAAGGACAACACGCCAGCAGGAGTAGAAAGATGTTTTTATTCATGTTCAAATTTGATAGTTTGTTCACTGCAAATTTCACATAAATAAACCAATTCAAGTACTTTTATGCACTTTTTTTTAATTTTTTTAGGTTAAAATTTGGATTTTAAAATATTTTTTAGTAATTTTGCATCGGATTTTAACATTTGTATAACGTTCATAGTGAAAAAGGTCTACGGCATATTGTTTAGTATATTGGTGTTTTGCGTCGGTTGCGAGTGGCAGCTGAAGCCTAATACTGCTGATGTTGCAGACGATGCAATCGTCATTGACCGTTACGATCGTGTTGAGAGCCAGTATCTGTCCACTGGCGATTTGGCGGCCCTTCAGCAAATGACTACCGCTTATCCGAAACAGACGCGGATGCTCATTGAGGATATGTTGCTCATTGGAAAGGTGGACGATCCGGACATCAATACCAAGTTCCTGCACTTCTTTCAGGATTCCACGTTGCAGACATTGCTTGTTGATGTTCAAAAACAATATGAGGAAATAGACGACATAAATGATGAATTGACGGAGGCTTTCAATCGGTTGAAAGAGGAACTTCCAGGCATTGAGTTCCCCCATATTTACACACAAGTTGGTTCGTTTGACCAGAGTGTCGTTGTGGGCGACCATTCGTTGGGCATCAGTCTTGACAAATATCTGGGTTCCGACTATCCGTTCTATTTGGAGAACTACACAGAGGACCAGCGTCGCATGATGGTGCGCAAGATGATAGTACCCGACTGTCTGTCGTTCTATATACTCAGTCTCTATCCACTGCCTGATGACGAAGAATTTGTCCAGCATAGCCGCAATCTGCATATGGGAAAGATTCAGTGGGTTGTGAATCAGGTGATGAAGCGTGATGTTTTCCAAAACGAACATGTTGACTCTACTGAGCGTTTGATGCGTAAGCATAAGGAAATGACAATCAACCAACTTCTTTCTACAAAAAATCTCCAATAATTTTTTGGTTTTTTGCTCGCTTATTCGTATCTTTGCAATCCCTAAATCAAAGATACGATGCCAGAACAGAACAATACTGCAAGTGGAACACGCAGGCGCAAACAACAGCCTGTGGATAATACTTTTGCCCACGTACAGCCGCAAGCCACTGAGATAGAGCGTGCTGTGTTGGGTGCGCTGATGATTGACAAGGACGCCTATGCCGTCGTTTGTGAATTGCTTTATCCTGAGAGTTTCTATGAACCGCGTAACCAAAAGATCTATACAGCTATTCGCGAGCTGTCGATGCATGAGTTGCCTGTCGATGTGTGGACAGTAACAGAACAATTGGCCAAGCAAGGCGATTTGGAGGATGTTGGCGGTCCGGGCTATGTGACGGAACTTTCGTCACGCGTGGCCTCGTCGGCTAATATTGAATACCATGCTCGCATCATCGCCCAAAAGTCGTTGGCTCGTCAACTCATATCCTTCTCGAGCAATATCCAGACGAAGGCCTTTGACGAGACGATAGATGTTGACGACTTGATGCAGGAAGCCGAGGGTTCTCTTTTCGAGCTGGGTCAGCGCAACATGAAGAAAGACTACACGCAGATTGATCCCGTCATCAAAAATGCGATAGAGGTCATCCAGAAGGCCGCTGCCAACAAGGACGGTCTAACGGGTGTGCCTACAGGATATCATAAATTGGACGACATTACTTCCGGTTGGCAGCCCTCCGACCTTGTCATCATTGCCGGACGTCCTGCGATGGGTAAGACGTCGTTTGCGCTATCGATGGCCAAGAATATTGCTGCCGACTATCAAGTGCCGATGGCTTTCTTCTCGCTTGAAATGTCGAACGTTCAGCTCGTAAACCGTCTCATATCGAACGCCTGCGAGATTCAGGGCTCGAAGATTCTGAACGGTCAGTTGCATCCTGACGAGTGGGAACGCTTGGACAAGCAGGTGAACACGCTGTTAGGAGCTCCGCTCTATATTGACGACACCCCAGGTCTTTCCGTATTTGAATTGCGTACCAAGGCCCGTCGACTGGTTCGTGAGCATGGTGTTAAAATCATTATGATTGACTATCTTCAGCTGATGAATGCCAATGGAATGCGTTTCTCGTCGCGTCAGGAGGAGGTTAGCACCATCTCACGTTCATTGAAAGGACTGGCTAAGGAATTGGATATCCCCATTCTCGCGCTGTCGCAGTTGAACCGTGGTGTTGAGAGCCGTGAGGGACTGGAAGGAAAGCGTCCTCAGTTGTCTGACCTGCGTGAATCGGGAGCTATCGAGCAGGATGCTGATATGGTGTTGTTTGTGCATCGTCCTGAGTATTATCATATTTATCAAGACGACAACGGGCGTGACTTGCATGGAATGGCACAGATTATCATTGCCAAGCATCGTAAAGGCGCTACGGGTGACGTGTTGTTGACGTTCCGAGGCGAATTTACGCGCTTTGAGAATCCTGAGGATGGTCGTCTGAGCCGTAAGGGTGGCAATGGCAATCCTGACGGTGAAATCTTGGGCAGTAAGGTAAATGGTGACCAACAGCCCACAGGCGGTGAGTCACCATTCGGAAATGATTCTCAAGACGGCGAAGTGCCGTTCTAGCCTTACTTCGAATACTTTTCGATAAACGTCTGAGCTTGGTCGTTGCCAAGCTCTTTCGCTTTCTGCAGGTTCTTCAGCCCCTGTTCCTTGTCGCCTTTCAGACATTGGGCAATGCCTGACATCAGGTAACCATCACTGCCTTCCGGGTCGAGACGCAGACACTCCTGTGCACTCTCCAATGCTTGATCAGCAAGGTTCACACGTAATTCATAGCTGGCTTTCTCGGCCCATAGCTCAGGGTTGGTAGGAACCAATGCCACCAAGTCATTCATGTCGTTGATGGCCTGCTGGAAACGGCGGTTCTCCATGGATAACTGTGCACGAGCTCTCAAAAAGGGTGCTGCAGTCTTCACGTATGGGCGCGTAAATTGGTTGACTGCACTATCTAGCAATACCATCGCTTCACGTTTGTCACCCTGCTGCAGTTTGCACTGCGAGGCAGCATAGTACATCTCTGATGCCTGCAGATCACTTTTCGTTAGTTCCAGATAGATATTGCAAGCCTCATCGTACTTCTGCTGTGCAAAAAGTATCTGAGCTTGTTGCTGGCGATAGACGGGCTGAGGATTGGCAGCGTATGCTGCTTTAGACTCCTCTAACGCACGATCCATACTCCAAGGTTCGTAGGGCTGGTCGCTCTGTAACACCTCCTTCTGGTAAATCATCTGCGCATATTGGTAGTAGACGTCGTCCTTTTTGTCTGCAACCTTCAAGGCCTGCTTCATGTCAGCGTCGGCACTGGCAAACTCGTTGTTGCTGACTGCCACTCGTGCACGATAGATATAACCGTCCGGCATATTGGGAAATTTCCCGATAAAGCGGTTGATATAGTCGCTATAATCCTCGCTATTCATGGCGCCAGCGGCCATATATAGCGCCAGCATAGCTTCATCATATTTCTCGGGCAGTGCTTTGGCAATATGTGTCTGTCGCAGCGTTCCGTCGTTAAAACTCAGTCCGTTAGCTTTCATGTCGGCAACAAAGGCGGCGCTGACAGCATAAGCCTTCTCACTTTGTCCGCCAGCGGCAGGCTGTAGCATGCCTAACACTTCTCCAGCGTCGTTGAGGATAGGACATCCTACCTGTTGTTCGCTGGTCTGCATGTTAAGCGTATAGTAGCTGTATGAGTTCTGAAATAGTTCTGCCTCTTCCACCGTTCCGGGTTCACAGACGGGAGTTTTCTTCGCGGCATAAGGCAACAGCCACAGCGTAGTTCCTTTCGTAGCACTTGTCGTGGCAATGGTGAGAGCTGTGGGTTTCTTGACTGCCACCTGGAATTTTGCCACATCATACATGTCGTTGGCTCCAATGATGGTTTCCACGGCCCATTCTTTGCCTTGTGCGTCGATGATGATGGCGCGGTAAGCGTTCTTGAAGGGATTGAACGTACTGATAGCCTCGCCCTGTTCGTTGATGAAGAATCCGTTGGAATTTCCTATCAGTTGTCCATCGGCGGTGAATGTTTTCAGCGTAAACACTCCTTGTGCAGCCTTCTTTGCCCACGATTGGGTCTGAGCAAAAGAAGTGATAAGTGATAAGTGACAAGCAATGAGTATAAATAATATCCTTTTCATTTCTATTTCTTGTTATTTCATTTTCAAGAGTTGTTTTGCATTTTGAATAGCCGCCTCGCTGATGTTGCTACCGCTCAACATTTGCGCTATCTCATCGATGCGCTCGTCCTGTGACAACTGCACCATGCGGCTTGTTGTTCCTTGGGCAGTTTCTTCTTTCGACACGCGATAGTGGTACGAGCCCAAAGCGGCAATTTGAGGCAGGTGAGTGATGCTGATAACCTGACGCTCCATACGTCCCATCTCTTGCATCATCTCGGCCATCTTTTCGGCAATCTTGCCTGAGACACCAGTGTCAATCTCGTCGAAGATGATAGTCGGCAGTTTCACGGCACCGCTGATCATGGCCTTCAGTGACAACATCACACGGGCAATCTCACCGCCTGACGCCACTTGAGCGACAGGCTGGAGTGGGGTAGAAGTGTTGGCTGAAAACAGGAAGCAGACGTTGTCTTGTCCACTCTTACCCAACTCGCATTTGCTAACATTTACTTCGAAGCGTACGTTGGGCATTCCCAACGGAACCAGTCGTTGACGCAGTTGGTCTTCTATTTTCTTGGCAGCCTGCTGGCGCAGTTTTGTCAGAGCGTCGGCCAGTTTCTGGGTTTCTTTTTTCAGCAGTTCACATTTAGCCTCCAGTTCTGCCAGAGCCTCATCGCTGTTCTCAATGGCATTCAGCTTCTGTTTCAGCTCGTCTCGCAAGACTATCAGTTCGCTTACTGTTTCAGCATGGTATTTCTTTTCCAAGTCGTATAGTTGATCCAGCCGCTGATTGATTCTGTCAAGTTCGGCAGGATTGAAGTCCACGTCCTCCAACGAACTCTCCACTTCGTCGGCGATATCCTTCAGTTCGATGTGACACGAATTCAGCCGTTCTGCCAGTTCCGAAGCATTGGGAAGCACCTTGCTGATGCCTTGTAGGCTTTGCATAGCTCTGCGCACCATATTGACTGATCCCAGTTCATCACCGTTCAGCGCGTTGTCTGCTTCGTATAATGCCGATTTGATGTCCTCGGCGTGCTCCATCGTCTCGCTCTGTTGCTCCAGTTCTTCCTGCTCGCCTTCCGTTAGTCGGGCATTGTCCAGCTCATCGTACTGGAACTGCATGAAGTCAGTTTGCTGGCGACCTTGTTCGATGTTTTCTGTCAGCTCCTTCAGCTGTCGCTTAGCTTGTTGATAGTCATTGAACGACTGCTCATAGTCTGCCAGTTGTTGTGTATCCTGAGCGATGATATCCACCACGCTAAGCTGAAAATCCTGTTTCTGCAACAATAGGTTCTGGTGCTGTGAATGTACATCAACCAATTGTTCTCCCAATTCTTTTAACTGACTGAGTCCCACAGGAGTATCGTTGATAAAAGAACGACTTTTTCCTGCTGCAGTCAGTTCGCGACGGATGATGGTATCTTCCGTATCCAACTCTATTTCGTTCTCTTCAAAGAATGCCTCCATGTGATAGCGCGACAAGTCGAAATGTGCTTCAATGATACATTTATCAGCACCCGTCTTGATGCTCTTTGAATCGGCACGCTGCCCGAGCAGAAGTCCTATAGCTCCGAGGATGATGCTCTTACCAGCACCTGTCTCACCAGTAATCACCGAGAAACCTGGATACAGCTCTATATCCAGTTCGTCTATCAGCGTAAAGTTCTTGATATATAGTTGTTTCAGCATCTTACTCTTTAATTTTGTCCCAGGCATTACTTTGCGAGGGATTGATATTGAACAACAGATTGTAGACAGCTTCTTTCTCCTTCTGTGTGCCTTTGCCTTTATAGATATTGGCAAGTTCGTCGCGCTTGTAGTCAGTCCATATCTGAGGCACCAGACTTAGGGGCTTCTCTTCGTGGGCTTTTTTCAGCAGTTCCAACGCTGTGGTGACATTGGCACGCCCGCGTTCGGCATTTTGGGCCATCTCGTCGAGACCTGTACGGTAGTAGTCGTACTGCAACTGACGGAACGGTTTCATAGCTTCGTCCAGATAGTCGTTGATGATGGCAAAGCGGTTGCGTGAGTTCTCAAAGGCTTTCCAGCCCGCGAATCCCAAATCCTGTGCATTGTTCGTCAACTGCATACAACGCTGCAACACGTCTGTGCCGCCCAATGGCGAGAAAGAATCCAGATCCAGCCCGATAATAAGATATGCATAGTATGCCATCAGTGCCGTCAACTGGTTGTCAACGACTTCTTCGATAAAGTTCAGCTGATCGAACTGTACGAAGTCAAAATTGAAGTCTGCATCCTTATTATTATATAAGGTTGTTGTATAGGCCGAATTATACACAGGACGGTTGGCCTGAATCATGGCATTACAGAAGAAACGGTTGTTTGACTTGTCATACTTCGTCACCGTTATATTGAAGTTACATACAATGCGTTCATTCTTCTGGAACTGCAACTCCGTCCACTGTCGGTCGTCCATCCACTGCTGCAACGTCTGCTGCAGATTCTCGAACACGCTTTTGTCCGTACCCTCTACTTGCTGGCTATTGATGGTTATTTTCACCTGCAGTTCCTGAGCATTAAGTACGCTGACAAAGGCCAATAAAACTATTGTTAGGACGTATCTTGTTTTCATAATTCTATTCATTCAGCCGACAAAGGTACACATTTTCCTACAAAACTACGCTATCGTTTACGTTAATTTTTCTTCAAAAAACGCTGAAAGATTGTGTGAAGTCGAATCTTTTCACTATCTTTGCAAACAATTATACAATCATCTAAAACAAATACAAACGAAATGAAAGCATTTAACGACAAAAATTTCGTGCTGGAGACTGAGGTAGCTCAGGACCTGTACCACAATCATGCGGCTAAGATGCCAATTATTGACTACCATTGTCATCTTATCCCCGAAATGGTGGCTAACGACCATCGCTTCAAGAGCATCACCGAACTTTGGCTGGGCGGCGACCACTACAAGTGGCGTGCCATGCGTACCAACGGCATTGACGAGAAGTACTGCACGGGCAAGGACACCAGCGACTGGGAGAAGTTTGAGAAGTGGGCTGAAACGGTGCCCTATACGTTGCGTAACCCGCTGTATCACTGGACACATCTGGAGCTGAAGACTGCCTTTGGTATTGAGAAGTTGCTGAGCCCCAAGACTGCCCGTGAGATTTTCGACGAGTGTAACGAGAAGCTGAAGCAGCCCGAGTTCTCTGCCCGTGGACTGATGAAGCACTATAATGTGGAGTGTGTATGTACGACCGACGATCCCGTCGACGACCTGCACAACCACATCGAGTATGCCAAGCACAAGGCTGCCGACGATCCCTTGATGATTCCCGCCTGGCGTCCCGACAAGGCGATGAACATTGAGAAGCCCGAATTCGCCAAGTATGTGGAGCAGCTGAGCAATGTCAGCGGCGTGAGCATCACGAAGTTTGCCGATATGGTGGACGCCCTGAAGAATCGTCATGAGTTCTTCGAGGCACAGGGCTCCAAGCTCTCTGACCACGGCATCGAGGAGTTCTACGACGAGGACTATACCGACTCGCAGATTGAGACCATCTTCGAGAAGGCCATGCGCGGCCAGCAGTTGTCGCAGTATGAGGTGCGCCAGTATAAGAACTGCTTCCTCACGGTAATGGCCGAGATGGATGCCGACGCAGGCTGGACACAGCAGTTCCACTATGGTGCCATCCGCGACAACAACACCGCTATGTACAACCAGCTGGGTCCTGACACGGGCTTTGACAGCATCGGTGAGTTCAATACCGCCAAGGCCATGTCGAAGTTCCTGAACAACCTGAACATGAAGGGTAAGCTCACGCGTACCATATTATATACTTTGAATCCCTGTGCCAACGAGGTCATCGCCACGATGCTCGGCAACTTCCAGGGTGGTGAGCCCGGCAAGATTCAGTTCGGTAGCGGCTGGTGGTTCAACGACCAGATGGACGGCATGATTAAGCAGATGAATGCCCTCTCGGTACTGGGTCTGCTGAGCCGCTTCGTAGGCATGCTCACTGATAGCCGTTCGTTCCTGAGCTATCCGCGCCACGAGTACTTCCGCCGCATCCTCTGCAACCTGCTTGGTAACGACGTGGAGAAGGGCTTGCTGCCTGACGATCGCGAGCTGCTGGGTAAGATGGTGGAGGACATCTCGTACAACAATGCACGAAGATATTTTAAGTTCTATTAAGTAAAATAACCCCAAATTATGTCTCCCCTCCTGTTTTTTGCAGGGTGGGAGGCTTTTTTTCGCTGTTTTCTGCACGATTGTAAAATATATTTCTTATTTTTGCAGCGTGAAACAAAATATATTAGATATGAACAGAAGACTTCTAATCTTATTCGTGAACTTGCTTTTCTGCTGTGTTTCCCTGTCTGCGCAGGATGCCGAGAAGAGCGAATTGCAAAAACGCGCTGAGTCCATCGACCCTAAGACGAACATTGCTTCGGCACGTTCCACATTCATCCATGCATTCAATGACTATGCGAATCAGGGTAAAATCCATCAGGCTGTAGAGTGTGCTGCCAAGGCAACGGCTTTGTATTACAGAGAGAACTTATATCAGGAAGCTTTTGACTTGTTACGCCGTGCTGACCAGACGATTGCTGCTTCAAAACTATCGTCTAGCCAAAGCGCTGCCTGCCACTATCTCACCACCAAGGAGCGTCTTCAGATGTACATCAAAATGCGTCGTGTTGAAAGTGCCAAGGAACAGCTCAAACTGTTGGAGAATCACGCTGTTGCCGCCTCTAATGACGAGACAACCAACGACCTGCTTTATACCAAGGCCGTCTATTACTATACTTTTGGCATGAATGCCCAAGGCAACGCTGTCTTCAAGGAGATGGCCGACAAGCTCACTGCCAGCAAGGAGTACGACAAAGTCGACGAAGTCTATCAGACGCTCATCGCCAATGGTCGCAAGTCTGGAAGTGCCAGTATTGTCGCCCAGTCCTACAGCAATTATATGGCATGGAAAGACTCTACCAACGCCTTGAAACATGCTGACGAAATAAAGGCTCTGAAACAGCAGATTTCCGATAATGAGGCTACCATCGCTGATAAGGACAGCTCGCTCACCTCGCGTAGCGTCATCATTACTGCGCTACTCGTCCTCGTCGGCATCCTTGCTGCTGCACTGGTTCTCGGTGCAATCATGCTTATGCGTTATATCCTCCTCACCCGTCGTCAGAAGAAGAACATCCAGTTGGCTAACGAGAGCAACGCCCTCAAGGCTAAGTTCATCAGCAATATTGCAGCTCAACTCGAACCAACCTTCCGCAAGCTCGACAGCCGTCAGCCCGAGGTGCAGGCTCTGCTCGACTTCTCCAGCCATATTCAGACGCTCTCTGAACTTGAGAATAGCAAGGAACCGGTTGAGATGGAGGACGTTCAGGTGCAGCAATTCTGTGAGGACCTCATGAATCAGGTGCGCGACCAAGCAAAGAATGATGTCACTATCACAGTCAACGCCCCCAAGATGAGTGTGCCCATGAATCGTGAATACGTCAGTCATATCCTGCTTCATCTCCTGCAGAATGCCGTAGAATACACTCCTGAGGGTGGTAAAGTAACCCTCGAATATAAGAAGCGCGGACAGCATAGTCATCAGTTCCTTGTATCCGACACAGGTGAGGGCATTCCCGAGGAGAAGCGCGACGACCTCTTCAAACCTTTCCTCGAAATCCGCGACCTTACCCAAGGCGACGGTCTTGGATTGCCTATCTGCAAACAGATGGCCTTGCATATGAATGGTGACCTCGACATCGATCCCGCATTCACCAAAGGCACCCGCTTCGTCCTCGAGTTGCATACTTAAAGAAACGTATGTATTTTACTGGTATTATTATTGCCATTGTGACGTTTCTCACAATTGGCATTTGGCACCCCATTGTCATCAAGACGGAGTATCATTGGGGGACGTGGCCATGGGTGATATACCTGGTGGTTGGTGTGGCGTGCTGCGGTGCGGCATTGTTTGTCGAGAACGTCTATCTGTCATCGTTTCTGGGTGTCTTCGGAGCCTCGGCGCTATGGGGCATTGGTGAACTGTTTGAACAGAAGAAACGCGTGGAAAGGGGCTGGTTCCCTAAAAACCCCAAGCGCTCAAAAGTCTCATAATCTTTTTCTTGTGTATCAACTCTGAGGAGGGCGTCACAAAAAGGGGCAATTTATTTTGCCCAACTCCTTTTTTTTAGTAACTTTGCCGCCGAAAAAAATGGAGAGATACAACAACTAATTATTTATTTTATTATTATGAAAAGAATTATTCTTTCATTTGTCGTGCTTTTGGGCGTTACTGCTGCTCAGGCAGGAAAACCTCGTACGTCACTGCAAGTGTACAACACAAAGAAACAGACTGTCACTGGTTTTGGCGGTGCTTGCTGCGATGGTGCCATGAAACCGTTTGGCAATGACAATGCTTGTGTTAGCAAACTCTATGGAGCAAAGTCAAAAATCGGACTGAACATTCTACGTATGGAAATTTCGCCAAGTTTCACTGGCGACAACTGGGGTGACTACGACTGGAACGGTTCTCTGCCGTCGGCTCAGACTGTCAAGAAGCGTGGCGGCATCGTCTTCGGAACACCTTGGTCGCCTCCCGGCGAGTATAAGACCAACGGCACAGCTCAGGGTGGTAACTCTAACGATCAGGGCAACGTCAGGGGCAAGTTGCGCGAAGACTGCTATGAGAAGTTCTTCCCGTGGTTTAACACCTTCCTGAAATGGATGAAGAACCATGGTGTCGTCATGGATGCAGTGTCCATCCAGAACGAGCCCGACTGGTGGGTCAGCTACTCTGGCTGTCTCTATGAGCCGGAGGAACAGGTTAATCTGATAAAGAACTATGCCCACATGCTCGACCGCGAGACATACGATGGCGTGCGTATCATTAGCGCTGAGCCATTGGGATTCGCTAAAAGCTATTACGATGCTCTGTTGAAGGACGAGACCTGTCGCGAACAGGTGGATATCTTTGCCGGACACATCTATGGACACCTGCCTCTACAGTACATCAAGCCTGTTGCCAAGACAGCACTCCCGTTAGGCAAGGAGGTTTGGATGACCGAGCACTCCGTGACCGATAACATTGACCATATGCCCACTTGGGATGAGAACCTGATTTTTGCCGAGGAACTCAACGAGTGTATGCTGGCTGGATGCACAGGCTACATTTACTGGTATCTACGTGCACACTGGGCTTTCGCTGGCACAGGAACGTCATGGGAGCATAATGGTCAAAAGTACAATTTCCCTGAGAACAAAAAGGACGAACTGCTGCCCCGTGCCTTCGTTATGTCCCACTTCTCCAAGAATGTCACTGGTTCCACGCGTCTGCAGACCTCACAAGACGATATCGAGGGACGCACGAAGGAGGAGATTCCCGTGAACTACGAATTTTCAGCCTACGCCAAGGGCGACTCCATCATCGTGATGGCCATCAATACAACAGAGAAGGCTCATGACCTGAAAATTGTCCTGCCATACAACGTGAAGAGCGGTATGTTATGGTTGTCAACAGGCAATGAGACTGCGAATCTCTGTCAGAAGTCGGACCTCGACATCCCCAAATCAACAGACGAGTACCTTTATGAGATGCCAGAAAAAAGTCTGAGCACCTTTATCTTCATGGCCGACAATGGTAGCACAGCCATTGAGAATGTGAATCTTGTCGACGATGATGATGCTCCCAAGACTTACTACGATCTGCACGGACGGCGTCTGGATACGCCCCATGGTCTCTGTATTGAGAGAAGTGCTAATGGAAAGTCCAGGAAAGTTATCATGTAATCATGTCATCGAACATAAAAAACGGGGTTGGTACTCAAAACCAACCCCGTTTTAATTCTATATTTTTCTTAATCAGCCAAAACCTTGCGGCTGTGCTTGACGCCGTTTTCATCGGTATACTGCTCAATGACAATACCACGATGGCTCTGACCTTCTGAAAGCCTGCGGCCAGAGAGATCGTAGATTTCTCGCTGAACAGGTTTGCTGTTCTCTATCGTCTGGATGCCAGAGGCTCCAATCTCGTGGAATTTCCAAGAATCCACATAGACATCATCTCCTTCAGAAACAACAAAATAGAGGTTCGTCTTTACGCCCTGGCACTTTTTCAGCTTGTTTTCTGGAATATCCACGATATGGTCTTCCAAGCCCGTTGACGAAAATTCAATGGTTACTATTGAGTTCTTTGGACTAGAACCGGTACGTATATCTAGCTTACCAGTTCCCTTGGCGCGCAGGATGATTTTATCAGCACCCGTTTTACCGAAGTCTACCTTGCGAACGTTAATCCACGAACCAACCTTCATCTTTACCTGCATATTCTCGGAAGCGTCATTGCCCAATGAGCTGATTTTTGTATTTTTCTTGATGTTGGTAATGTCCTCATATTCCACACCGCCACAGTTAGCCATCGTCTCCATCTGCTGCAGTTCGTAAGGGTTCATGTTCTTGATTTGCGTAACACCCTCATTATTCAGTGTGACAGGGCTAATGGTTGCTGTTGATTCATTCACCGTTGCTTTATTCACGCAGATAGAACGGTAGTCACCGGCACTGCTATCTACGAGGCCTTTATTCTTCATTACATCCAACAGAACACTTCCGTGATTGTGGTAGATGTGGTAGTACTTGCCCTGGAACTTCTGCAGGTGCGAGTGGTTGTTGCCGGGAACTCCTGGGCCATAATAGTCTTTGTACACCCACGAGTCAGGATCCAAAGGATTGTCACTGACCATATAGCACATAGTGCCTCCGCCAGGTGCACTGGCGGTGATATTATGCTCGCTCTTGTAAGTGTTCCAATTATCACGTGATGCCCAGTTCGAACAGTAGGTATAGACATACTTGCCACCGATATAATTCAACTCGTTAGCCTCAAAATGGTAGGGGGCGTGAATCTTAGCTGCCGAACCATCTACTTCGGTCATCGAGGGCTTTAACTTAATGATACGGGCTGCTTCAGGCATAATTTCGCTTGGGCCAAGGCCACCGAAAGATATCCAGCCCACACCGTTATCGTCTATCATCACACCTGGGTCAAAATTGGCATTTGTTCCCTGCTTGTTGGCACCCGGAGTATCGTAAGTAATCATCAACTTTTTGTTAGGCGATGTCCATGGACCGATGGGCGACTCAGCCTTCAGCACACCGACGCCATGACTGCTATTGCAGAAATAGAGGAAGAATTCGTCCTTGTCTGTCTCGTCATTATGACGCCAGGTAACGGATGGGGCCCACGACACCCCGTACCCTACATACCATGGACTGCTCGTCCATCCAGCACAGATTTTCTTCGTGTCAATAGTGCCGTGGAACGTCCAGTTCACCATGTCGTCAGTAGAGAATACAACGATTGATTTGATGCTTCCATAGGTATTATCACCTTTCTTTTTATTAGTAAGGAACTCCTGATGGTCGTTAGTGCCATAGACATACAGACGACCGTTGTACTCCAAAGCCGTCGGGTCAGCACAGAAGACGTTAGCGCTGATGGGATTGTTATTAGTGCTCTTTACATCCGGGGACAGCGTTTGCGCATTGATTTGTACACTGGCAGCCATGAGGGCTACCGACATGAATAGTTGCTTATACATAATTATATATTTAATGTTATTCTTACACAAGTTCGACCTTGTTGATGTCCTGCTCTTTTTCGCAATAGTGGCAGGTGAGGATGCCGTCGGCCACGTGGAAATGGGTGGCCATGGGCTCGTTGTTGGTGATGCACTTGGGGTTGTTGCATTTCACGATGCCCTTGATCTCCTCAGGGGTCTCGACGGTCTTCTTCTCAACGACCTCGTAGTCACGGATGATGTTGAGGATAACCTTCGGGGCCACGACGGAGAGACGCGAAATCTCGTCGTCGGTGAAAAACTTGTCGCTGACCTTGATGATACCCTTGTTGCCGACTTTCTGCGAGGGGTAGTTATTACCGATGGTGACGGGAGTCTTCAGGTCGAAAAGTCCCAGGAGGTTGGCTACCTGATAGGTCTTTGTGGCGGGTATGTGGTCGATGACGGTGCCTTGCTCGATGGCGGCAACCAGGCGTTCTTTCTTATTCATGCTATTATTGTTTTGTCGTTTTTAACTTCGTCTAATCTGATGCCGAGGACGTCGCAGAAAATGGCCTCGCGGGCGAAGAGTCCGTTGCCGGCCTGCTGGATGTAGTAGGCGTGAGGATTGTCATCGACGTCGTAGGCAATCTCGTTGACGCGGGGTAGGGGATGGAGGATCTTCATGTTGGGTTTGGCCAGACGTAGCATATCATTATTTAATATGTACACGTTCTTGACGCGCTCGTACTCCATGAGGTCAGAGAAGCGCTCCTTCTGCACGCGGGTCATATAAAGGATGTCAGCGTCGGCAATGACTTTTTCGTTGAACGCCGTATGTTCCTGATACTGAATGCCGTGCTCCTTGCAGTAGATCTTGTATTCCTGTGGCATGGCGAGCTCTTTCGGTGCCACGAAATGGAACGTGGGATTGAAATGTCGCATGGCCATGATGAGCGAGTGAACGGTACGGCCGTACTTCAGGTCGCCGACGAGATAGATGTTCAGGTTTTCCAGCGTGCCTTGTGTCTTATAGATAGAGTAGAGGTCCAGCATACACTGTGAGGGATGCTGGTGGGCACCGTCACCGGCGTTGACGATAGGCACGTTGGTAACCTCCGAGGCATACTGGGCAGCGCCCTCGATGTAGTGACGCATCACAATGACGTCGGCATAGTTGGAAACCATCGAGATGGTGTCTTTCAGCGTCTCGCCCTTGGTACCGCTGGTCACTTTCGGGTCGGCAAAACCGATGACGCGGGCGCCAAGGCGGTTGGCGGCAGTCTCGAAAGACAGGCGCGTACGGGTGGATGGTTCAAAGAAAAGGGTTGCCACCACCTTGCCTTTCAGCAGCTCGCGGTTAGGGTGACGTTCAAACTCCTGTGCCATCTCAATCATATAGAGAATTTTCTCCTTTGTGAGGTCGGCAATCGTTACAAAATCATGCTTTTCCATCTCTTTTGGTTTTTATCGACTGCAAAATTACACATAATTTCTGAATTTTGCACGTTTATTCAGAAGAATTTTGTAATTTTGCACTCAACTTAGTATATTTTCAGTCATGAGAAAGTTTATAGTACGTACTTTGTGGGCACTTTTAGTGGCTTCCATACTGACGGCAGGACTGGCCTTTTACGCCATTAACGAAGGTTGGATTGGCTATATGCCTCCCATTGAAGATCTGCAGAATCCTATCAACCGCTTCGCCACCCAGGTGATATCGGCAGACGGACGTGTGATGGGTACTTGGAACTATAACAGGGAGAACCGTATCATTGTCGACTATACCCAGTTGTCGCCGTCACTGGTACAGGCGCTGGTGGCTACCGAGGACGTCCGATTCTACGAACATTCGGGCATCGACTTCTATGCTTTGGGACGAGCCATCGTCAAACGTGGCGTGTTCGGACAGAAGAGTGCCGGTGGTGGTTCTACCATTACGCAACAGCTGGCCAAGCAGTTGTATTCCGAGACTGCACACAGCGTGATGGAACGCCTGTTGCAGAAACCGATAGAGTGGGTGATAGCCGTCAAGTTGGAGCGTAACTATACGAAGGACGAGATCCTGACGATGTATCTGAACTACTTTGACTTCCTGCATAATGCAGTCGGAATCAAAACGGCTTCGAATACCTATTTCAGCAAGGAACCGAGGGATCTGACGCCTACGGAAGCAGCTGTGCTCGTCGGACTGTGTAAGAATCCGTCGTACTATAATCCCGTCCGTCATCCGGAACGTTCGCTGGAGCGTCGTAACGTAGTGCTTGGACAGATGTTAAAGGCGGGATATATCACTGAGGCTGACTATCAGAAGTATTGTGCCGAACCGTTGAACCTGAAGTTCCATGTGGCCGACCATCGCGACGGTATTGCGGTGTATTTCCGCGACTTCCTGCGTCGTTACATCACGGCCAAGAAGCCTGTCCGCTCGGAATATCCTTCGTGGAACATGGTGAAATACCATATCGACTCGCTGAACTGGGAACTGGATCCCCTGTATGGCTGGTGTAACAAGAACTACAAGAAAAATGGTGACCCATATAATATCTATACCGACGGTCTGAAAGTGCATACCACCATCGATTCCAGGATGCAGGCGTATGCCGAGCAGGCTGTGCAGGAGCATGTGGTCAAGTATCTGCAACCGGCATTCGACAAGGAGAATCGCGGTCAGAAGAATGCACCATATTCGGGCAAGCTCTCGCAGGAGCAGGTGAACCAGATTTTGATGCGTTCCGTTCGCCAGTGTGAGCGTTATCGCCTGATGAAGGCGGCAGGATCTACCGAGGAGCAGATCATGCAGGCGTTCAAGACGAAGACGGAGATGAGCATCTTCACCTATCACGGCGAGATTGACACCATCATGACGCCACTCGACTCCATACGTTATTATAAGTCGTTCCTGCGCACGGGATTCATGAGCATCTGTCCGCAGAACGGTCATGTGAAGGCGTATGTCGGTGGAACAGACTTCTCGCATTTCGCCTACGATATGGCGATGGAGGGTCGCCGACAGGTGGGTTCAACCATCAAGCCGTTCCTCTATTCACTGGCCATGGAGAATGGGTTCTCACCCTGCGACCTCGCACCGAACGTCCAGCAGACATATATGGTGGCTGGTCGTCCTTGGACGCCCCGTAACTCCGGACATGCGCGTTACGGTGAGATGGTGACGCTGAAATGGGGACTGCAGCAGTCGAACAACTGGATTTCGGCTTATCTCATGAGTAAACTCAGTCCGCAGGCCTTTGTCTCGCTGCTCCATGAGTACGGCATCCGCAATCCGGAGATTCACCCCTCAATGGCATTGTGTCTGGGACCGTGCGAAATCACCGTCGGCGAAATGGTCAGTGCCTATACGGCATTCGTCAATCACGGCATCCGTGCCGCCCACATGTTCGTAACCAGCATTGAGGACAGCGAGGGTAACACCATTGCCCAGTTCCAGCCTCGCATGAACGAGGTCATCAGCGAGGAGAGTGCCAACAAGATGATCTATATGCTGAAGGCCGTCGTTGACGGCGGTACGGCCGGACGCCTGCGCCACAAGTACGGATTCACTGGCGAACTGGCCGGTAAGACCGGTACCACCAACAACAATAGCGACGCATGGTTTATGGGACTCACTCCTACGTTGGTCAGCGGAGTATGGGTTGGTGGCGACGACCGTGACATCCATTTCGCATCTATGTCGATGGGCCAGGGCGCAACGATGGCTCTTCCCGTTTTTGCCCTTTATATGAAAAAGGTTTACAAGGACAAACAGCTTGGCTATAACGAGAGTGCAGTCTTTGACCTGCCCCCCGGATATAACCCTTGCGTGATGGACGAATCTGGTCTCAGTGATGCCGTCGGAGAAGATATTGAAGAGGTCTTCGAGTAACTTTCTGGACTGGCGGAATCTGTTGACCGTCATAGCCATTCTCCTGGCGTTCGCCTGCTGTACCACAGAGGCGGACCGCAACCGTATGCGCACTGAGCTGGACAGCATCAACCAGTGCAACCGCAACGACCAGCCCTTCACCGCTGCTGACGTACAGCCTTACGTCGACTTCTTCGACGACCACGGCACTCCCAATGACCGCCTATTGGCCCACTACCTCTTAGGCCGCGCCTATCACGAACACGGCGAAGCCCCCATGGCCCTCCAGTGCTATCAGGACGCCATTGACTGCGCTGACACCCTCAGCGCCAGCTGTGACTATGCCCAACTCAATAGGGTTTATAGCCAGATGGCAAGAATCTTTTACGAACAGGGTTTGTACCAACAACAATTAATTTATGATAAAATAGCGCGAAAATACGCTTTGTTGGCAAAAGACACAATAGCAGCACTAATGAATTCTGAACAGATAGGTTATGCTTTTGGGGGATTAAACAATATAGATTCTGCCTTATATATATATGAAGATGTAGCTAATCACTATTCAAAGTATGGTTATACCTCTGATGCTGCAATAACTATGGGGTCAAGCATAAGTTTTCTTATTGATAAAAGAGATTTTAGAAAGGCAAAAGACTATATAGAAATGTTTGAATCCAAATCCGGTTTCTTTGATTCTCAAGGTAATATAGAAACAGGGCGAGAAATCTATTATAAAGCAAAAGGCCTTTATTTCCTTTATATGGAGAAATTTGATTCTGCCGAATACTATTTCCGAAAAGAATTACGTGACGGAAAAAGTTTTAGTAATCAAAACTCTGCAGCAAACGGGCTCGCACTTCTTTATAACAAAACACACAAGCCTGATTCTGCAGCAAAATACGCCATTTATGCCTATGCTATGCTAGATTCCGTCTATGCCCAAAGATCAACAAAAGAAGTCGAACGAATGCAAGCTCTATATGATTACACACGTCATCAAGAAATTGCAAGGCGAGAACAAAAAAGAGCTTCAGACGAAAAGTCGAAACGCCAACTCAGCATAGCGATACTTTTTGGGGTTACGCTTTTAGCAATTCTTATCATCCGCAAAATGTATATAGATAAAAAAAGAAGGCAGGTACAATATATCCAAAATCTTGAACAGTTGGAGCAGACACAGTCTGAACTCCTACAGCTCAGATCTCATGCTGAAGAATATAACGAATTGATTGCCATAAAAGAATCGTTATATGAAGAACAAAATGTTATACTTCAAGAGCAAAGGAAGAAAAAACTATTAGACCATGCTGAAATTGACAAGCGTATTTTAGAGTCAGATATTTGCAATAGAATATTAAAAAATACCTATAAAAAACTTACCGTTGAGGAGTTGCGTGAATGTCGGAAGTTTGTTCTTGAGAATCTGCCTGAGTTCAATAATCTATTATTATCTAAACAATATAAAATTAACAATAACGACTTCAATGTCTGTGTGCTATTCCGTCTGGGAATTAAATCGAAGGAAGTTAGTAATATGTTGGGGCTAAGCCAAGGAAGAATATCCCAAATTTGCTCTAAAATCCTTTTTGGCATTTTCATAAAAGATAAAGGCGGTGCTACCGAATTAATAGAAGAACTCAACGAACTTTACTAAAAACAGCCCAATTAAACTTATACTAAACAAATTTATATCCTTTTCAATATGAGGCACTTGCAGCGAAAACTAAATTTTCGCTAAAGTCTTATTTCATTTTTCCTATGGTCAAATTAAAAACTCTTCATATCTTTGTCGCGTAAAAACTTTAAAACAGCAAAGTTATGAAGAAGTTATTATTTTCAAGTTTGTTCATTCTATTTATGAACGTAAGCGCTTGGGCATGGGAGCCCATTTCATTCACTGTGTCATATGACGATTATAATCCAATTAGTCATAGGTGACCAGGGGACGGTTCTGTGATCATTTTTTGAGTTAATAATTTTGTTGTTTAAGAAAATGTTACTATATTTGCACTGTCAATCAACAAAGCATCAATACATGCCGCGACAGGAAAGGACAAAGAGTGGTACTGGCATCTATCATGTCATGCTTCGAGGTATCAACCGTCAGGATATCTTCGAGGACGATGAGGATTATCTTCAGATGACAGCGTGCCTTCAGGGACTTCCGGAGCGCTATGATGAAAATGGCGTTGCATTGGAGCCTCTATGTACCATTTATTCCTATTGTCTGATGAGCAATCATATACACCTTCTAGTACGTGAACAAAAAGAGGACATCAGCTCTGTCATGAAAAGATTGGGTGTTGCTTATGCGTATTATTTCAATAAGAAGTATCAGCGTAACGGCCATCTCTTCCAAGACCGCTTCCGTAGTGAGCCAGTCAATACGATGGAGTACTTTGTCACTCTGATGCGATATATCCACCAAAATCCACTAAAGGCAGGACTCGTATCTTCACCCGGTGACTATTCTTGGAGCAGCAGGCACGAGTATGCGGGAACTTCTGCAGGTCGGCCATGCATATGTAAAACATCTGCTGTCATCTCCCGAATAGATACTGCAGATCTACTGGCACTGATTGATGAGCCCTTGAATGATTGCATGAACATTATTGATATTGAAACGACAGAGGCTGTTTATCATACCGATAGCGAGCTTAAGGAATTCTTAAGCAATACCCATGGCGTCTCGAATCCCCTGATGGTTCAGAGTCTGGAGAAAAACAGACGGAACTACATTCTCAAGTCAACGAAAGATTATGGTGCGGGAATACGCCAGCTCTCTCGATTGACCGGTGTCTCTTATGGAGTTATACAGAAGTTATGAAGAAAGAAAAAATGATCACAGAACCGTCCCCTGGTCAATTAAAAGAAGTAAAATTTCCCACTTATTAAATACAGCATATTGAAATTATTTGTATCTTTGCCAAAAATAATTGTATTAATAAAGAATTAGTGCTATGAGAAAGAATCGTTGTCTGCAATTGAGATTATTTACGTTTTTGGTGTGCTTGTTGTCGTTGACATATGCTAAAGCCCAAAATGTGACTATTGATGGGGTTAATTATTATCTGTTCCCTGATACTCATGAAGCTGCTATAAACAATAAAAACACCTGTTCTGGAGAATTGGTTATTCCATCAGAGGTGAATTACGACGGAGAGACGTTTACGGTGACAGGCATGTCGGACTTGGCTTTCGACGGCTGTGAATTAACAAAGGTTAGGATACCGAAGACGATAAACCATTTCGTAAATGGTGTTCTTTCTGACGAACCGCTTTGTGGCAGTTCCAGTAAAAGGAATCCCTTTCAAAGATGCACCGCTCTTGAATGGATTGAAGTTGACGAGGACAATCCCGTCATGAGTTCTGAAGGCGGTACACTCTATAACAAAGACAAAACGTGCCTATATTGCTATCCTGCCGGCATGCGGCAAGAGGCATTTGTTATTCCGGATAATGTTACGAAGATTTGTAGCGGTGCCATTGGTTACAACCAATATCTTATTTCGCTGACAATCCCCAACAGCGTGACAGATTGTGGCTATATTTGTAGAAATTGTGTGAACTTGAAAACCGTTCGGCTATCAGATCATATCACCAATATCAGTGCCTATGCTTTTGAATATTGCGAGAGCCTGAGGTCGATAGAGATTCCTGATGGGGTCACTTACATGGGTGAGGGCGTGTTCCGCTGGTGTTCCTCACTGGAATCAATAGTTCTGCCTGATAACATCTCTTTCGTGGGAAGTTACGCTTTTAGGGCTTGTACAAGCTTAGAGACTGTAAAATTATCTTCATCATTAAAGCGCATAGAAAATGGTATGTTCTATGGTTGCAGCAAGCTGAAAACGGTTGTCATTCCTGATGAAGTAACAGATATTTGTCCGGACGCATTCCAAGGGTGCTCATCGCTGACGGAACTGGATTTGCCGACAAGTGTAACAACTATTGGTGCGAACGCCTTCAGAGGATGCAAATTTGATCATCTCATCATCAGAGGCAAAATAGAGCATCCTAATAGATTCTCCTTTGAGGGATTGGATACTTCAACCATCATCTATACCACCGCTTCACAAGTAGAAGAAATCCAAAAAACCTATGATGGTGTCGTTTTGCCTTTGGAAGACTATACTTCGGGCATTCGGCCAACGACGTATTCGTCTGACAACCTTTCTCCAGCCTACGACTCGCTGGGCCGCCGCCTGACAGGCAAGCCCGCCAAAGGCATCTACATCCAGAACGGCCGGAAATATGTCGTGGTTAAGTGAGAGGTGAAATAATCAAATAACAACGACGAAATATCAATGAGTCCATAGAAATATCGCAAAAAATTTGGGAGTTTAAGAGAATTACAGTAACTTTGCACCCAGTGTGTTGACAGCTTTCTTGTCAATCTTTCGAATTAGCAGTTCAAACAGGTTAAATGTACAGGAAAGGATGTCTTGTCGGCTCACGCATGCCATAAAGGAAGCGTGGGCTTTTGGCATAGCATCTGTACATGGGCACCTGATCTGCTAAGCCCGAAAGATTACTATGTCTAAAGTAACAAGCCCACGTCTTCCGTTTTTTTCTCTCGCCTTACGGCGCATTATATGTGTTATTAACAAATAAAAAAACGGAAACAAAAATGAACATTACCGACGACGAAGCTTTAGGCTTTATGGATCGTCTGCTTGAATGGCTGCGGCAGGCAGACTTGACGAACTTTGGCAGCCGTATTGAAGTAGTATATGTTGCCCCCGGTGCCCAGCACGTGGATAAACAATACATAGCCTCACCCCCATCCCCTCTCCAAAAGGCGAGGGGAGTAGATGGCTCTGAAATGTCAAAGAGCCTGCCCGACGAGCTTGCCACCGACGAGGCCATGGCCCTCTGGCGGAAAGCCCAACAGGCCGGCTACGTAAACGAGTACTACCAGCCTACTGGCTCACGACCGGAAGCTGCTATACTGGCTTACGAAATGGCAAGGATACTGGGGATTGAGGATAAATGGAAATCCTTTGAGACGCTATGGAACCGACGTAATATGTATCGTGACTATCACACTGCCATCAACCAGAAGAAATCACTGAAATTCCGGGATAAAGTAAGGGATGCCTTGACTTAATCAGATGGCTTGCAAACCACGTTATACGTACCATATATACATACGTTGTACGTGGTTTTTGTTTTTCCTTTTTCGTATCTTTGCCGGCGGAATTAAAGACATCATTTATGGACGTATCAATATTACAACATGCAAAGGACAAGGCGCCACGGCAGATGGCGCTGGACGAAGTGGTGGAACTGATAAAAGGCGACGCCTGGCCGGCGGGGTATCAGCCGCTCGCAGTGATGGCGAGTGTGGTCAGTGGCGGCGTGATGCGGAAACATATCCGCTGGCTGACGGGAGTGGGCATAGTGCACATACGCCACCTCACGCGTCAGGAAACTGTTACGGCGGACAATCACACGCTGTTGTGCTATGCGGACGGCAGCGGGGGATGCTACGTGGCCTACAAGTACGAGCTGATCGACGGCTACAGCCTCGACAAACAGGTGCGCTACTACGGTCGCGTGCAGCACTGGGCTGCCGACTACTATGCCCGGCTGTCGGGCGGTGAGGCGGACCGTAGCTGTGTGGGGGCGACGAAGGCCGTACCGCTGATCCGTGACCCTGACGTGTACTACGACGACGCTGCCATGCCGTTCATGTCTGCCGATATTGACGGTGCGGACAAAAGTACGGAGGGCTTGCGCGAACGGACACCCAGCTGGGCGGAGCGGGTCATGACGCTCGACGAGATTGACGACTATCTCATCAAGCATGTCGAACTGCGCCGGAACGTCATTACAAGCCGTATGGAGATACGCTGGTTCGCCGACGACATCCCACGGGGACTGGAGCCCTGGAAGGAATTCACCGACTACGAGTTCAACAAGCTATGGCGGCGGATGCAGCGTATCAAGGATGTCTCGGAGCGCCACCTGCATCAGGAGATAGAGTCGGACTTCTCGCCGGATTTCCACCCGTTCCGCGACTATCTGGAACACCTGCCGCCATGGAACGGCAAGGCCGACCATATCGCCATCCTCGCCGCCGGCGTGACGGTGGAGGGCGGCGAGCGTGAACAGCAGTCGTTCTGCAACTGTCTGAAGCGATGGCTGGTAGCGATGATTGCGGGCTGGCTGA
>Ga0310695_10000849_pt1 | contig 75305 bp, 60 predicted proteins | sample RumenRJG_04DNA_FD_203882 | JGI IMG/M metagenome (GOLD analysis project Ga0310695, IMG submission 203882) | Bovine rumen microbial communities from Lethbridge, Alberta, Canada - RJG_04 (v2) (version 2) | ecosystem: Host-associated > Mammals > Digestive system > Stomach > Rumen | place: Canada... | reverse complement strand
CTGACCCTTCGAAGCACCTGCGTTTACGTAAACGGTATCACCCTTTTTGATATGTAATTTTGCCATTACTGTAACGTTTTAGATGATTAGAGCACTTCAGGTGCCAGAGAAATAATTTTCATGTTTGCTTGACGCAGCTCACGAGCTACCGGGCCGAAGATACGGCTGCCGCGGAGTTCACCGGCGTTGGTGATCAACACACATGCGTTGTCATCAAAGCGGATATAACTACCGTCTGCACGACGTACCTCTTTCTTCGTACGAACTACGATAGCGCGGCTAACCGTACCATCCTTGATGTCGCTCGAAGGGATAACGCCCTTAACGGCTACTACGATTGTATCGCCAAGGCTTGCGTAACGTTTCTTGGTGCCACCAAGAACACGGATAACGAGTGCTTGCTTTGCACCGCTGTTGTCACATACTGTGAGACGAGATTCTTGCTGTACCATAATTACTTAGCCCTTTCGATAATTTGAGTTAAACGCCAACGCACAGTCTTGCTCAACGGACGAGTCTCCATGATGCGTACGGTATCGCCGATACCTGCCTCGTTCTTCTCGTCATGAACATGGAACTTGCGAGTTTTATTGACAAACTTGCCATAGATGGGGTGTTTCTCTTTCCAACGAACAGCGACCACGATGGTCTTCTCCATCTTGTTGGAAACAACTACGCCCACGCGCTCTTTTCTAAGATTTCTTTCCATTGTCTTTGTCGTTTTTTTACTTGTTAATTTCTCTTGCACGCAATTCAGTTGCAAGGCGAGCGATGTTGCGACGCGCAGCCTTAATTTGCTGAGGATTGTCGAGCGGAGAAATACTGTGATTTAACTGCATACGAACCAGAGCTTCTTTCTCAGCAGCGAGGCGCTCCTGGAGCTCAGCAGTTGTTAATTCTTTGATTTCAGCTGTTTTCATAATCCAAAATTAAGCATTTTGTGTTGCGTCGTAATCGCGTCTTACGACAAATTTAGTGGTTACAGGCAGCTTTTGGGCAGCGAGACGAAGTGCCTCTTTTGCTACATCGTAGCTTACGCCCTCTACCTCGAAGATGATACGACCGGGCTCCAATGGTACTACGAATCCTTCCGGAGCACCTTTACCTTTACCCATACGGACATCCAACGGTTTCTTCGTGATCGGTTTGTCCGGGAATACGCGGATCCAAACCTGACCTTGACGTTGCATATAACGGGTAACGGCGATACGGGCAGCCTCGATTTGACGACCGGTCAACCATACGGTACCCAAACTCTTGATACCGAACGAACCGAATGCCAACTCCTGACCGCGGTGAGCGAAGCCCTTAATGCGGCCTTTTTGGCAACGGCGGAATTTTGTTTTCTTAGGTTGTAACATAACTGTTTTCTAATCTACAAATCGGTTAAACATTATTGTTTTTTGTTGCGGCGGAAGTTACCCTTGCGCTCTCCGCGTCCACCCTCACGGCGATCCATGCCCGGGCGGCCTGCTTCCTGCTTCTGTGCGAAGTTCGGAGCCAAGTCCTTCTTACCATACACTTCTCCACGGCAGATCCATACCTTTACGCCGATCACACCCACTTTGGTGATAGCACCTACGTGGCAGTAGTCGATGTCTGCGCGGAGCGTATGCAACGGGGTACGACCCTCTTTGTACATCTCCTTACGAGCCATCTCAGCTCCGTTCAAACGGCCGGATACCTGAATCTTGATACCCTCAGCGCCCATACGCATGGTGCTCTGGATAGCCATCTTAACGGCACGACGATAAGCAATCTTGCCTTCCAGCTGACGAGCGATCTTGTTAGCCACGATGGTAGCGTCCAACTCCGGACGTTTTACCTCGTAGATGTTGATCTGTACGTCTTGCTTGGTGATCTTTTGGAGTTCCTTCTTCAATTTGTCAACCTCTTCTCCACCTTTTCCGATGATATAACCGGGGCGAGCGGTGCAGATAGTAACAGTCACAAGTTTCAGAGTTCTTTCGATAACGATACGGGAAATACTAGCCTCTGCGAGACGAGCGTTGAGGTACTCGCGAATCTTGCTATCCTCAAGCAGCGTATCTCCGTAATTCTTGCCTCCAAACCAGTTGGAGTCCCAACCGCGGACGATGCCCAGACGGTTAGCTATAGGATTAATTTTCTGTCCCATAATTGATTACTTTTCAGCGTTAGTATTTTTAGTATCTACAAATATTGTAACGTGGTTGCTACGCTTGCGGATACGATAAGCACGACCCTGAGGAGCGGGAAGCATACGCTTGATCGACATACCGCCGTCAACCATGATTTTCGTTACATACAGAGTTTCCTCCTCTGCCTTCTTGCCCGTCTTGGTCTCCCAGTTGGCAATAGCAGATTTCAGGAGCTTCTCGAGTGCGCGACTTGCCTCACGAGTAGAGAAATGCAGCGCACCGAGGGCACGATTCACTTCCATGCCGCGAACCATGTCTGCTACGAGACGCATCTTACGCGGGCTGGTAGGAATTCCGTTTGCTTTGGCAAAATACAACTCCTTGCGAGCTGCTTTCATTGCCTCAGCGCTATTATGTTTTCTTGCACCCATTTTAATCTTGAGTTTTTAAATGTTAATTTGATTGCAATGGATTACTTCTTGTTATTGCCCGAGTGACCGCGGAAGGTACGTGTCGGTGCGAACTCGCCCAGCTTGTGACCTACCATGTTCTCTGTTACATAAACAGGAATGAACTTGTTTCCATTGTGAACTGCAATAGTGTGACCTACAAAGTCAGGGGAGATCATACTCGCGCGAGACCAAGTCTTGATGACTTCTTTCTTGTTTGCCTCATTCATAGCGAGCACCTTGTCTTCCAACTTAACGTTGATAAACGGTCCTTTTTTCAATGAACGACTCATAATGTTAATCTAACTTTAATAGGTTAATTATTTGTTACGTCTTTCTATAATGTACTGGTTGCTCTGGTTCTTCGGGTGACGTGTCTTGTAGCCCTTAGCGAGCAGACCCTTACGGCTTCTCGGGTGTCCACCGGATTGACGGCCTTCACCACCACCCATCGGGTGATCTACAGGGTTCATTACTACGCCACGGTTGCGCGGACGACGACCCAGCCAACGGCTGCGACCTGCCTTACCGCTCTTCTCCAAAGCGTGATCACTGTTACCTACTACACCAACCGTTGCCTTGCAAGCTGCAAGCACCTTACGGAGCTCACCGCTAGGCAGTTTGATGATAGCGTACTTGTCCTCACGGCTCGTCAACTGAGCGAACGTACCTGCAGAGCGTACCATAGAGGCACCCTGACCCGGACGAAGCTCGATGTTGTGAATCAGCGTTCCCAGAGGGATCACCGACATCGGCAGTGCATTTCCTACTTCAGGAGCAGCATTCTCTCCCGACATTACAGTTTGACCTACTTGCAGTCCATTCGGTGCAAGGATATAGCGCTTCTCTCCGTCAGCGTAGAACAACAGAGCGATACGAGCACTACGGTTCGGATCGTACTCAATAGTCTTTACTACTGCGGGAACACCATCTTTATTGCGCTTGAAGTCAATTACGCGATACTTCTGTTTGTGACCACCGCCGATGTAACGCATCGTCATCTTTCCGACGTTGTTACGACCACCGGTCTTGGTCTTACCAAACACAAGCGATTTCTCAGGAGCGCTCGCGGTAATTGTCTCGAACGCACCTATAACTTTGTGTCTTTGCCCAGGTGTTGTGGGTTTTAATTTACGTACAGCCATTTTTTTAGATATTGCTATAAAAATCAATTGTTTCACCTTCCTTCAGCGTTACGATCGCTTTCTTATACGCCTGTTGCGCACCCTTCAACAGACCGGACTTGGTCCAGCGCTGTTTAACTTTCGGAGCACGGATCAACGTATTCACATCCGTAACCTGAACGTTGTACATTTCTTCTACCGCTTTCTTGATCTCAACTTTGTTGGCATTGCGAGCTACAATGAAACCATAACGGTTCAGTTTCTCACCGGCGGCGGTCATCTTCTCAGTGACGATTGGTTTAATAATAATTGCCATAATTCTACCTCCTTATGCGTTTAAAGTTGCCTCGATAGCAGCAGCCGAAGCCTCGGTCAGAACTACTACGTTCGAGTTCATGATTGTGTAGGTGTTGAGCTCGTTGACGTTCACTACGTTCACACGCTGAATGTTAGCGGCGGACTTGCGAGCGTTGAGATTAGCGTCTGCTACGACGAACAGCACTTTCTTTCCTGCTACCTGCAGAGCGTTCAATACCTCTACCATAGCTTTGGTCTTCGGTGCGTCGAAGTTCAGAGCGTCCAATACGAGCAACTCATTCTGTTTTGCGCGAAGCGACAGAGCGGATTTGCGAGCAAGTTGTTTTACTTTCTTGTTCAACTTGAAGTCGTAGTCACGGGGTACCGGACCAAAGATGGTACCACCACCTACGCGAACCGGAGACTTCAGATCACCCGGACGTGCACCTCCGCCACCTTTCTGGCGACCGAGCTTACGGGTCGAGTGAGCGTTCTCGCTACGCTGTTTTGCTTTCGCTGTACCTTGGCGTTGTGCTGCCAAGAATTGCTTAACGTCCAAGTAGATAGCATGGTCGTTAGGCTCGATGCCGAAGATAGCGTCATTCAGAGCGATCTTCTTTCCGGTCTCTTTACCGGCTTGGTTCAAAATACTAAGTTCCATAACTAATTACTTGTTAATAATGACGATTGAATTTTTTGCACCCGGTACACTACCCTTGACCATGATCAAGTTGTACTCGGGGATCACTTTCAGTACGACGAGGTTCTGAACCGTTATGCGGTCACCACCCATCTGGCCGGCCATACGTGTGCCCGGGAAGATACGGCTCGGGTATGCACATGCACCTACCGAACCCGGCGCGCGCAGACGATCGTCCTGACCGTGCGTGCTCTGACCTACACCGCCGAAGCCATGACGCTTAACGACACCCTGGAAACCGTGGCCCTTGCTGGTTCCGATAACGTCCACGTACATGCCCTCCTCGAAGAGGTCTGCTGCTGTGATTGTTTGACCCAGAGCCAGTTCTCCATCGAACTCAAACTCTGCTAAGTGGCGCATCGGCTCTACGCCTGCGGCCTTGAAATGGCCTGCTTCGGCCTTGTTCGTGTGCTTCTCGCTCTTGTGCATAAAGCCAACCTGAGCTGCTTTGTAACCGTCTTTCTCAACGGTCTTCAGCTGAGTCACTACGCAAGGACCTGCCTCGATAACGGTGCACGGGATGTTTTTGCCGTCGGCACCGAAGACGGAAGTCATTCCGATCTTTTTTCCTAATAAACCTGGCATTGTTGCTTAGTTTTTAAATAATGGTTTGTTTCACTCTCGCCATCGGGGTTTCCGTCCCTTCACCCCTCTATGGATTACTCTCGCGGCGCTAACCGATGGAAGTGTTTGTTGTGTTGTTGCTTTTCAGTGTTTGACTATACTTTGAAAAATTATTTTTTGTATTTTTGCCTTTGAAAAAATTGGTTCTCGTAGAGATGAAGATTAATTTTGGAAAAGCATTGCAAATTTATTTGTGAATGATTTTCTGAAATTAAGATTCATAATCATTTATGATTCAATTTTTTCAAAGTTATTTTTTTTATAATTTTTTTGGTTATATAATCTTACACCATGCTTTGTTAGACCTTAATCTCAACCTCTACTCCCGACGCGAGCTCGAGTTTCATGAGCGCCTCAACGGTCTTGTTGTTGCTGTTGTAGATGTCGATCAGACGCTTGTAGCTCGCCAACTCAAATTGCTCACGGCTCTTTTTGTTAACGAAGGTCGAGCGGTTAACCGTGAAGATACGCTTGTGCGTCGGCAGTGGAATCGGACCACTTACTACAGCACCCGTAGCTTTTACGGTCTTTACGATCTTCTCTGCAGACTTGTCAACCAAGTTGTGGTCGAAAGACTTCAGTTTGATACGAATTTTTTGACTCATAATCTTATTAATTTTTAATTTTTAATTTTTAATTTCGCGAAGCGCAGATAACCTTAAGAGTCATTTGCTAAGATGACCCACGCCCCGCAGGGTTAATTGATATTTTTCGCCGTACTTAGGACCACGTACGTGTGTACGTGTGTATGTACGTGTTATTTTTATTAGGTACGCGCTCGCACGCTTGCTTGCGCGTGCCCAATTTTTAATTCTTAATTTTTAATTTTTAATTTCTCATACGAGATCGACACGACCTCCCACCTCGGTGAGGACGGCCTTGGCGATCGAGGAAGAAACAGCCTCATAGTGGCTGAACTCCATGGAGCTCGTTGCACGACCGGAGGTGATGGTACGGAGTGCGGTTACATAACCGAACATCTCTGCCAGAGGCACGTGCGCCTTCACGATGCGCGCACCGGTGCGGCTGGTATCCATGCCTTCTACCTGACCACGACGTTTGTTCAGGTCACCGATGACATCACCCATAGACTCTTCCGGAGTAACAACCTCTATCTTCATGATAGGCTCCATCAGAACCGGTTTAGCCTTAGCGCAAGCCTCTTTGAACGCCATCTGTGCAGCGATCTCGAAGGACAGCTGATCCGAGTCTACCGGGTGGAAGCTACCATCCAAGAGCGTTACCTTCAGGCTGTCAAGCGGATAACCGGCGAGCACACCGTTCTTCATTGCGGTCTCGAAGCCCTTCTGTACAGACGGGATGTACTCCTTAGGCACGTTACCACCCTTAACAACGTCTTCGAACTGAAGACCACCCGGGAAGTCAGCGTCTGCCGGCTCCACGCGAACGATGATGTCAGCGAACTTACCACGACCACCGGACTGTTTCTTATAAACCTCACGCAACTCAACCGGAGCGCTGATAGCCTCACGGTAAGCCACTTGCGGACGACCTTGGTTACACTCTACCTTGAACTCACGTTTCAGACGGTCGATGATGATCTCCAAGTGCAACTCACCCATACCGGAGATAACGGTCTGGCCCGTTTGCTCGTCGGTCTTAACGGTGAACGTCGGGTCCTCTTCGGCCAATTTAGCCAAACCGACACCCAACTTGTCGAGGTCAGCCTGGCTCTTCGGCTCTACGGAGATACCGATCACCGGTGCCGGGAACTCGATTGACTCGAGTACGATAGGCTTGTTCTCGTCGCATAACGTATCGCCCGTGCGTACATCCTTAAATCCTACGCCCGCACCTATATCGCCCGCGAGGATTGTCTCAACCGGGTTCTGGTGGTTCGAGTGCATCTGGAAGATACGGCTGATACGCTCTTTCTTACCCGAACGCGGGTTGTAAACGTATGAACCTGCATCCAGGTGACCCGAGTACACGCGGAAGTAGCACAGACGACCTACATACGGGTCGGTAGCGATCTTGAAGGCCAGTGCGCAGAGCGGCTCCTCATCGTTCGGGTGACGCTCTTCTTCCTTCTCCGTGTTCGGGTTGGTACCGTAGATCACCGGAGTGTCGAGCGGACTCGGCAGGTAGGCACACACTGCATCCAGCATCGTCTGCACACCTTTGTTCTTGAACGAAGAACCGCAGATTACCGGGAAGATCTTCATCGCCAGCGTACCCTTACGGATAGCAACGCGGATCTCATCCTCGGTGATCGTCGAAGGATCGTCGAAGTATTTCTCCATCAGCGTGTCGTCGAACTCCGATACCGTCTCCAGCATCTTGTCGCGCCACTCCTCAGCCTCAGCCTGGAGGTTCGCAGGAATCTCTTCCTCTACGTACTCAGCGCCCATCGTCTCATCGTGCCACAGAATCGCTTTCATCTTCACGAGGTCAACGACACCCTTGAAGGTCTCCTCTGCACCGATAGGAATCTGGATAGGACACGGAGTTGCACCGAGCACCTCTTTGATCTGACGAACTACGTCGAAGAAGTTGGCACCGCTACGGTCCATCTTGTTCACGTAGCACAGACGCGGCACGTTATATTTATCTGCCTGACGCCAAACGGTCTCACTCTGCGGCTGAACACCACCTACCGAGCACAGCGCCATTACGGCACCATCCAAGATACGGAGCGAACGCTCTACCTCTACGGTAAAGTCCACGTGCCCCGGAGTGTCGATCAGGTTGATCTTATATTTGTTACCTGCGTAGTTCCAGTAGGTCGTCGTGGCAGCGGACGTGATAGTGATACCACGCTCCTGCTCCTGAACCATCCAGTCCATCGTAGCCGCTCCATCGTGCACCTCACCGATTTTATGGGTCAGACCCGTGTAGAACAGGATACGCTCCGACGTAGTGGTCTTACCCGCATCGATGTGGGCCATAATACCGATGTTACGGTTTAATTTCAAATCATGTTTTGCCATTTGATCAATTTTCAATTATCAATTAACAATTCACAAGGCGTTCTATGGGGTTTTGTACTGACTTTATTGTCCGCACGAACCTCGAAAACTTGTACCAATCTTTTTTATGCCCTTTGTAAATTGTAATTTGTGAATTATTAATTAAAATCTGAAGTGTGCGAATGCACGGTTAGCCTCAGCCATACGGTGCATATCCTCTTTACGCTTAAACGCACCACCTTGGTTGTTGTATGCATCCATGATCTCTGCAGCCAGCTTCTCAGCCATCGAGTGGCCACCGCGCTTGCGTGCGAATGCGATCATGTTCTTCATTGCGATACTCTCCTTGCGGTCAGCACGGATCTCGGTCGGTACCTGGAATGTAGCACCACCGATACGCTTCGATTTAACCTCTACCAACGGGGTGATGTTATCCAAAGCCTGTTTCCAGATATCCAGAGCGGCTTTCTCCTCACCCTTCATTTTGTTCTCTACTACGCCGAGTGCGCTGTAGAACACACCATATGCGGTGTTTTTCTTACCATCGAGCATCAGGTGGTTCACAAATTTTGCCACCATTACCTCACCGTACACCGGATCCGGCAGAATAACTCGTTTTTGCGGTTTTGCTTTTCTCATTGTCTTAAATAATTTTTGTTTGGCTGCGATCTTCTTCAGTAGCTTTGCGAGATAATCATTATTCATTAATCATTATTCATTCGCTCCGCCGCTTACTCAACCCTCAACCCATTGTTTTCGTCCCAAATATGGAACATTTAGTTAATAAAATTCAGAGCAATTTTAAATTTACAATTATCAATTATCAATTTACAAGGTTTCTAAGGGGTTTTGTTCTAACTTATTTGTCCGTACGGATTTTATCAGTCTGTACCAAACTCCGTCAGCCCTTTGTGAATTGTAAATTGTGAATTGCGAATTACTTCTTAGCTTTCGGACGCTTAGCTCCGTATTTGGAGCGGCGTTGGAGACGATTAGCCACACCTGCGGTATCAAGCGAACCACGAACGATGTGATAACGAACACCCGGCAGGTCTTTTACACGGCCGCCACGTACCATTACGATGCTGTGCTCTTGCAAGTTGTGTCCCTCTCCCGGGATGTAAGCGTTAACCTCCTTCGCGTTGGTGAGACGCACACGTGCCACCTTACGCATTGCGGAGTTAGGTTTCTTCGGGGTCGTTGTGTAAACACGTACACAAACGCCACGACGCTGCGGACAGCTGTCAAGAGCCGGGCTCTTCGACTTGTCCACCAGTTCTGCTCTTCCTTTTCTAACTAATTGTTGAATTGTAGGCATTTTGTTGTTTGTTTAATAATTTTTACTTTTTGATAGCTTTGAGCGAAGCGGTCTTTCGACTTTCGACTTTCGACTATCCGTTAACTATAAATATTCCATGCTTTTTTTCTTATACGTACACGTGCGTTCTAGGCACGTTCACGCGAAAAAGCTTGCAAAGATACTACAAATTTTTCATATGGCAAAATATTTTGGCAAAAAAATGTAATTTTTCGTGATTTTTCTCGATTTTGTACAATAAACTTAGCAAAAACATGCTTGTATGGGGTTGTTAAGTTCTATTGGACAAAAGTTCGGGCTTGCCCGAAATTACATTTTGCCAAACTATTTTGACATAGGCTGAAAAATGCGAACGTATACTTCGGAGGATTCCTTGCTCGTTTCGAGTAAGGGCGTGCCGACGTTACTGCTTTTTTTTTGACATGACCAAATTTTTTCTAAAGAAAAATCAAAAAAAATGCATTTTGCATGGTTTATTTGGCATTTTGACCGATTAAGCTCGCTTGGATCGGGCAATTTTGCCTAATAAACTTAGGTGCTAACCGTTTTGATTTTTCGGAATTTACCCCGCACTATTTCGAGGTGACGGTGTCCCCCGACGAACGGGGGAAACCCTAGACGGAAAGGGGACAGTGTCGGTGACCTTGAAATATTTTCTAAAGAAAATGCAAAAATCACCCTCGTTTTCTTCCTCTGCTCTACCGGCGTAAGAAACATCTGGATAAGAAAAAGACGATTTTTGGTAACATTTTTGCACAAATTGGTAGCATTTTTTGTCACAAAAGTTTGCATATATCAAAAAAAAGCAGTAATTTTGCGAGCAAAATTGTTTACCGCTTCCGCCGCCTATCGTCGATGGAGAGAGTCAGACTAAAGCTTGGTAAAGAATTTAAATCGATATCGTTATGAAGAAATCTTTTATTTTCGCCCTATGCTCGTTGAGCATGGTATTGTTAGTACTTTTCTCGGGTTGTAAGAACAAAGAGCAAGACCCCGAGACTTTTGTTTCCGATAAGACGCGTCCCGTTTGGACGGCTCCTGAGAAGTCTGATATTACCTCCTCTATGACGGCAGTAGTCAAAGTCGATCTCAAGGCGCAATACCCGAGTATCGCTGCGGACTTCGTTCTTAACGAGAATGACCTCCTCGGAGCTTTTGCAGAAGAACAATGTCTGGGCGTAGCCCAACTGCAAGAAGGCTACTTCTTTATCTACATCAACAGTCCGGCAGAAAGCTCGTCGCAGGTGACGCTCCGTTATTATTCGGCATTCTACAAGAACCTCTTCGAGGCAAAAGATGCTTTCCCGTTCAAGAATGACGATATTCTTGGTACCATCGCTGATCCATATATCCCTGCGCTGGCTGTCGTTGAGTAACTAAACGGCCGCATCTATGATGCCCGGGGAAAACTGGTAGAATAGTAACTAAAAAACAAGGACGCAGTCCCAAACCGAAAAGAGACCACTCACGGTCTCTTTTCGTTTGCTAACACCGCCCTCACGAAGTTTGGGAACTGAGACTGGTGCTTCTGTTTATAGCATAAATTTGTGGAAATTCACCAAAATATGCTATAAAATGACATTTTTTGCGAACAAAGGAAGTATTTTTTGCTTAAAATATTTGCTCAATTCAAATTTTTGTTGTAATTTTGCGGCGTAAAAATGTGGTATGCCACAAAAATATGCTATAAAGTATGGAATTTAATCGAGATTTGTACCTTCAGAAGCTTATCAGCGCCAGCAAAAATGACATGATCAAAATCGTCACCGGTATCCGTCGGTGCGGTAAGTCCTATCTGCTATTTGAAATCTTCCGTAACTATCTGTTATCGCAGGGAGTGAAAGAAGATCATATCATTGGCTTAGCGATGGATGATATAAGCAATAAGTCATTGCGTGACCCGGATAAGTTGTTGGAATATATTGATAGCCATCTTATCCATGATGGGCAGACAAGCTATGTCATCTTGGATGAGGTTCAGATGGTAGATGATTTTGTGGGCGTACTACTGAGTATGACCCATAAGCGGGATGTACAGACATACGTATCGGGCAGTAACAGTAAGTTCCTGAGCAAGGATGTAGTAACCGAGTTTCGCGGACGCGGATGGGAGATTAGGGTTCGTCCGTTGAGTTTTGCGGAATACTACGAGGGTGTGGGAGGAGAAAAAGCAGAAGCGCTGAATGACTACTACACGTTTGGTGGTCTGCCTGCTGTAGCCAAGATGGAAACACCAGAGGAGAAAGAAGCTTATCTAAAAGATGTCTATCGGACAATTTATCTAAAGGATATCATTGAGCGTAACCACCTGCAGAACGAGGAGGGATTGGAGGAGATATTCCGCGTGTTGGCATCATCTATGGGAACGGCTGTTAATCCGACGAAGATAGCCAATACATTCAAGTCCGCAGCCCAGATCAAGATCGGTGTGAATACGATAACCAAATATATCGAGCATTTGAAGGATGCGTTTTTACTGAGCGAAGCGCTGCGGTACGACATCAAAGGTCGCAGGTACATCGGAGCTGACAGTAAATACTATTTTGAAGATCCGGGGATTCGAAATGCCATCTTGGGTTTCCGTCAGATAGAATTCAGCCACATGATGGAGAACGTACTATATAATGAGTTGTGTGCGCGCGGGTACAGCGTAGATGTGGGTCTGGTAGAGATTTGGGAACGAGATAAAGAAGGAAAGACAGTTCGCATCAAAGTAGAGGTGGATTATGTAGTTAACCGGGGTTCTCAGCGCATTTATATCCAATCGGCATACATGCTTCCGGACAAAGAGAAATCCGACCAAGAGCAACGGCCTCTGACGCACATTAGCGATAATTTCCGCAAGGTCATCATATCGGGGGATTACACAAGAGGTTTCTACAACGATGAGGGTGTTTATCGGATTGGAGTATTTAATTTCCTGCTAGATAGAGACTGTTTGAATAACTAACCCTCCTCTCTCTTTTCGTTTGCCAACACCGCCCTCACAAAGTTAGGAAACTGCTTGCAGGGTGCATCACTCGTTAGCTGTGCGCGCGGTCTCCGAGGGGCTTATACTCCACGCAGTGCCCTACGGCTTTTTAATTATCGCGGTATTTTATACCGCCAAGCATAAAAATCGCACAAAAATTTGCATGTATGCAAAAAAAGCAGTAACTTTGCCACCGCAAAGTTTTGTGAAACAGAAAAAACACAACTAATATGAAAAACGAAATAATCGTACCCCTTGCGGGTAAAGAAGTTAATCGTGCCTTTACGGCTAAGAAACGATTTTTGTATTTAACCGTGGCGCTTTTATGCGCGGCAACTGCGCTCCTTATTATTTCCGTACGATATTCATGATAGCGATGTCGTTAGACTGCTCGGCCTTGGAACTGAACCGGCGTACGACATCGTATACCGTCCGGTCGTCTATCGGCTGCGGAGCTGTTTGCAGGTTCTCTAACAGCGTATCGAAGCCGAGTAACTGATTTTGCTCATTAGCCGCTTCGGTCACGCCGTCGGTGAAGACGATGATCTGTTTCCGCAAGTTGCCGTTCGATCACATACAGGGCTTTGCCCTCTTGCCGGAGTTGATTCTGTTTGTTATCCTCCTGATCGATTTCAAGCAACTCTTCCGTCGCGATTGGTGGCCCACCATCTGGCGCACCGCCCTCATCGTGATGTTTATTTAATGGATTTTACGTCCGGTCATGTCGTAATGTGTAACAATACGTAAAAAAAAGAGACAATTCGTAAAATTTTTGCACGTGCGCTTGCGTATATGAGATTTTTTTCGTACCTTTGTCGCCGATTTATGTTAATCTATTAACTATCAAAAACAAACATGAAAAAGATTCAATTATTTTTGGCGGCTCTCGTAGTCGTAATCATGACATCCTGTGTCAAGTTTAAAACCGAAGCAACGGTTGATGTAGAGGTATTGAAATCCGGCAAACCGGTTTCAGGTGTTGCAGTGTACAAATTCAAAGACAACGGTCTGGGTGAAGGTACGACGATTTACAAGAGCAATGCCAAAGAAAGCGAGACGACCAATTCGGGCGGTATTGCGCATTTTGACATCAAATCGCCGGATGATCTCGACCCGAGCGATGTAGCCGGCGTAGAGAACTCTGATCAGGCAACCTTCTTCTTCTGCACTTACGATGCAGAAGGCACCCGGAACGGTATCGTAACGGTAAGTGTAAAAACAGGAGACAAAAAAACAGTTCAACTTAATATGGAGTAATTATGAAAAAAATATTTGTTTTGGCAGCCGTATGCTGCTTCGCGGTAGTTGCCGCATTGTTCACCTCGTGTAATGCAGATCAAAAGAGCAGTTATCAGTACATCGTCGGATTGGATGACTCCATCGAGCAAGACGAGAGGATGAGCGCACAGTTTGAGTTAAACGCACTGCCCGTTATCATGCAAGAAATGAAGAAGACCGCTGACCAATCGGGTGATAACTCGGTTATCTTCAAGGATACCAAAGCCAATGCAGACAAGCGTGCTAAAGATGCTTTTGCTTCCGGCATCGCCAAGCTGCGTGAAGGAGGTATCGGTTCGTACAAAGGCCTCGTTGTGGTGCTCAAAGCAATGGATAACGACACCAACAAATTTAACGTAATCGACAAAGTAACGCTCTAAGAACAAATTGTTTGACAAAATGAAAAAGTTTTTATTTGTAATGATGGCCCTCGTGGCTACGTTTGCTTTCACGGCATGTGAGAAGAGTGAATCACAGATTTTTGACCTCACCTATGATGAGACCACCGGTGATCAGGCCGAGATCACGGCTTATCAGCTGAATTATCGCGAGATCTTCATCCAGGAGCTGAGCGCAGTGGCTAAACCTGTTACGGAGGCCGGAACCACGTTTATGATTGACGGTACGAAGAGTTCCGCTGTCAAAACAGCCACAGCGGCATTTAACAAAGCCGGAGAAAAAGCGCAGCAGAAAGCCGGTGACAATTCGATCATGAAGGGCTTCAAGGTTATCCTGAACCACAGTGTCGGAAACGATACTCCGAGCGAGTGCGCAAGCTTTACTTTCAAATAATCATTATTGTTTGAACCGGGTATGCGAGGCTGATTACCTCGCATACTTGCAAAATAACATATGAAACATCTTCTTTTTTCCGACAGCGAAATCAACACCGGTCGTCAGATAGGGGTCGATATGGCGAAGATGTTCGCTATCTTCTTCATGGTCATCATCCATACCTTCGAGGGCGGCGATGCCGACATGGAGACGGGTCTGGGCTATTTCTTCGATTCGATAGCGGGCGCGCAGTTCGGTGCTCCGGTCTTCATGATCTGTATGGGGATCGGTCTGACCTTCAGTCATAAGAACGATGCCGCCACGATGATGAGACGCGGCGTCATGCTCTTTGTTGCCGGCTATGTGCTCAATATCATCCGCGCATTGCCGTTCCTCATTCTGTGGTTGATCAACAGTGATGAGGAGTACATCACCGATACCGTACATGCCCTGACGGACGTGGATATCTTCCAGTTCGCCGGCATGGCCTTTCTGCTGCTCGCTCTCTTCAAACGGCTCAGACTGTCGATGGGCTGGGCGGCTGTTGCTGCGGCGCTGATGTCGGTGGCGGGCTGCTTCATACGTCAACTGGATCTGGGTTCTTTCTGGCTCAATCTCATTGCCAGTCCCTTCGTCGGGATCAATACCGAGTTGGTACAGACGGATTTTCCGCTGCTCAACTGGTTCGGCTTCGTCATCGTCGGTTATGGAGTAGGTAAGATGCTTCGTCGCTGTGCGGACGTGGATAAGCTGTGTCTGATCATTCTGCCCGTATCGGCAGCGGTGTACGGTGTGTATGCCGCCTATGCCATCCCGCGCGGGATAGGTATGTTCGGCACGGACTGCACGGAATTCTATCACATGAATACCTTAGATTTTGCGATCTGCGTCGTTGCCTCCCTATTGGCTATGAGTATGTGCCATTTCATCGCCAAGTACATGCCGGACGGTCTGATGCATGTGGTGACACGCATATGCAGTGACCTGACGAAGATATACATTGCCCAATGGATCATCATCATGTGGGTAGTACGGGCCATCATGACGGATTGTATGGAGCTGCAACTCGGCCAGTGGGGATTGTTAGTGGTAGGTATCATCATCCTGCTGCTCTCCATCGGTTGGGCACGACTCAAACCTCTCTCCAAACTGAAAATGTAATTCATTGAGCATATGAAAAAGATCACGTTTTTATTACTTTTAGCTCTCGTAGCGGTATCGCTGCCGCTACATGTACAGGCCAATGACTATCTGGAGGTGCAGCGTCACTACCAAGTCTATAGCAACGGCCGCAATTCGATTCACTTCAAGATCCCCGTATGGGCGTACGGACGAATCAATGATTATCATTTGGACTCCGCCTTCACGACGATCCGTTGGCAAGTCAAAGGACAGTCTGTGGAGCCGTTTATGTACGTGGGCGGTCCTGCGTATGGCGTCAACCGTCAGGACAATGACCGTGGTAATGCGTCCGTTAAGATGTATAAGAAAGCCAATAGTTCTGAGTCCAAAGGCGGCGTGATTGTAGTTACCAACGAGTACAACGGTAATCGTTTGCAGATAGACCGTACCGATGATTATACTATGATCGACCTCAAGCAGGTGGCGGATGACGACTGCAAGCGCGTGACAATCCTGGAGTTCGATTGGTATCCGCCTGTTGAGCTCAATAATAAGAAATTCACGATCTCTATTCAAACCGATATTCGTACCAAGAGTGCCTCAAGTGCGGACTACAATCCGCTCTTCACTTTCTCCACCACCTTCACCGGTGGTGATAACACGGCGGCGCCGCAACTCTATACGCCGTATCTGTATATGGTCAATGAGTCGGGCGTTACCGGACGCGGATTGGCGGCTATTCCCTATTATTCGCAGGCCAAACCGATATCCTATACCCATCCGCTTTCCAGTGAAACGGTGCAAATCCAGGAGAACAGCGGTACGATGTATGTACCTACTTCCGACTCGGGGTACTACGCGTTTGATGCCACCTTCAATGTCTATCGCAACGAGGAAACCGGAGACATGGAGACCATTCATTCTAATGCCGTACATGTTCCGGCCTACCACCGTATCTATGATTTTCAGGCAACGGCGCAGCAGGATGAATACGGCAGCTATACCGGCGCAAGTGTAATCACCTGGAGTACCAAATATCCGGCGGCCAAGGATCTGATTCAGGGTGACTATTTCGAGATACAGCGTGCGTTCCAGAGTGATTTCTCGGATGCCCAAACCGTTCGACTGCTGCCGATGAAAACCACCGACAGCCTCTATCAGTTTGTGGACGACAACCGCGTCGCGTGGAACGGCACAGAGCTGCGAACCGATACGATAGATACCCGGCTATATGCTACCTTAGAAGACTATACGGTGTACGATGCAGAGAATAACCCCGTGGCATCGGTTGATCTGAAGCTGACGGCCTTGAAACTGAAGAAACCGTCCGCTCCTGTGTACTATCGTGTACGTCGTACCTCGTCCGCTATCTGGGAGTGGAACCATGATTTCGCCAAGTCCTACGAGCTCTACAAAACGACCTATCTCGCGCCTCTCAAGCAAAAGCAGCCGAACTATACCATTGACCCCGATTTTGCGAAAAACAAAAAGCTGCATTTCTCCATTGCTATCGATAATCTGCAAATAGGTCCGCGTCCCCTCTCGCTGGATGAATGCGAACTGACCTACCAGAATGCGCACAGCTACGTCGATGACGGCTGTCGCAACTATATCCTCGAATATAATGACAAGGTGATAGATAAGAATGGTAATCTTGTACCACACGGGTGCCAGGTATATATCTACATCAAGTATCCGAATGGTCAGGAGCCGTACGGTCCGTATCCGGGTAAGCCTGCATCACCCGGCAAAACCAAACACCGCGTTCCTTGCCGTGGTGAAGTGAAATATTTCATCGCGGACGACGATGCAGTCTTTCCCACAATATTCTATAATTGTTACCATACTTCCACGACCTACTTCAGCGCGTACGATAACCGCGACAACTGTGATAAAATAGAGTTCACTTACATTCCGACCGACCCTTCCAATGGGCCGCACGTGAGGATAACGAATAAATGGAAAACGATTTCTCCGGAGCTCTCTCCGGCACAGGATAGTCTTATTGCCGCTAAAGCCTCGGAGATCAAGGCACTTCTGTATCCTAAATTGAGTGCGCTCAACGGCGACTACGGCCGCTGTACCTGGGATCGTACCGCGCGTCTTATCCTGCGCCGCAATATGCAGGAGACCGGTCAGAGCGTGGATATCATCGTGCCGCAAGACAGCATCGTCCGCATGGAGGACGGTAGCTGGATGGCGCATATATCCGATGTAGCCGATGCGCCTTGTACCCATTATAGTTACCAAGTACTAATCGACCCGACCCATGCCACCCTCCGTCTCTCGGATTCGATCTATCTGCGGCCGGTAGCCATCAACGGTACGAAGTTCTACGTCTCGGAAGCGGCAAGAGTGACGTCCTTCACGGCTTCGCAGGGCAACGCCCGCGATAAACTCAAGTCCGGTGTACAACTTCAATGGACCGTCAACTCGACGGCAGTCGATTCGTTTGTGGTCAAGCGTGTGATCAAAGGCTCCACCGAGGCTCCCGAGATCATCTATACCGGAGAGGATAACTATTTCTTCGACGAGACCGCCGTGCCCGATCAGCACTACGAGTATACCGTCACGGCGTACTATACCTGTAATGGCAATGCTTCGACGAATTACAAGACTGCCGAAGGCTGGCGTTCGCCCTACGGACAGATCTCCGGTATGATCCAAATGCCGGATAATACCGGCATGGCAGGCGTACAGGTCATTCTCTCCTCGAATGGGCAGACCTTGGCGACCCTCACAACGGATGCCACCGGTGCGTATCTGTTCGACAGCCTGAGTTATGATCTCACAACGGGTACGATCTATACCGTCACACCTACCTCGCAGTACGGTACCTTCAGTTATAACAACACCTCCTCCGGCGTGGCTACCGTGGCGCTGGATGCGAGTCACCCTATCGCGGAGGCTATTCATTTTGTCAATACCAGTTCCGTCCGGTTGACCGGTCGCGTGCTCTACGACCTATCGACCATACCGGTAGCGGATGCGTATTTCCTGCTCAACGGCGATACCATCCGCCGGGGCAATATCATCTATCGCACAGGCACGGACGGTAATTTCGAACTGGTTGTTCCCAAGTCCATGCCCTGCCGTCTGCAAGTAGCCAAACCCGGACATACGTTTAAGAACGACGGATGGCTCTTTGTCACGGAGGGCGATACGACCTTCTCGCTCGTCAAACCGCTGGACGGCGTGCGTTTCTACGACACCACCAAAGTGCGTCTTGTAGGACGAGTAGCCGGAGGTAATGACCAGAAAGACCTCAAGCACGGCTTCGGGTTGGGTAAGAATAACTTGGGCGATGACCTTCAACTGGTGCTCATGCTCGAAGGCGATAACACCGCCCATATCGTCCATGATCCGGACGACCTGACGCATGATACGCTGCAGCAATCCCTCCAAGGTACGGATATCCTCTTCGAGCAGAAACGTATCATCATCCGTCCGGATGTCGCGACGGGTGAGTATGCGGCGGACCTCTTCCCGGTGAAGTACAAAGTGGTGCAGGCTACTGCCAACGGCTATGCCACTCTCTTCCCCACAGGTACGGGCAGCGAGACCTTCGATCTCACCAACGCACCGCTGAATCATATCTACGATACCTACAACGACAGCACGATCACCTATAACGCCGTTTACGACCGCATCTACCGTGCGCCTGTCCAGATCAAGATGACCCAACTCCTCTATGGTATGGAGAAAGCCGGATATGGAGAGCAAACGGGCGAATATACCGACATGGATGGTAAGACATACGACCTGTCGTTCTATACCGAGCAGAACGGCGAAGCCATATATACCTTGGGTTATCCTGTCTTCATGTACAATCGCCAGTACCAGTTCATGGTATCGGCGTATGAGGAATACTGCTATAATAACAACAAACAGACCGGTATTATCGACCGCGTGCCTGTCCGCAGCGGTTCAGTTACCATCCGCAATGGTCTCCATTCGGCTACCGAGAGTCGTTCCTACGAACTCGACAATGAGGGCAAGAACACGTCTGTTCTGCTCAAGAGTGACAATATCGACTTCACTAACTCCGGTGTGGCTGCTTTGCGCAGCGTCAGCGCTGCCCTCCAGACCGAAGGCAACACCGTCGAGACCGACCTCTTCCAAGCCTTCGTCAGCGGAGATGTGGTACGCAACAAGACCCTTCGCTCTTCGTCAGCGGATATAGTACTGCTCGATATCGTTCGTGACCCGGGCGGAATGGGCAGTTCCTCATGGCTCGAGCAGGGTAGTACCTATAAGTTCGGCTATAGTTCTCATACCCATTGGGAAGGAGGTGCGGAGGTTGGTCTCAAATGGGGCGACGGTCTGACCCAAAGTATCGGTGTCGTATCGGCCCCGGCAGGCGCTGGTACGTACGCCGGATCGGTCTTTGAGTCCACTCGCGCCATCACCTTCTCTATCCCCTTCTCATGGGAATGGGATTGGACGAACAAGTACAGCTATGAATTTACCACCTCTTCGCGTATAGCGACGAGTTCCTCCTATTCAGGAGTAGGCGCTAACGCGGATGTATACCTTGGTGCGACACGTAGTATCGTTACCGGTCTGGCGAAATCTGTTTCCGTCATCTCTGATAGTCTCTGGCAGGCACGTCAGACCGCTTATCAAGGTGGAGCCATCAAGCTCCTGGCGCAAGGTACAGATGCCGACGGACATACGTTCTACCTCGTCACGGGTGAGAAATCCGTCATCGGTTCGATAATCGACAATACCTTCATCTACTCGCAGAAATACATCCTCGAATCCGTCATTCCGACGCTCGCGATGCAACGTCTGAACTTGCTGGAGAACTTCCCCGATCGGGAAACGGCACAGACCGCTGCCAACCAACGCGGTGTTCCTGTCTATTGGTACAAGGGGCTGCAGGAGAAGATTGTTGCTTCCGATACGCTCAAGACCACGGACTATGAGATGATCGCACCCACGATCTCCGAGCAACCCTTCCCCGATGAGGTGGCGACCATCAACAAACGTGTCATGCAATGGATCACCATCATCTCCAACAACGAGAAGGAGAAAGTCATGGCGCGTATGTCGGGACAAAGACTCGGCACGTACTCCGTCAGCGGCAGTAATACCTACACCCGCAATGACAACTATGCTTACGGCGCTTCTTACACCGTCATGCCGCAGGATGGATTGTGGTTGTACAATATAATACAGACCGGAACAGCTGTGGCAGAGCGCATAACACTCGATAATCTGAAAAATATGAAAAGTTTCTGGGAAAGTTCAGGTAAGGCTATCGGTGAATCGGTAAGCGAGATCATTGATGAAAACTTCACCAATTACGTGAAGGATTTGTTTAGCGATGATATGATCGATCAAGGACTTTGGAAGCCAGAGGAGTTGGAAGGAAAAACCTCTACAGCCAAATGGAAGGTTGTCTTTGAACCGATACTGTCCTATACCAACGATGAGTATCGCACCTCCGAAGCAGTAGTAAGCCGCAAAGTGGGCTTTACCCTCTCGCCTGACCCGCACGGAGACATCTCCGTTTCCGTCTTCCGCGCCAATCTGGACAGCGTCTTCTACAAAGGTTCGGCAATATCCCGTAAGGAGACCGAAATGGAGAATGATTCCTTGTGCTACGGCAGTTATGTCTTCTACACCGAAGGCGGTAGTTCCTATTGTCCGCACGAGGGCGAAGAGCGTACCAAGTTCTACAATGCCGGTACCTCCATTATCGGCAATGGTACGCTTTATGCAGCCAAACCGGAGATGGCAATCAATACCTACGAGCAGACCAATGTAGCATCCGACAAACCGGCTGTCTTCCGCCTCACGCTGATGAACAATGCGGACATGCAGACTCCTTTCCAGTCCGGCGAATACATGCATCTCTCGCTCGCGGGAGGCAATGCTGATGGCGCGAAAGTGTTCATCGACGGAGTGCCTATCGCCGCAGGCTATCCGCTCTATCTCGTGGCCGGACAGCCCGTTGTCAAGACCATGGAGGTCTATCGCGGACAAGCCGATGATTACAACGACATGGAGCTCCAACTCAGCCTCGATGCATGTGAAAAGATATACAGTTCGCTCAAGTTCTCCGTGCATTATCTGCCGCAGTCCTCGCCCGTCGAGATCGCTTATCCACGAGACAAATGGGTGATGAATACGCTCTCGGCGCGTGACTCGCTCGGCTACTACCTGCCCATTACCATCGACGGATTCGATATCCACCATAAGAACTTCGACCATATCGAATTCCAATACAAGCTCTCCACGGAGAACAACGACGCCTGGGTAACCCAGTGCTCCTTCTTCGCGGACGACAGCCTCTACAACAGAGCTACGGGTAACAAAGCCATGATCGAGAACGGACGTATCACTCCCTTCCGCTTCTACGGAGAGCGTGATCCGAAAGAACTCAACTACGACCTGCGTGCCGTTTCCTTCTGCCGCTACGGATCGGGCTTCGTTACCAAAGAATCGCCCGTCATCAGCGGTATCAAAGATACGCGCCCGCCGGTGCTCTTCGGCAAACCGCTGCCCGCCAACGGTATCCTCAAACTGGACGGAGATATCAAGTTGCGCTTTAGCGAACCGATCGCAGGCAACTGGCTCGACGAGGATAATAACTTCCAGGTGCTCGGTGTCACCAATGCCACCGGCATCACCCAGACCACCTCGCTTTATTTCGACGGCCAGGCCGACCACTACGCGGCCAGCCAGGCTTCGCGTGAGTTGGCTATCACTGACCTCACTATCGACATGCTTATCAAGCCCGCCGAGAAAGGACGCGAGATGATCCTCTTCTCGCACGGCGACGACAATTATTCCTTCGCCTTCAGCCTCACGGCTGACAACCGACTCAAACTCTCTACCGAGTCCGACGGAAGTCATAAAGAGTACCTCTCCAAGCAAATGGAAGAATTATCCGCCAATGACTTCACACGGGTTATCATGTCCTATGGGCTGTTCGATAACTCCATCCGTTTCTATGCCGGCACGAAGGATATCACCAATAATGACTTTATCGGTTGGGTACTGCAGGACGAAGCAGCTCCGTTGCGTTTCGGTGCCGGACTGAAGGGCGAGAACCCCTTCCATGGTAACATGATGGAGGTGCGCGTGTGGACCAAGGCGCTCAGCCCCGCCGAGATAGCCAATACCCACCTGCGCCGACTCACCGGCTTTGAGCACGGCTTGATGGCGTACTATCCGATGACCGAAAGCAAAGGTACGGAACTGGACGACCTCGCCTCCGGAGCGACGCTCCAGGCGCACGGACTCTCGTGGACCAACCCGCAGGGTATCTCACTTGCTACCGACGGCAGCAAAGTACGCTTGCAGCCGACCCTCTTCTCGCGCACTGAAGCGGAGGACTACACCTTCATGTGCTGGTTCCGGAGCGATAATGCCAAGCAGGATAACATTTCGCTCTTCGGCACCGCAATGGGTGACTCTGTCACCATGCAGCTCGCGTTCAGCGACGGGGCTATCCGCTTTACGGCCGACGACGTGGATGCCTTCGCTTCTGCCGACCTGACCGACGGCAATTGGCACCACTGCGTGCTCGTCGTCAGCAAAACCTATAACGCCGGTTCTCTCTATATCGACGGTCAACTGAAGTTCAACTTCCCGACGGTAGGCCTCGGCGCGCTCTCCGGCACGTCCGTATGGCTCGCGGACGGATTGAAAGGAAACATCGACGATGTGTGTCTCTTCGAGCAGGCCCTGCCCGCTGAACTCATCGCCGAGTTCGGAAAACAATCGCCTACCGGAGAGGAGATGGGACTCATCAACCTCCTCACTTTCTCATGCGTCAAGCGCAATTCGTCGGGCGTGATGGAGCAAGTCTTCTCGCCCGATAACCAACGCGTCTTCCGCGATGCCAACGGCAATGTGGTGAGCAAAGTACAACCGCTGCTCGTGGACGATCTCGCTTCGCAAGCCGACAAGAGCAACTATGCGCCTGTCCGAGACCGAGGACTGCTCACCAACCTGCCGTTTAACTGGACCTATCAGGAATCCGAACTGCTCATCAATATCAAGGCGCAGCCGCGCGAGATCAACAAACGCACGATGTACCTCACCGTACGTGACGTCGAAGACCTCAACGGCAACCGCTTGCCGTCGCCTGTCATGCAGACCGTCTATGCTAACCTCAACAGCATTGTATGGGGCGGGCGCTCATTGCAGATCGTGACCGACTATGAACAGTCTTCCGTAGCGCGTAACACGACCACTATAATGAACCAAACCGGTATGACGCGTCAATATACGATCGATCACCTGCCTACTTGGCTCTCCGTCTCGCCCGCACAAGGTACACTCGAAGCAGAGGATGAGAAGACGGTTACTTTCACCGTCAAGGAAGTTCTCAAACCCGGTCTGCATAACCATGTGGTCTATCTGACAGACGATCAAGGACTGTCCGAACCGCTCCTCATAGAGGTAGAAGTAACGACCGAATGCCCGTACGAGGAACCCGAAACAGGCAAGTTCCCGTATAACATGTCGCTCTGCGGACAAGTCATGATCGGCGATGCCTTTGACACCGACCCGGAGGACAAAGTCATTGCGATTTACAACAACGAGTGCGTCGGTTTGGCGAATGTGGACTATGATAGAGTCACCAACAAGTCCAGAATCTACCTCACCGTCTTCGGCGATGATAAGATGAACCGCAAGCCGATCCAATTCCGCTTGTGGCAAGCCTCCACAGGAAAAGTCTATGACCTCTCCCCGAACTGCGACATCGTCTTTGCGCCCGGCGCAGTGTACGGTTGTGGAGACAGCGAACTCGTCATCCTTACCACCAACGGTAACGAGCGGCAGACTATCAAACTGAATGCGGGATGGAACTGGACGTCCTTCAACCTCGACCTCCGTCAATATGTGGCGAAGATAGATAAGATCATGACGGCAGATCAACCCTGGATGGAAGGCGACCTCATCAAGAACCCCGCGACGCGGCACTTCACCGTCTATTCCGATTCCTTGGGCCGATTCGTTGGAGACTTCGACTACTTGCGCTATATCTACACCTATATGATTTATAGCCGGGACGGCAACACAATGCATATCAGCGGAAATAACCTGCCAGCCGACTCGATGTATGTCACGGTTGCCGGCAACGGTCAGTGGAGCGCACTGCCCTGTCTGCTCCGCGAAGCGACGCCGCTTCAGAAAGCACTCGGCGACTACTACGACCATGCTTCGCAAGGCGACCTCATCAAGGCGCATAACCGCTTCGCGTACTTCTCTGAAGACAAGAAGTGGGTAGGAGACCTTACTTCGCTCCGTCCGGGCGAAGGATACTTCCTCCGCCGCTTGGCACCGGGCAACGTGAAGATTCGCTTCTTTAATACTCCGGATTCTCCGAATAATCTGAATACTCGGAAAACTCCGAATATTCAGAGCACTTTCAGCAACCCGAAAGCTGCGACGAACATGACTATGATCGCAATGATTGAAGGAATGAGTGAGTTAGGGAATGAGGGAATGAGAGGATTAGAGGTCTTTGTGGGCGAGGAAATGGCGGCGAAAGCTACGCCGCTCACGATTGGCGAGGAGACCTACTACTTCCTTACCATTCAGAGCGACCAAGTCGGCGAACTGCGCTTTGAGTTGGACGGACAGAGTTTAACGCCGGAAGAAGGAACGATTCGTTATACGGCGAACGCCCACGCCGGCTCACTCAAAGCACCGGTACTTCTGCGTCCGGCCGATGATACCGGTGTCTATAAACTCATCGAAAACGATCACGTAGTAATAATCCGAAACAATGAGAAATATGATGTCACTGGTAAAAAGATGGAGTAAATCTCCAATCTTCAATTTCCAATTTGCAATTATTCTTGCAGTCCTGCTCATCGGAGCAGGCTGCGAGAATACAGATCCTTTTGTCGACCCCGGCAATACGCCGGATCCCCATTGGGTGATCACGGTAGAGAACGACATGACCTCTTCCATGACGGTCATCGTCAAAGTGTCCTTCGCCGAACAAGCAGGAACCCTCGCGGCGTTTATCGGCAACGACTGCTGCGGAGTGGCCACATCGGAAAACTATATTGACGGCCTCTATTACCTTTATATCTCGCCTTCGGCGCAAAGAGAGGATGTCCAATTGAAGTTCTATTCCCCGAACCTCAAACGTATCTTTGAGGCCAAGGAGACCTTCCCCTTTGTCAACGACGACCGCCTCGGTTCATCCTCCGCTCCCTACACCCCGGAATGGACAGTAGCGAAATAGTAGCGGCGCTGTTTTCCTTCCGTTGACCGCATATCGCAAGAGGCGGAGCACACTTAAAGTGTGTTCCGCTTTTCGCTTGCTAACACCGCCCTCACGAAGTTCGGAAACTGCTTGCAGGGAGCATCGCTCGTGAGTTGTGCGCGCCAACGATGATACATCTCCATGAAACGGGGATGGTTCTTGTCGCGAATAATTGCACCCGCCTCGCGGCAGGCTTCACGCCATCGGCTACGCTGAACCGTCTCTTTGGGCGTCAACGGGTGCTCGTCATAGTCACGACGCTCTTGGGCGTAGATCTCTTTTGGTCCTAAACCAACTACTTCACCCGTCAGCGGATCCTTAACCTTTTTGCGGCGGGTTACGGTCATGTGATTTACTCCTTGAATTTTCTTCTTGCTCAATGCACCGGTGAAATTCTCAAAACCGTCTGTGGGTACATAATGTGCCATAATTCATTTCCAATTTAATCATTTACAATTTGTTTATTTATATTTAGCAGGGAATGCCCGTTGTTTAGTCTCGTAATGCCCCTTATAATCATTAACGAATAACTAAGAATATATAAGAACCACTAACGATTTTGGGGTGTCCGAATCAAATTCGGGCATAATGAACGGAGTAATTTTTTGCAGTGAGACACTTGAGACAGTTGAGACAGTTGTTGTTCACAAATAAACCAAAATTAACCAAAGTGTCTCAACTGTCTCAACTGTATCATGCCAATTTTTTATACACTCCATATTTGATTTTTTGTATCAATCCAGAATTTTGCCACTCATCATTCCACCGAAGAGCCGTTGCACGTGAGATGCCCTGTGAGGCGGCTTCGGCGACGAGTGTTTTGGACTCAAACTCCTCCGGCAATAAACTCAGCAACATCTGACGTTGATCCAGCGCTTGCACTTTCGGTACACTCACTTCCTCTGCGCCCTTGATCATCCGATATGCCGCCGCCATGTGGAGGATGAGTTTGTTGCCGATGAGTTCGGCGGTGGCGTAGTCGATGTCGGAGCATTCCATTCGTAATTCGTAATTTTTAATTTTTAATTCCTCTTCGCTGAAGCGAAGAGCGGAGAGTATCATCGCTATTCGCTCGATATGCACCGCCATCCGCAGGACGACGGAGTGAAAATTGTCGCCGAGTAGGGACATGAGCGCCGGATAAGCCGTCTCTAAATGTTGTCCCAAACGCGCACGCTGCTCGCTCGTAAGCGAAAACTCTATGGGGCGGCTCTTATAGAGCGCTTGGCAGAGGTCAAAGAGCTGTTGGGCGGCAATAGTCATCACACCGTTCGAACCGCTTGCGGGCTCGACATAACGGTGGCTAAAAGCTTGTTGGTCATTCACAATGAGGGTCAAGAGACGCGAGAAATAGCCGTTCTCGATACTCGGCACCAGCGCTTTGTACTGGCTGAACGTACCCGTGAGCAGCACACTCAACTGCGGGCACGCGATACACGAATTATTGTTCGCGCGGTTACGCGTGATGGGTTCGTGCTCCGCCGCTTTACGCAAGGCGGTGTTGTAGTTCGTCACGGACGAACGCCATACATCGGTGATGACCGAGCCTTCGGACTCGTGGATATACCCGCGGCCGTTCTGACGCTCTAACTGCTTGTAGAACCCCGGGTAAGACGAGTCGCCGGCAATAACGAGCGGGGCCACTTCGTGTACTTTGCTGACGAGTTCCAACGCAAGGTTCGCGATACCCTTTCCGCAGGCTGCCGAGCCGACGATAAAGCATTGAAGATTAGGATAGTACTTCTTGCCCGTCAGTCCGTAGCGGAAATAGAGGTTCGGCATGCAGCTGCCCGCCGCAGTAAGCAGCGAAAGCAACAACATGTCCCGCTCAGCATCAGACTGCGCGAGCGACATAATCGGTTGAATCATGGTCGGCAGGTTCTCCGGCTCTACATGTTTGGCGATGTGCAGATCCTGGTCTGCTTCCATCGCAGGTTGTAAGTTTTGAATCATAAAAATAAAGGTTTTAAAAGGTTAATAATCTGTGGTTCCCGAAATTTGAGTCTCTCTATATATAGGGAATATACCCCGAGCTATACACGTAAACGCAGGTTTTTCATTTTACGTACCCCTCCAAAACTTGCGACATTTAGACGCTACCTACGCCGCTGACAATCAATAAGTTACAAAAAGCTGTGAAAATCCTGTCGCGTTTTTATTTGTGCGTGTCAACTATGTGCCGATTTTTGTCCAAACTTGCATAATCCAGTCCATTTTTGCAAATAAATTTGCATATCTCAGAAAAAAGTTGTAACTTTGCAGCCGAATTTGCACATTAAACCATGACGTTTGAATTGTTAGCCCAAAATATCGAATCCATTCAAACCGCCTTGCAACAACAAGCGGCGCACGCAGTCAATCTGTCTCTGACCGCTCGCAACTGGCTTATGGGGTGTTATATTGTGGAGTTTGAGCAGAACGGCGAGGATAAAGCCCATTATGGCGCTAAACTTCTCAAGCGTCTGGAAGAACGCTTGCATACCAAAGGCTTAACGGAACGTCGTTTCCGTGAGTTCCGCCGCTTGTATCTGGTCTATCCACAATTGGGGAGAGAAGTCTTGAATTATGTGGGCGCACAAGTGCAAAATTCTCAAATCGCACTACCCGAAGCAATTCGGCGGACGGCAACCGCCGAATCTGAAAGCATCATAATTCGGCGGACGTCATCCGCCGAATTGGAACAGCAAGCATGGCAAGTTCCGGCAGATAAACTATTCTATCGCCTTCCTTTATCGCATTTAACGGCAATCTCCAAGATAGACGACCCGCTCAAACGCGCTTTCTACGAGATAGAGACCATCAAAGGCTGTTGGACGTATGACGAATTTTTTGTGTGCAGACTACGGAGAAACGGTCGTCAAGTATGCAACAGGTGGTTTGGACCCGAATCTGATTGTGCAAAAATACCATATCCAGTTGCCGACTGAAGAAGAAATCAAGGCATTCATTGCCCAAAGTATCCGCTCTGCGGAATAAATTCCCTGTCCCTCTCCGAACGGTGCTTCCGAGCACTCCGGGAAAGGAGAAAGATAAAACATAAAGACAAGCGCAAAGCGTTGCGCAATAACATATTAAAATAATAAGCATTACTATTATTTCGCGTTCGAAAAGAAAAAAGCCTAGGAAACTGATTTCTCAACGAAACGGGTAAATGCTTCACGGATGTGCCTACAATGGGACATTCCAACTATACTCAAATAAAGTTCATATTTAGTGTGGACTTTCTATTGAGTATAGGCGGAGGTTCTTCCTAGGCTCCTTCGTGAACGCGAATAGAGGTTCACACTTTTTTGTGCCCGTTGGTGGATTGATAGTTTTGCATAAACAACTATCAATCCATGGCAAAAGCAGACCTTAAACAAGCAAAAGTAGCAAAGCAAGATGAGTTCTACACGCAATTAGTGGATATAGAAAAGGAACTCAAGTACTATAAGCAACACTTTCAAGGAAAAGTGGTGTTATGTAATTGTGACGATCCGTACGAAAGTAATTTCTTTAAGTATTTTGCCTTGAATTTTAACGCACTCAGTTTGAAAAAACTGATTGCTACTTGTTATAATGGTTCGCCTGTTTCCGGTAATGAACTATTATTGGATTTCGGTGACACAGTTGATGATCCGAAGAAGATTGCCTATAAAGTAGAAATAACTGAAGTTACAGATGTAAATGGAGATGGCGCAATTAATCTTGCTGATGTAAAGTACCTCATGCAAAATGATAAGAATGTTATTTCTATACTTAAAGGAAATGGCGATTTTCGTTCTCAGGAGTGTATCGATTTGCTAAAAGAAGCAGATATAGTAGTTACTAATCCGCCATTTTCTTTATTTAGGGAATACCTCGCACAACTTGTTAAATATGATAAAAAATTCCTTATTATAGGCAATCAAAATGCGATCTCATATAAGGAATGCTTCCAATTAATAAAAGAAAATAAAATGTGGTTAGGGGCAAGTGTACATAGTGGAGATAGAGAATTCAAAATTCCTCCGACGTACGAAGTCCGTTCAAAATCCTTACGTGTTGATGAAAATGGGAATAGATATATTCGAGTAGTGGGTATAAGATGGTTTACTAATCTGGATTATCCTCAACGCCATGAGGAGTTAATTTTATATAAACGTTATACTCCGGAAGAATATCCAATTTATGATAATTATGATGCCATAAATGTTAATTCCACTTCAGACATTCCAATAGATTACGATGGACTAATGGGAGTGCCTATTACTTTTATGGATAAATACAATCCAGACCAATTTGAGATCGTTACTTTGGGAGTTGGAGAAGATAATTTTACACCTACAAAGAAATACGGCAAGTTCCGTAATCCCGAAACAGGAGAGTATTGCTCTGATAAAAGAGATTTCCTTTTATATATTAGAGATGAGAAAGGAAAATATCTCACAGAAGAAGGCTATAGAGTAACTAAACTGTATGCCCGCATATTAATTCGTCGCAAAAAATAGAAAGCCATGAAAATAGAATTACACAAAATTACCGTTCGCGAGCTGACAGAAGGCTACGTGGACAATCAGGAAGCGGGCGTGAAAGCCTATGGTGGCAAATTGGACGTACGTCCGCCGTTTCAACGCGAGTTCGTTTATAACGACAAAGAGCGGGACGCTGTTATTGATACCATTACGCAGGATTTTCCGCTCAATGTGATGTATTGGTCGGTGAACGACGATGGCACTTTTGAGATTATCGACGGCCAACAACGTACGGTTTCTATATGCCAGTACGTAAACGGCGACTTTGCGCACTTGTTCCGTTATTTTGACAACCTCACCAAAGAGGAAAAAGACCAGATTCTCAACTACGAACTCTACATCTATCGTTGTACCGGTTCGGACAAAGAGAAACTGAAATGGTTCAAGACCATCAATATAGCCGGTAAGAAACTGACGAGCCAGGAACTGCTGAACGCCGTGTATGCTTCGCCGTGGCTGAGTGACGCTAAACGCTATTTCTCCAAATCCAACTGTGGCGCGTATCTCATGGGCAACAAATACCTCACAGGCTCGCCTATTCAACAGGATTATTTGGAGACTGTTCTGGATTGGATTAGCGGCGGACAAATCGAGCAATACATGGCGGAACACTCTATCAAAGACTCCGATGCTACGGCTCTTTGGCTCTATTTCCAGCAAGTCATCAATTGGGTACAAGCCAAGTTCCAATACCGCTCTGTGATGAAAGGTGTGGACTGGGGTGCTATCTACAATAAATATGGCTCCGAGCACATCAATATTGAGGAAATGGAGCAACGTATATCCGAACTTATCCAAGACTCCGATGTCGGCAACCAGAAAGGCATTTATTGGTACGTCTTTGACGCGGACGAACGGCATTTACAGATCCGTGCGTTTGACGGAAACACCAAGCGCCGTCAATACGAAAAGCAGAAAGGAATCTGTCCTATTTGCGGCAAACATTTCGAGATAGAAGAAATGGAAGCCGACCATATTACACCTTGGTCGCAAGGTGGTCATACTACGCCAGATAACTGCCAGATGCTCTGTCGCGATTGTAACAGGCGGAAAAGCAGCAAGTAAAATAATGTGACAAAGGGACTAAGTACCAAGTACAAAGAAACAAATCGGGCGGCTCAATGAGTCGCCCGTGTGCTATATAACAGATAAGCATCACGTTGTTTGAGTAAATATTTTAGTAGATTTGAGTAAATATTTAGAGACTTTTGAGTAAAAATTACAATAAAATTGAGTAAAAATTTGCACATGTCAAAAAAAAGCAGTAATTTTGTGGCGTAAAACAAAAGAAGCTATGATTCAACGTCCTTATTATGAAAACATGCTCCGCGCAAGATTAGCGGAAGAGCGTCACTTTATTCAGGTGGTTTTAGGTCCGCGGCAAGTGGGCAAAACGACTCTTGTGCAACAAGTGTTGAGTACAATACAAATCCCGTACTCTTTCTATACAGCAGATACAGAACAAGATGGCACCTGGATTAGCGAAATATGGCAAAAAGAGCGGCTGGAGATGCAGTTTACCGGGCAGAAAGAACGCCTTTTAGTCATTGACGAAGTGCAGAAGATACACAACTGGAGTGAGTTTGTCAAGAAACAATGGGACGAGGACACGTGGAACAATACGAATATAAAATTGCTGCTTTTGGGGTCTTCCCGTCTGATGATCATGCATGGATTGACCGAGTCGCTTGCAGGGCGGTTTGAACTTATCAGAATGACCCACTGGACATTTGCCGAAATGCACGAAGCATTCAATTTCGACATGAGACAGTACATCTATTTCGGCGGTTATCCCGGAGCAGCAAGTCTCATTCAGGATGAGAATCGTTGGCGTAGATACGTGCGAGACTCCATTGCTGAACCCAGTATCACCAAAGATGTGCTGGAAACCAGCAACGTCTATAAACCGGCTCTGTTGCGACAGATTTTTGAACTTGGGTGCTCCTATTCTACTGAATTGCTTTCGCTCACTAAATTGCAAGGACAACTGCAAGATGCCGGAAATGTAACCACGATTGCTGCATATTTACAACTGCTCAAAGAGGCAAATCTATTGGCAGGATTGTATAAATATGCGAATGATGATGCCCGCAAACATCAAAGCGTGCCTAAGTTTCAGGTATATAACAATGCACTTTATAATGCTTATTCGCGTCATACATTCAGGCAAGTAGCCACAGATCCGAAGTTGTGGGGACGTCAGGTTGAATCGGCTGTCGGAGCATACTTGCTTAGCCAAGCGGAGTTGAACGACATGAACGTGTGGTATTGGCGGCAGAAAAATGAAGAGGTGGATTTTGTACTTGAATGGAACAATGAAATTGTTGGCATAGAAGTCAAAAGCAACTATGAGAAGATGACAAGCGGCTTAGTTACATTCCGAAATCTTTTTCATCCCAAATTAGCGTTGATTGTTGGGCATGAGGGTATCACGATAGAGCAGTTCTTGTCGCTTGATTTGGAGAAGCTATTATGTTAGAAGATTATATCATAGATGACCGACTGCGGTACGAGAACCACTATCTGAAAGTGGCTCAGACGGATATAGAGATAGGTGGCGTGGCAGGAGCTGCGCTGCTCAGTGCGTTGACGGTGGACACGGAAGAGGGCACCCGGCGAGGTATAGCGATAGATAGCGACGCGGAGCGGATGGCATGGATCAAGCAGTACGAACGGGAAGTGAGACGCGACGAATGGGGGCTGATCGGGGTAGAGGTGGAACTGCTCAACAATGCGTACATTGATTTGGCTACATCGGAAGTGGAGTGGGAGGATATATGCCCGAATGTGCGGCTGCTGGATCTGGCGCTGCAATTGGTGACGACCTACATGCACTACCTGACGGTGGAGACCTTCCGAAACCATATCTGGGAGTGCTGTCCTTGGGATGCGCCTTTTGCACAATGGTTGCTGAACGCCGCGCAGACAGAGACGCGTCGGCAACAGTTCTTACACACGAACTGGACGGATCCTGCGCAGGTCAATGCGCTCTATGAAGGTCTGCAACGAAACGACGACCAAACGAATCAACCGACTTTCATCTTTGAAGGCGAAGATGCGGAAGATATCTACAAACGCTATCTCAACTGGGTGTGGACGAGTTATCAAGCGCAGATACGTGAACTCCCCGGTTCGCAACCCCGCGCTGCCAGACATCGGAACTTCGTAGTGGATCAAGAGACCGACTGGACGTTCCTCTCGGAGGAAATAAAACAATTGAACGGCGAGCAGCAGCAGTTATTGGGACAATGGTTGTCCAATTGGCAGAAATATATCACCCGTCATCTGAAGCCCGAGAAACCGGTGCTTTTCTGGGAAAAAGAGGTGAGCGAGAAACAGCAGAAACAGTTGACGCAGTTCCTGCGGATTCAGGAGAAAGAATGGGACTATTTCCAGTGCCTCTCCGCCGCTATCTATGCCTTGCGGCTGTTGGGCTACGTGCGCCGTGCTTGCTCCGTTCGGGATATCACCCGATGGATGTCCGAACAATTGGTCGAAGACTACACCAAAAAGAACAATCACGACCAGTTTGTTCGCGCTTGGAAGGAGTTAGGACGCTATAGTCCGGAGGTAAAAGAGTATGTTGAGGAACTGGAATCCCTTGGAATCACACATTTTGGTAACAAAAAGTAAAAAAAATGGTAGCATTTTTTGTCCAAAAATTTGCGTATATGGCAAAAAAGTTGTAACTTTGCGACCTAAATCGCATAAAAACAGTCATAGAAACAGTTATAAAAACAGTCATATCCATGAAAAAGTTCTTTCTTTTGGTAGTATCCGCACTTACTTTGTTAGGGTGCTCGCCGGGTGACGGAGGGCAAAAAAGTTCGGGCTTTGACAAGCTGGACGAGTGGACGAAGAGATGGAAAGAGGGTCAGCAGACCTATTTCGGTTATCCGGTAAACCAGGAGTCTGCCTTGCAGGATTTCTACGAGTGGTACGTAGGAACGGGGATGGACCGTGTGAATCTGAACAACGCGGGTGACCCGATGACGGACAAGCCGAGTAGTATGTCCACTCAAGCGTTTGAGAAGGAGGTAATTGAGTTCTTCGCCCCCTTGTACGGATTTGACAAAGACGATGTATGGGGCCTTGTGACTCATAGCGGAACGGACGGCAATAACCACGGAATCTATTTCGGCGCCAAATACCTATATAACAAAACGGGCAAGATGCCGATCGTGTATGTATCGGACGAGGCTCATTATTCGAATCTGCGTCTATGCGATCTGCAGAACCTGGAGGTTAAGTTGATCAAGAGCGACGACATGGGTCGTATGATTCCGGAGGAGTTAGAGAAAGCGCTGGATCCGAGTCGTCCTATTCTGATGGTCTATGCAATGGGTTCGACGTTCAAAGGAGCGATAGACGACATGGATGCGCTCAATGCGGTTTTGGACAAGTATCCCGATGCTACTATCTTCCGTCATGTGGACGCGGCGCTCTTCGGCGGTTATTTGCCGTTCACGCAATACAAGGAGATGGTAGATCAGCAGAAGATGCGCTTCGATGCGATCGCCATCAGCGGACATAAGTTCTTCGGAATTGACTCGCCTTGCGGTCTTTTCCTCTGCACTCGTGAGACGTACGACAACCAGAATAACTTCAACGTGACTTATCTGAACGGCAACATGAAGATGATCAACTGTTCTCGCGACGCCGTGCAGCCGCTTAAGTTCTGGTGGTTGATTCAGACGGAAGGTTATGACAAGTGGTCGCAGCAGGCGAACGCGATGATGGAATGTACGGCTTATCTGCAACAGGAGTTGACCCGTATCGGCTGGCCGTGCTGGCAGAACGAGTTCAGCAACACGGTGTTCTTCAAGCGTCCGAGTGCGGAGCTATGCAGCAAGTACAATCTGGCGCTGGGCTACGACGAGCGTTTTGGTGGAGAGTTGGCGCATGTGGTTGTGATGCAGCACGTGACGAAGGAGAAGATCGACGGTTTCATCCAAGCGCTGGAGGCCGAGAAGAAAGAGTAAAAAACCGGTTTGTATTTTTTAGATTTTGTCAAATTTTTTTTAGAAAACATCAAAAAATACGTGCGTTACTTGCGTAGGTACTTTTTTTATCGTACCTTTGCAGTTCGTTTCGAGAGTGGCAGCGTGCATAGGCGCGGTTATTTTTTGCACTTTGCAGATTTGTGCCTTAAATATTTTCTGAAATAATAGAGAGTAAATAGTAGAGAGTTTGTCAAATCCGCGCCTATGCCGCCACGGTCTCGGGGGGTAATTTTTTTTATTTTTTTTCTTGCACATATCAAAAAAAAGCAGTACCTTTGCAGGCTTTTTTGGAAAATTGCCACAAAATTAATGCAAGAATCGGGTTTGCATATTACGACTTCGTTACGGGAGTTTTGGTATAATTATCGAGAGAATGTGTTTTTCTTCCTCATTCTCTCGTTGCTTGTTGCATTGTGTCATTGGTTGGCTCGTTTTATTCCGGAGAATTATATCTTCGACGTAGTGCTTCCCGTTCAGCACGGAGCGATTAGTTCCACCTGCCTGATTAGTGCATGGATGCTCTTCCGTCACTCGGAAGGAATGCGTACCCGTATAGCATCCGCCGTCGCAATGTTATTATGGGGTCTTGCGGATAGTGCCCTGATTTTGCAGGACTACATATTCCAATGGCAGGTGATTCGTATCGGTCCGGATAAGTTCAATTCCTATGAGTTATTCTTAGGAAACTTTCTGGGCTGGATCATGCTCGTCTATCCCACCGAGACCCTCCGCCCCAGATGGTTAACATGGGAAAAAGCGCTCCTGCAGCTACTCCCCATGATGCTCTTAGTGCCGCTGGATTACTTTCTCCCCACTATTGACCTGCGTTTCATGATTACCCTATATCCCGCTGTACTGATCATTCTGCTCTTCTCGCAGATTCGCAAATATCGTCTGCGGTGCGAAGAGAATTTCTCTTCGATGAACCAGATTGATGCGCAGTGGATCGTGCGGTATCTAAGCATGGTTCTTCTGCTGGGACTGTCCTACATATACGTTCTCCTATCCGATAATCCGGGACGCGTTGTTACCCAAAACTTCCTATTCCTCTTTATTATTATCTATAGCACAGAACAAATCCTTTTCCGCAAGAGTCCGCTCGAAGAACTGAACACTGAAACCGCGGAGAAGAACAACGAACAGCAAGAAATATCTTCCGCGGAACAGGAGAAAGTGGAAGCGTGGATGCAAAAAGAGAAACCCTACCTCAACCCGAACTTCCAGCTCATGGACCTTCGAGCGGTACTGCCGATGAACCGCACCTATCTATCGCAGTTTGTCAACTCCACGTACGGGTGTTCCTTCTATCAGTTTGCGAACGCGTATCGCGTGGAGGAAGCGAAGGAGTTGATGCAGGCGCATCCGGAGATGAAGATGGCCGGGGTAGCCAGCCGTTCGGGTTTTGCTTCGCAAGCGGTTTTCTCGCAGGTTTTCTCTAAAGAGACAGGCATCAGTCCTCTGAAGTGGAATAAAGAGAGGATAAGCGGAAGCGATGACCTTTCATAAGAGGATTTTTTATAATTCGTAAAAAATTTCCTATTTTTCTTAAGAATACGTCAAAAAGCGCGCGTATGTATTGCATGAAAAAATAAAAAGCAGTACCTTTGCGCACTTTTTGAATTATTTATGAGCATGAGAAAAATTAGTCTGGGAAGGTACATTTCTCTTCTTTTATTTTTTAGTTTATTACTTACACCGGTTCGGACATATGGTGTAGGATGGACGCCTTCGGACGGCGGTTTGATTGTAAACATGGAGCAGGGCGAACGTTTCTTGCTGTCAGTGGTGATCGACGGCAAGGAATACTTCGTCAGTAACTATAACCGTTATGATCGTCCTGATGATATTTTCAAATACAAGGCTGGTGCGTATCTCAAACTGCTGCCTCAAGAGGCAGGAACTACAGAGCCGTCCGAGATGTCCGTTTGGACGGTAGGTGCGCCTTTGGCTCGCGGAGACAAAGCGCTGGGCGCTGTCGTTTATACGATTTGGAACGACGGTAAGACGCTTCGAACCCAGTTGGTAAAAGACGATGGCACACCCGGAGGAGACAGTGATTTCAAGTTCTTTGGTACGCTAACGGATAACTACGGATTTAAAGATGCCTGCGATGTGGTATTCATAATTCCGACCAATCGCGGTGTGCCTACTGTAGACAAGCGTACTGTTTCCTCTTTTGACCCGGCGAATACGTTGGGCCGAGGCACGGCTCCTTTCGACGGAGGCATAGGAGTAGGCTTCTTAGGTATGACCTATCGCGAGGTTTATATGTTCTACACTCCGCGAAACAACAGCCCGAGATCGTATACCAACTCCGCTTTGGTGACCTTTAACATGACCCAAACGGATTGGAATCTGACAACGTCAGGTGCCGGAAAAGTTGTGAAGGGTCACGCGGCTTATGCGTTTGCCGACGCGAAGCACGATGGGACTCCTCGTACACTTTTCCGTCTCTACAGGTTGGATACCCCGTTCAACAATTGTCCGAACTCGTTCTTCTTTGCGACGGACGAGCAGGACTGCAAGGGTTACCGTAAGACCGAAAAAAATCCCCAAACAGCATCGGATACCACGGCCGCCAAAAAGATTTATTCGATGGACCGTCTCAACTGCATGGAGCGTATTGAGGACACCAAGTACTATCAGACGGATCTGATGCGTGTGCCGGTTCCGGACAGTACGTACTTCTATGTAGGCTACAACAACCACTTCTATGCCCATGTGAACTCGTCTTCTCCGAAAATGAGCGAGCCGGGAGCGTATTCGCAATTCACGAAGATTCGTCAGTTGCCGCTGAAGAATCTGACCGGCTTCTATGCCCCTGCCGGAGCGTACGGACGGATGGTAGCCGACACGACCTCAGCGTCCGCTAACCTCGACGTGAAGTTCGATCCGGCGGGTTATTTCCTGCAAGTAACGACCCCTACGGGCTTTACGAATGTACCGATGAAGCAAACCGGAGCGAATGAATGGACCTGCGAGGCAATGTGGACGATCCTACCGGAGTGGGCAGAATACACGATTAAGGCGACTACTTGTACCGGACCTACATTCAGTACTACAGATCCGGGTGCGGATATTGATGGCTGGAGTGTGAATGTCGTCGGTACGTCCGTGCCGGTGCATGGCAGTTCGGAGCCGGTAACCAATAAGTCCGGTTGGGCGCGTATCTATACCAATCGAACCGAACAGAACGGCGCTATAGAGTTTATTCTGGCAGATGAAAACAAGTATATCCGCTACCATAATAACGGTCACTTCGGCGTAGACCTGCCGGACCAACACGCGGCGAAGGATAATCCCGTCGTGACGGTGCAAGATGCGCGTTTGATAGCGGGGTATAATTTTACCGGTTGGACTACTAATCCCGATGGTTCGGGAACCACCTTTCTGCCGAAAGAGACGGTGGATCTTAGTTCGGTGCCCGAAGTGGATGGCAAGCGTATTTTAGACCTATATGCACAAGCAACGTATACGGGTACGATCAACGTAGCTATTTCGTTTGTCAAAGCGGACGGTAAGCGCTATTTCATAACGCACCCGGGAGTGCTGACGCCTCGTTATGCGCGTGCTCGCACATTCTCCGATTGGACGGAAGTTCGGCAGGGTATGGGCAATGCGGAGAATAACGACCCGAATTATATCAGCTCGTGGAATATCTTAGGTAAGGAAGGTGTTTGCGCAAAGTGCGGAGACAGGGAATATGTATTAGACCCGCACCGTGAAGTCATGCACGGTGGCGTGGATTCGCTTGTCTTCTACGAGAATTATTCTCCCAATATAGAAGAGTATTTGGGTCTATACTATACCGATCCAAATACCATCATATCCAACGACACCTGGGCCGGTTTGTTTACCTCTTCAGCAGGCTGGCCGACGCCGGCTACCCCATGTATTGAGCATACCTATCTCGCTTCCACCCACTATCTGGGTAGAGATGGAAAAGGCGAGATTCAGCGGTATGAACGTAGTAATCACGATAAGCCAACTATTGTGTATAACGCTACGGATAATCAGTTTGACGGTACAGACGGAACCGGAACGGACTTTATGATTTCCGGTGTGGGTGTGGTAGATGAGCATTATATCATCCTGCCGGATAGTACGCATGCTTGGCGCGATACGCTTGAGTTCGGATATCACAAAGACGAACAGACGACCAAGGATGTATGGTCCGCGTTGATCGGTAAGCAGCTGTTAGCGCAGATGAAGGTAGGAAATGATACGGTCTATTTCCACCCCAACCGCGATAAGACTATCAATGACCCGAACGAATTATATCTGTCTCCGGATTACCGCGTGACGCAGTTGTTTGAGTTGATTCCGGACAGCCGTGTAACGAGCGTAGCGGAAACAGACCGTGTAACGCACGAAGAGACCTCTTACTACTGGCATCACAATATCGTAAGCGGCAACTCCAGCCCGTTCAACGTGAAAGATGCGGGCGGAAACTATATCGATATAATCGATACATTCCGCATCACGCTGAGTCAGAGTGCAATCAGTAAGATTAAAGAGTATCGCGGCAGATGGAAGAAACAGAGTGCGGATGATGGTCTTCATGTGGACGGTCTTAGCCGTTATCGCGATGTCATCGTGCGCACGAAGACGTATCACTATGGTGCTCCACAGACTCGATTGGAACTGACGCCGGAATTCGAAAATTACACGTTCAGTCCGCTAAAGGACCATAGCCTGCGCATCAATTTCGTGCTGACCAAAGTGTTTTCGCACGAACTATTGGACATCCATAACAACCGGGTAGGCGAAGAGATCATCTCTATCGATACGATCACTACCAGTTTGGCGCTTAGTCCGGAACTTTGCACGTTCTCTTCTTCGGGCAGCTCGAGCAGTACGTATTTTACGACCACGGAAGCGGTGAGTCAACATGTTACGCTGACCACCAAAGCGGAGAATGTCTCGGGTGTGAACTACGATACGATGACCGTCTCGACGAATATCACGATCAATGCGGAAAGCTACCCGGTAACGGCTCGTATCCCGCTGGTGCAAACAGCCTTAGAGGGACATGAGTTGATCTGGTCGGTATATTCCGGCAACCAGCGATATTATATCACGGCAGGAACCGGCAACCACGGACTGATTTTCCGCCAGTATAAGCAGGACGGTTCCACCCTCTACAAGAGCGGATCCGGTAAGATTGTTCTGGTAAAAGGTTCTGCGAACGAGGCTAACAACGATGGCAAATATATCACGCCTTGGCAGTTCTCCTATCCGGATCAGGATACTCACCCGGATCAGTTAACGCTGCGCACGGAGTATGGTGTAGGTAAGAATTTTGTCATCAACGGAAGCACTCCTGAAGCAAGCGGGAGCGCTGCATCCGTAATGACCTTCAAATTTATCAATGTCTATTCGAACACGAATGCCAACTACGAGGAGCAGGTAAAGATTCGATACGGAGCGAATCAATGGTTGAAGTTTGATCTGATGGGTGGTAGCGGCGCTGAACTGATATTGGTATCCAGTGAAGAAGAGGCATCCGTCTTCTCGTGGAGTTATCTGCTGCAGGAGTACAGCCTGCTGAATAACGGGACCTATCCGAGCCGCGACACGGTGACCTTCGGCTATAACGCCGGTGTGTCCGTAGGCGTCCAGACGTGCTATAAGGCATATAAAGAGTACTCGATGCTGGTAGGCAACAAAGTAGTTTATTGCTGTCGCCAAGAACAGGCTCGTATCGACAGTCTGACCGCGGCAGACAGACAATGGAGGACCCGTTATACCATCTCGCGTATCCCGGACGGGCGCACATTCGACAGCGGATCGACTCCAAGCCCTGCGGTGAGCGGCCTGAGCGACGTACTCAACGCCGAGACGCTTACGACAACCATCTCGACCTCAGGCGCGTCAACCAGTCCGATGAAAGTGAAGATCGACGGCAAGTATGTGAATATCGTGGATACGCTGCATGTGACCATCTCCTTGCAACCCGGTGCTCCTGCTTATCGTTTCAAGGACGGATGGAGCAGTTTTAAATCCGTACGCGATGCAGAACTGAAGATTCCGTTGATTCGTACGACCTATCACATAGATGACTTTGACTCGCTCGCATGTACCGTAGGAAACGATGAGTATAACTATACCTTCCCCAATAAGGTAACACTTGATCCGGCTGTCACCCATACCTTCGTCTTAGGTACAGCCAACTACACGGGAAAGCATGTGCTGGATGTGAATAACAGGCCGTTTGCCACCATCGACTCCCGTGTAGAGGATGTAACGGATGAGATGAACCTGAGTGATAAATCGCTCGCTGAAGTACGTCTGATGGATGACTACGGTAACACGCCGAGTTGGTGCAAAATAACCGGAAAGACCAAGAATACGATTACCGTTCAATGTACGGAGAATGGTATTCGTTCGCCGCGTCGCGCCTATATCTTTATCTCTTACGTCATCATATTAGACGAGGATATGCGATTCGTTTCCCAACGTCTCTCCGTATCCCAACCGAGTTTATACGAATATGCGAACAACCAGCAACTGATTCACTCTTCCGGTGCATCGGGCGATCCGCTTGTGGGTGGTATCCAACAGGTACACGAGAACAAGCGTGTTCTCTACTATTATCCGGAGCAGAACGTTGAGTTACCTGTTCGCGAGAGTCACTTCTTTGGTTGGTGGAGATGGTATCGCGAGGGAGAAGGCGAGATAGGCGATTCCGATATCCCGGATAGCGTATGGCGTACGAAGCCGCAGAACACAGGTACCTATAACTATCCGTTCCGTATCATCGGAGACTCCGTGGTCGATCCGGATACGGGCAAGAAGAAACTGGTGACGATGGGTCGTTATACCGTGTTCCATTATAGAGCGAATGATTATAAAGACGTCCGGAATACTCCGCCTATCAAGACGGTCTTGGTAGCTCCGCCTATCACGACCTATGGTGTGGCAGAGAAAGATAAACCGACCGTCACCTACGCGGTGGATATCAGTAACTACTACGACCACCTGCCGATGTCGTTGAAGTACAAGAACCAGATAGATACAGCGTATTTGGATACGATGCGGGCTATTCCGGAACCGACGTTGTCGCTGCGCGAGGTATTCGAGTTACATCCCTGGACGGAGATGGCGGCGAGGTTGGATGATTTCAAGACGGAGATTGGTTCCGGCGCGAGAGCGGATACATCAGTGGTATGTCCGTTAGCAGGTGAACATTACATGGAGGACCATGTAGTCATGGCTCCGCTAAAGAACCCCCTGCTGCTCTCTACCGAGCAACGCTATAACTATGACAACCTGGCAGCAAATAAGCACTCAGAGTCGTTGTTAGGTTACTATATGCATGACGATAACTGGGCTTCATGGAGTGATAACCGAGTACGTCAGGATACGATGATCTGGTGCGGCGGATGGGATGCCGAGTGCAAATGGTATACCTATAACCCGAAGACACAGAAATACACACCGTGTAACTACAAGATAACCGAAGGAGACGACTTCCTGCAAGTTCCGGCCAAGGAGAATATCCCTACCGGCAAGGACTTCGATACGGTTTATTACTGCTTGCGCTCAAGGAGTCAGAAAACATTGGTAGATACGCACGGTAAAGATTCTACCGTCGACGGCGCAAATATGTTCAATATATGCCGTTACAAGGTGATTTATCATGATCAATCGAAATATGGTCCGAAGTTAGAATCGAACGGCAAAGCGCTTATCACCAACGATGAGATCGAGCAGCGCTACGAAGTGTTAGAGCGCCTGAACTTCGACTATAACAAGCCGGGACCTGAATATACCGTTTATCCGCATCCGCTGCCTTGGGCAGATGCTTCGTACGGCTATACCTATCCGGAGACTCCGGACCTGCCGCATAACCGTCTGCACACGCAATCCGACCTGCCGAACTTCGGTGAGTACGGATTGGTGAACCGCATCCATTATACCGATTATTGGTACGACTTAGAGCAACACGGCGGAGCGTCTAACGGCTATATGATTTATTGCGACGGTATGTCGTCGTCCGGTCAGGTAGCCGCATTGAACCTGAATACGACCTTATGCGCGGGCCAGAAGATGTTCTTCTCGGGCTATATAGGTAATCCGAGTAAGAACTTTGATAAAAAATATGCCCGCCCGAACTTCACGTTTTCCGTACAGGGTTCAGTGAACGGAACGGACTGGGAGAACATCACTACCTACATGACGGGCGATATAGAGCCCAAGAACGGATGGTATCAAATCTACTTCCCGATCGTATTCAACACCCATGTCGAATACCATCATTTCCGTGTGCGTATTTACAACATGGCTTCCAATTGGGACGGAAACGACTTTGTGATCGACGATATGTGTATCTTCGCTACCAAACAGCCGTTGATCGCTTATCAGGCCAATACGGCATGTAAGGAGAAAGAAGACGTAGAGACCCCGACACATATCATCCTGCGTTTGGATTACCAGGGAATCACAGGAGAAGGATACAACAATGAAAGCGTCTATTACACCGTCAAATGCGTGAACAAAGAGGGTACTCCGAGTTTCGTACAAATGATAGATCACTACCTCGATGAACAAAAGCATGAAAAATCGGGTTCCACTCAACCCGATACCATCTGCGGACGGCTTTATATCCCTGCGCGGGAATATGAGCCACTCGATCCGGACTCGATCTTTGTGAACATGAACGAGCTGATCGATACGTTTGATGTATCGAATGGTGTATTCAAAGAAGGCTATATCTACGAGATTCTCGAGGGTGATATCCGTCCTGTGAAATACGTTGTGCATAGCGCTTATCTGAATCCGAAGGATACGTTCACGGTACATATGTCCGCCGAGTACAAAGACATGCTGAACAGTATGTGCGGCTTGACGAGTCACCTGAAGGTAAGTAACATGATGGTACTGGAGCTCAACGGCGAGGAAGTGCCGGATATGGAACAGACCGATCTTTGCGCCAACTCGACCTATGATATCGGTCTGCACGTGAAGGGTTCGCTATACCTCGATAACTCCGCGCCTATCAACCTGAACGGCTCATGCGTTAACGACTGGTTGCTCTACGGCGATACAGCAGAGGACAAGAGTGTAGAACGCTACGGGTACAAGTACAAAGATATCGTGAAGGTAGTGAAGGATATCTTGCGTTGCGAGCCGAAGGGAACGACCAACGCGAACCAGTTTGCGAAGAATCTGGCCGCAGTCAACCGCAACGAGATGATACGTATCCAAGAGCAAGAGCGCGTGACCCTATCCGATCCCTCTTTGGATCCGTATACGATGCTTACCAATCTGGTAAACAAAGGATTCCTGACGCTCTATCAACCGACTATGACCGCTACAGTTTATTCGGGCGATTCGATCCAATACGTTATCTTCCCGATATTAGGTACGGGTTCGGATGCGCTGCATAGCGCGAGCGTGGAGGTATGTCCGCTGCCTATATTGATTAAACTCAAACCGAATCCGGAATCGGCAAAGACCCCGCTTATCGTCGGCGGCTTGAACCGCGGTGCGAGCGAGATGAATCTTCCGGTAGTCGTACTGGCGAATGTGAACAAAGCCAACCAGGAGATCACGCTCAAAGTGGACTCAATCATGGAGCTCGTGGGCATCAAGACGATAGAGTTGCGTTCGACCGATGATCCGAACTTCCGCGAGGGTATTCATAAATTGGAGTATGAACCCGATACGCTCTACCCGACGGGAGAATATTACACGAAAGGAAGTACGATCACGCTTCGTCCGTCAAGCAGCAGTAACTATAAGATGAAGCCGGGCTATAGCTACACCTATGGTATTGTGATGCAAACCATTCTGGGTCTGGATACTTTAGTCGGAGGTTGCGAAGTAGGAACGATTCCGTTCACGGTATCCGTTGTTCCGAATTACCTGCGTTGGGATCCTCAAGATACGGAGAGCGACGAATGGAACAAACCGGGCAACTGGATCGGCATCGACGAGAACAACGTCCCGATTCATACCAACGCTCGCTTCGCTCCGCTGAACACTACGGCAATCCTTATTCCGGCGATAACGAATGGCAGACAATATCCGGAATTGCCGGACCTGACCAACCCAGCATCCTATGACTCGGTTAAACAGGTAGGCTTCGAGTACAACACATGCGACTATATCCGCTTCCTGCCGGGCGCTGCAATGGGTCAGCAGCAACGAATGGAGTATAACCATGCTATCGTCGATATGCCTCTTCCGCAGAACGAGTGGGCCTTCCGCTCCGCTCCAGTGAAGGGTATGATCAGCGGCGACCTCTATATGTCCAACGCCGACCTCTACAAGGAGACCTCGCTATGGGAGGTAGGTTCCTTCGATGCCAACGGCCGAAACAACACAACGGGCAATGCTTCCTTCTGGCTGTCGCTGTACGGCATTACCACCGTGCGCTTAGGTAATTCAGCAGAGGGAATCGAGAATGAGACCCAGACAACGGATGGTTCGTGGTCGAAAGTAGCGAATGGACTTACGCTGTCGTTACCTCCTGCTCAAGGCTGGGCCGTTTATGGCCGTAGCGCATCCGGTAGTCCGGCGGCCGTTCGTTTGCCGAAGGAGGACGATTTGTACTACTATTTCAACAAGTACGGCGAACAGCTGGATGGACAATACGAGCAAAACCTGCAAGCGTTGCGCGAGACCAACGCAGTAGCGCAAGGCGGTCATGCAGGAGAGTTAGCCTTCCATCCGTCTGGTGTTGCGGAGAGCTATCTGCTTAGCAAAGATGCCGGTTCGCAGACCTTTGTCTTCGGTAACCCAACGATGGGTTATATCGATATCTGGGGCTTTATTGCCGACAACAGCCTTGTGGAAGAGTTCGGTTATATGGCGACAAACAATGAATATACCACGGTAACGAAGGAGAGTGCATTGGCTACAGCGAACGTGATCACAGAGCAGAAGCGCTACCTGCCGCCTATGCATGCAATCCTCATCACCGTTGCGGGTTCTGGCGCTCCGAGGGAACTGGAAGTTACGGTCAATACGAGCCGCGTAGTTGTTTCGCCAGTTGCGGGTCCGAGTCCTGCACCCAGACGCACTCCGAGGAAATACCCAAAGGGTATCATGACCGTAACGGCTACCAACACCGTTTCGCCGCGATGCTTCAGCCAATTGCTGATCGGTCAGGGTTATCACGACGCCGTATACAAAGGAGAGGATGCCTTGCTGATGACACTCAGTATCGATAAATACACCAATAATACCACTCCCGCGACGCCGTTTAACCTCTATGCGGCAGAAGGCGAGTACGGATTGTGTATCGATCTGCGCGACTCGATCGTGAATATACCGCTGTCGTTCTACATGAGCAACCTGCCGTTTGACCCGGTTACGCGCTTGTGGTTCACGGGCGTAAATAAGATCGATGAGGATTTGGTGCTGTATGACGCAGTAACGGAGACCGAGCAGACAATAGCCGATGGTATCTATATCGATATCCAGACTCCGGAGCAGAGTCATGAGGTACGCTATTACATCCGTCGTCGCGGCTTCAACCCGCAGAGCGGTACGGATGAGCCGATCGTTACGGGCTTCGAGTGGATCGAGACGGAAGGCAACAAAGCCGTGAAGTTTATTAAAGATGATCATGTATATATCCTCGTTAACGGACAAGTATATACAATTTTAGGACAGAAAATAAAATGATGCAGCATAGAAAAAATATAATCCTTTGGCTGATGGCCATCTGGATGCTATGCAGCATCCCCTCTGTCCATGCAGTTTCGCTGGCCAGCCAACCTTCGGCATGGCAAACGGCGGTTACACTGAGTAATGATATCTATCCGTCGTACGAGTTCTACTCCACGTCGTCGATCACGCCTATCGTAGGCTCGACGTCCTACCACTCCGGGCCATGCTATGCGCCGGGCGCAGGACATGGAGGCATCCGGAGAGATTCGTGGAACGACCCGGATGAAGATGACCAGCCAATCGGTCAAAAACCCGTAGTTCCGGTAGGCGAGCCGCTGATACTACTGCTATTCGCATTGCTTTTTATCGTTTATAAGCGCAGAATAGCGAGTTAATAGAAAAAAAATGACGTTAAATTTGCACACGTCATTTTTTTTTACTATTTTTGCAGCGCAAAAATTTTTGAACGAACGCATTACTAACAACAAACAATTCATTTAATCTTATGTCAAGCGTAAACAAAGTGATTTTGATTGGTAACGTAGGCGCAGACCCTGAAGTACGTTACTTGGACAGAGGCGTAGCAATTGCCACCTTTAATTTAGCGACCACGGAGCGTGGTTACACGATGCAGAACGGAACGCAAGTGCCGGATGTGACGGAATGGCATTCCGTAGTTCTATGGCGCAACTTAGCGGAATGGGCGCAGCAGAATCTTCGCAAGAGCATGAAAGTGTATGTAGAGGGCAAACTGAAAACACGCGCATGGGAGAAAGACGGTCAGATTCGACGCAAGACGGAAGTGATCGCAGAGAACATCCAGATTCTCTATCGTCCGGAGCAATACAAGCGCAACGACGGACTGAACACCGCCCCCCTCAATGACGAGGTGCGCGCGGAAGAACCTATTCAGGAACCCCAAGAACAGACACCCGAAGCAGGCAGCGGATTTTTCAACGGATTATTCAGATGACCAACAAAGAACGTTACATAGAATGGGCAGCCACGCAGGAGTTTCTGCCGATCTCGATGCAGCCTTGGTGGCTTGATGCCGTATGTGCAGGCAAAGAATGGAACGTGCTGTTCGCCGAAGATGAGAACAAGAACATCCTCGGTATGATGCCTTACCTGCTGCGCAAGCGGTTATGGTACAAGTATATTGTGATGCCTGTTCTCTCGCAGTCAGGCGGTATATGGGTGACTCCGGAAGTGACAGGAGACCGATGGAAAGTAGCGGAGGTATGTCGTCAGATCAAAGAGCAGTTGGACGGCATGCACCTGGCGTATTACTACCAGCAGTATATCCCCGGTAGTCTGTGCGTAGATGCGCTGAAGGCGCTGGGTTTCAAGGCCAAAGAACGTATCACTTATCGCGTAGAGGACCTGAGCGACTTGGATGCGCTGATTGCTTCGTTTAGCAAGAACAAACGTCGTCAGTTACAGAAAGCGCTTAGTCTGCATGCGGAGCGGAAGATGGATATCGAGGAGTTCTATCGTTTCCATGAACGCTGTCTGGAGTCCCGCAAGCGTCAATGCAGTTACACGCGCGAGTTCCTATTAGTATTAGAGCGCAAAGCGAGACGACTCAAGCAATGCGAGATCATCTCTATTCATAATGCGGATGGACAACCGTATGCCGCGGCGTTCCTGGTATGGGACAGCAGGTATCTATACTATCTGATTCCGACGTACGATGCGGCGTTCAAGGACTCGGGAGCTTCTTCGCTGTTAGTTCTCGAGGCGATGAAACTGGCACGCGAGAAACATGTGCATTTTGATTTCGAAGGCTCGATGGATCGCGGCGTAGCGAACCACTACAAGCAGTTCGGTTCGATACCTGTCACCTATTTCGCCGTAGAGAAATACTATAAACCGCTCTTCCGCCTCGCGATCTGGATTCAGAAGTTACGCGAGTGGAACTATCGATGAAAGTTCTCTATTTAACACCTTGGTATCCTTCGGAGAAGGATGAGATGTCCGGTCTCTTCGTGCAGAAGCACGTGGAGGCCGTTCGTGCACAAGGGGTAGAGGTGCGGGTGATCTTCTCCGAGTCCCGGCGCGATATAGGACGTCAATGGAAGACATTGCGTCGCGAAGGGTGGATGCCCGATGTAGTGCAGCTGAATGTGATTCAGAAGCAGGGCCTGTTGGCTCTATGGCTGAAGAAACGATATGGGATTCCGTATGTGATTGTAGAGCACTGGAGCGGCTATCTGCCGGAGAACGGGATGTTCAAGCGCCTGTCGGCGATCAAGAAACGGATCTATCGCCACGTAGCGGCACAAGCGGAACAGGTGCTTTGCGTGAGTCAGGGCTTACAGCAGGCGATGCAGGACTGCGGCATTCAGGCGCAACAATGGGGACTGATTGATAATGTGGTGGATGGGTTTTTCTCCGAAAAAGTAGAAAGTAAAAAGACAAAAGTAGAAAGTAAAAAGACTCTGCTACATGTGAGTTGTTTTGACGAGCGGGCGAAGAACGTGAAGGGGTTGCTGAGGGCCGCGAAGATGCTGAGCGAGAAACGGCAAGACTGGAAATTGGTACTGGTAGGAACGGGAGCGGACTATGAGGATGTTCGTGCGTTTGCAGACACGTTAGACATACCAGAAGGATTGCTGGAATGGACAGGTGAGTTGACGCCGAGAGAAGTGGCGGAACGGATGCATGAGGCCGATGCGTTGGTGCTGAGCAGTCGATACGAGACCTATGGAGTGGTATTGGCCGAAGCTGCTGCAGCAGGCTTACCGATCCTGAGTACACCGGTTGGCATCGCAGAAAATGTAGCGAATCTGATCGTACCGCAAGAGATCGCGCAGAACAAACCCGGAAGGATGGCAGAGTTCATGGAGACGATATTGTGGAGTCAAGAGGTGAGAGTTAAAAGTCAAAAGTTAAAAGTCGAAAGTAAAAAGTCTGAAGAGCGTTTTTCTGCCGATTTCATCGGAAAAAAATTGAAAGAGAGTTATGATAGCTGTTTGCATCGCGACATATAATCACGAGGCCTATATTGCCCAAGCGATAGAGAGCGTGCTGGCGCAGGTATGCGATGAACCCATACAGGTTTATATCGGCGACGACGCTTCAACGGACGGGACGCGGGCGGTATGTGAACGCTATGCAGCGGACCAACGCATCGTCTATGTGCGGCGGGAGAAGAACTTGGGTTTGGTAAGCAATACGATTGATCTCTATCGGCGCATCATGGCAGACGGAGCGGAATACATCGCGATGCTGGATGGAGATGACTACTGGACGGACGAGAAGAAGTTGCAGCGGCAAGTGGATTATCTGCGCGAGCACCCGGAAGTAGGGTTCGTGCATACAGCAGCCGAAGGTCAAGGAGATGAGACGATACCTACCGGAGACATGAGTCATTGCTACAACCGTTCGGGTGCAAGACAGACCAACAGTACCGTGCTTTTCCGTGCGTCTTTGCTACACGAAGCAGACCTGGCGGAGATCGAGCAACAAGGATTTCCGGTATTGGACTATCCACTTTACGGCATCTTCTCGCAGCATACGCAATTCGGTTATCTGCCTATAGCGACGGCGGTCTGGCGAGAGCATATTTCCGTATCACGTCCATCGTCCGTCGGAGCACAAATACGTTACAAAAAAGAACGAATCAGGATATGGCATTGGCTCGATAAAAAATACAACGGGCACTTCCATTTTCGTTGGTATCGTGCGATTTTATGGTATTTATGGCAAATTTTTTACATTTTATTTGCATAAATAAAAAAAATGTTGTACCTTTGCAGCCAGTTTTACTAATTACGACCTAAAAAACACAAGATATGCAAGTCAAGAAATCTGAAAAAGCCAGTTTGGAGAAGGACAAACTCGTCTATGTACTGATGGGTTTGGTCTTTGTGCTCAGCCTCGTTTATGTGGCGCTGGAGTGGACTGAGAAAGAGGTGACTAAGTATGAAGTGACCGACACAGAGTTCCTCTTTGAGGAAGAAGTAGAGATTCAACAGACGAGTCAAGAGACTCCTCCTCCTCCCCCACCCCCTGCCGTACAGGAAGTAGAGGTGCTGAACGTGGTAGAAGATAACGTCGAGACCGAGTCGATTGAGGTGAACACCGAGGAGACCGAGCAAGAAGTGGTTATCGCTGCTCCGGTAGAGGCTCCGGTTGAGGAAGAGGAAGAAGAGGTTGTCTTCGTAGTCGTAGAGTCGATGCCTGAGTTCCCGGGTGGTCAGCAAGCGCTGTTCAAATACCTGAGCGAGAACGTGAAGTATCCGGTTATCGCACAAGAGAACGGTATCCAAGGTCGTGTAATCTGCCAGTTCGTGGTTAACAAAGACGGTTCGATCGTGGATGTAGAGGTTGTTCGTTCGGGAGGTGATCCTTCGCTGGATAAAGAGGCCGTTCGCGTCATTAAGTCGATGCCGAAATGGAAACCGGGTAAGCAGCGTGGTAAAGCCGTTCGTGTAAAATACACAGTGCCGGTTAACTTCAAGTTGCAATAAGTCGATCGGATCGACACCCGTTAAGCCATTTGGCGACAGTTTAAGCCATGCGGATACATGGATTTAGCTTATAGAGATATAACCTATTGTAAGAATGTCGGCGCTAAGCGTGCCGACATTCTTCGTAAAGAACTGAGTGTGAACACCGCACTCGAGTTGCTGGTGAAGTGTCCGCCGTACAAGTATATCGACCGCAGTCGGTTCTATAAGATAGCCGAGTTAGACGACGAAGATACATATGTTCAAATTGTCGGCGAAGTGACGGAATGGCATACGATAGGTATCGGTAAGGCGCAGCGACTTAGTGCCACGTTCTTCGACGGCACGCATCAATGCGAGTTAGTCTGGTTCCAGGGGGTCAAGTACGTCAAGTTGCAGCGGAATGTGCCCTATTTACTCTTTGGAAAGCCGTCCCGCTTTAATCATATCTATAACTTCGTTCATCCGGAACTGACACCGATGAGTAAGGTGACTCCGGAGATGACGCAGGGTTTGGAGCCGTACTACAACACGACGGAGACCATGAAACGGCATGGTCTCAACTCCAAAGCCATACGCTCAATCATCGCGGAGCTGTTGCCGGATCTGAAGCAAGGTATTCCCGATACGATAGGCGCGGATATATTACAACGCTATCGGTTGATGAGTCTGACGGATGCGCTGATCAATGTGCATTTCCCGAAGGACTCGCTCTCAATGCAGAATGCCCGTGCGCGGCTGAAATTCGAAGAGCTGTTCTACATCCAGCTGCAGATCCTGCGTGTGATGAAACGTAGGGAGCAGAATCCGGGTTATACCTTCCCGCTGGTTGGCAGTCGTTTTCACGCGTTGTATAAATCTCTGCCCTTCGACCTGACGGGCGCGCAAAAACGGGTGATTCATGAGATTCACGACGACCTGAAGAGCGGCCACCAGATGAATCGCTTGCTGCAAGGCGATGTGGGTTCGGGTAAAACCTTAGTGGCGCTGTTATGCTGTCTGTTAGCGGTAGACAACGGGTATCAAGCCTGTATCATGGCGCCGACGGAGATCTTGGCGAATCAGCATTATGAGACGCTGAAGGAATTCCTGGCTCCGTTGGGTGATATGGTACATGTAGCATTATTGACAGGTTCGACGAGTGCGAAGAACCGTGTGCCGATTCATAACGGTTTGATGAACGGGACAATTCATATCCTGATCGGGACGCACGCGCTATTGGAGGATAATGTGCAATGGCAGAACTTGGGATTTGTTGTGATTGATGAGCAACACCGCTTCGGCGTAGCACAACGGGCAAAACTTTGGAGCAAGAATCAAACACCGCCGCATATTCTGGTGATGACAGCGACGCCTATACCGCGTACGTTAGCTATGACGGTTTATGGCGATTTGCAGGTGAGTATCATCGATGAGTTACCGCCGGGACGTAAGCCGATTCAGACCGTTCACTATTCGCTACAACGCCGCGCACAGGTCTATTCCTTCATCCGCAAGCAGATACAGGAAGGCAGGCAGGTGTATGTGGTCTATCCGTTGATTAAAGAGAACGAGAAGATGGACCTGCTGGATCTGCAGAACGGCTTTAATGAGCTATGCGAGGCTTTTCCGGATTGCAAGATCTCGATGGTTCACGGGCAGATGAAGGCCGCAGACAAAGACCTGCAGATGCAGCGTTTTGTAAGCGGCGAGACGCAGATATTAGTGGCGACAACGGTGATTGAAGTGGGTGTAAATGTGCCGAATGCGACGGTAATGATGATTCAGAATGCGGAGCGGTTCGGGTTGAGTCAGTTGCACCAGTTACGCGGTCGAGTAGGTCGTGGAGGAGACCAGAGTTATTGTTTGCTGCTAACCGACCAGGAGTTGAGTAAAGAAACCCGTAAGCGCATGGATATCATGGTAGCTACGAATGATGGTTTCCGCATCGCCGAGGCAGACTTGGCTCTACGCGGCCCGGGTGATTTACAGGGAACGCTGCAGTCCGGAACGCCTTTTGAACTGCATATAGCGAATTTAGCGACGGATGGTCAGATAGTAACGTTGGCACGTCAGGCCGCCAAAGAGATATTGGATAAAGACCCGCTGTTAGAAGACCAAATGAATCAGATATACAAACACCAGTTGGATATTCTGCGCGTAAAACAGAGTTTCAATTGGAGCGAGATCAGTTAAAATAATAAAAACCGACGCGGCGATGGGATATAACCGCCACTAAGAACGATGAAAAAGTTCCTATTCTCTGCTATTGTAGCTTGTTTCTGCTTCGTAATGAATGCACAGGCGTTGAACCCTCAGCAAACAAAACTGAGAGATGACATCCAGAATTGGCTGATTGACGAAGGTTTCCGCGCTGAGATCGACAGCGATGGTGATATCAAGTTCAAACGCGAGGGGCTTACCTGGTTCGTTGTAATGTCTTCTACAGATGTTGATCCGATGTTCATCGTACTGATGCGTATGCACCCGTATGGCGAGATCACGAAAGAGAATCTGACTCCAATCTTGAACGAAATCAACTCCTGGAAAGGTGTGAAGATCTATTTGGGCGAGAAGAGTTATTCCTATCGTGCAGAGTTGTATGTCAATTCGGCAGAACCGTTCAAGGCTGCGTTCTATAAGTTAGCGAGCCAAATCGATAACATGTCATCAGACGTCATCTCTATTTTAAGCAACGCTAACAAATAATTTTGCGGACAAATAGCAAAAAAATAAAGGGCTCACCGAAGTGGGTCCTTTATTTGTAATGATGGAGGTCATTCATTACATATCGTCATGAGCGTGCAACGACTGCACATACTTCGCATGCGCCATCTTCACACGTTTCAGCTCGCTCGGTTTGTCGAACTGTTGGCGACGACGGAGCTCTTTAACGACACCCGTCTTATCGAATTTGCGTTTGAATTTCTTAATCGCGCGCTCGATGTTCTCACCTTCTTTAACAGGAACGATAATCATTGCATTCACCTCCTTTCTTGTACCCAGGGCCGGGATCGAACCGGCACGGTTTCCCATTGGTGTTTGAGACCAACGCGTCTACCAATTCCGCCACCTGGGCGCGCTTGCATTAGAACTCGCGCGACTTCGTGCTCTGCACTCGTATAGCGCTACGTTCTATGCTACGCTTTTCGGTCGGACTATCGCTCCGCTAGCAGTCCTCCCGAGAGGAACTATGCAGGACGTAGTGCCGAAAAAGCGTGCAAAAGTACTGCTTTTTTTTGAATTGACCAAAAAAAATTGCACTTTTTTTGCATAAATGCGCATTTTTTTGTATTTTTGCGCTCAAATTGAATGAATGATGGACGAATTTTTCAGCAGAAGTGAAGCTTTATTGGGTGCTAAAGCCATGGAAGCCCTGCGCGCTAAGAAGGTGATCATCTTCGGAGTAGGGGGAGTGGGTTCCTATGCTGCAGAGGCATTGGTTCGTACGGGTCTGACTCACCTGACGATCGTGGATGGGGATACTGTACAGCCGAGTAATATCAATCGACAATTGCCAGCCACGCGGGCGACGATGGGTATGCCGAAAGTGGAGGCGCTCAAAGAACGGCTCTTGACCATTAATCCCGATGCAAACATCGTTGCATTGCAGCAACGATATAGCCAGCAGCCAGCAGCCAGCAGTAATCAGTCTTTTGATTTTCATTTAGAAGAGTATGATTATATCATCGACGCTATAGACAGCGTGAATGATAAGACAGACCTTATTATAAACGCGACGCGCGCACGCGTGAAGATATTCAGCAGTATGGGGGCCGCATTACGGCTCGATCCGACGAAAGTAACGACGGGTGAGTTAATGGACATCAAAGGTGACGCATTAGCGAAAGCCGTACGGGCACGCATGAAAAAGCTGGATGTTCATCCATACAAAAAAGTACGCTGCGTCTATTCGAGCGAACAGGCGCAGCGCTGTGAGACACGAGGGAGTCTGATGCAAGTGACGGCGGTGTTTGGCTTAACACTCGCATCCCTCGTCATTTCCGATATTACAAACCAAGCGAAGCTTTGATAGCCGGAACGCGGGCTTCCGCCTCGGCGGTGCAACGCTCGTAGTCGGCACCGGTGAAGGGTTTACCGATCTCGGTCTTGACCGGAATCTCGAAATAGAACTTGATCTTCGGCTCGGTACCCGACGGACGGACGGAGACTTTGAGACCGCCTTCGGTGAAGTACTGGAGTACGTTCGAAGTAGCATGCAGCGGCATGTCGAATTTCTCTTTTACCCACTCGCCGTTGACGAGTTTGCATTGCTCGAGGGTCTTATAGTCCTTGATGAGGCATACCTTCTCGCCGGCGATCTCCTTCGGAGCGTTAGCGCGGTAGTCCTTCATCATCTGCTGGATCTCCTCGGCACCTGTCTTACCCGGGCGAACGACATTGATGGTCGTCTCGCGCTGGAAGCCGTAGTCCGCGTAGATCTTGAGGAGGTAGTCGTACAGCGTCATGCCGTTGTCCTTCGCGTACGCTGCGATCTCGCAGATCAAGCAGATAGCCGAAGGCGAACATTTATCACGGACAGCGTCGTACGGCAGGAAGCCGAAGGACTCCTCGCCGCCACCGATATATTTGCGCTTGCCTTCCCACATACGGATGCGGTTGGCGATCCACTTGAAGCCCGTGTACTCATCCGTCAGCGTCACGCCTTGAGCGTCCGCGATCTTACGAATCAACTCCGAGGTAACGATGGTCTTGACGATATACATGTCAGGACGCATCTTACCCAGCCGCTTCATGTTGTTGATGATGTAGTAGTGGAACATGATGTTGGTCTGGTTACCGTTGATGATCACCCACTCGCCTTTGTCATTGCGGCAGACGATGGCTATACGGTCCGCATCCGGATCACTTGCGATAACGAGATCGGCGCCAAGCTTCGTACCTAACTTCATACCAAGCGTCATCGCCTCCGGGTTCTCGGGGTTCGGGGAAACGACCGTCGGGAAGTTACCATCGATCACCATCTGCTCGGGAACGACATGGATGTTCTGGAAGCCCCAGCTGCGGAGACACATCGGCACGATCTGACGTCCAGCACCGTGCATCGGGGTGTAAACGATATTGAGGTCTTTCTGACGCAGGATGGAGTCTTGGTCGATCATAACGGACTTAACCGCCATCATGTAGTCGTAGTCCATCTCACCGCCAATGATCTCGATGAGATCCTTGTTAGCCTCCCATTTCACGTCCGCGAGGGTTACTTTATTCACCTCTTCGATGATACCCTGGTCGTGCGGTTGGAGCACCTGCGAACCATCCTCCCAGTACGCCTTATAACCGTTGTACTCTTTGGGGTTATGCGAAGCGGTTACGTTCACACCACCCTGGCATTTGAGATGACGGATAGCGAAGGAGACCTCCGGCGTCGGGCGCAGGGACTCGAAGAGGTACACCTGAATGCCGTTGGCGGAGAAGATATTCGCCACCGTCTCTGCGAACATACGTCCGTTATTACGGCAGTCGTGACCAACCACAACCGCTACGCGGCCGTTCTGTACGTTCTGGAAGCCACCTTGTTTCTGCACCTTGAGCAGGTAGTTCGCGTAACCCTGGGTAGCCATAGCTACGATGTATTTATTCATACGGTTGGTACCCGGTCCCATGATACCACGGAGTCCTCCGGTGCCGAATTCGAGGGTACGATAGAAAGCGTCGATGAGTTCGGTCTTGTCCTCTGCTTCCATCATGGCTTTCACTTGTGCGCGGGTCTCCGCGTCAAACGGTTCGCGGGTCCATACCTCCGCGATCTCCATTACTTTTTTCAATTCTTCATTCATGGTAGTAAATGTTTATAAGTTTATAATGTTAATTTGTTTATTCTTAGTTTTCGCACGATTATTTTCAATGTTCTGTCACTTTGTAAATCGCATCGAGGTTACGGACGAAGCCATCGAAGTCAAGGCCATAGCCTATGACGAACTCCTCGGAAATCTCATGACCGATATAATCGGGTTTGGCATCGGCATACTCGAGTTTGGTGGGTTTAAAGAGCATAGAAGCGACGCGCACAGACGTGGCCCCGAGTCCGCGCATATGCTCCTTGAGTTGATGGATAGTAAGGCCCGTGTCCACAATATCTTCCACGATGATGACATCGCGGTTCTCCACTACTTGCTGCAGCGGCACGATGAATTCGAGTTTTCCTGTGGACGACATGCCCCAATATGAGCTGACACGGATGAAAGTCACCTCACAGCGCACGTTGTCAAGCGCCCTGAGGAGGTCCGAAGCGAACACAAAGGCACCGTTCAGCACGACGACAAAGAGGGGTTCCTTGCCCTGATAGTCCTTACTAATTTTTTTAGCCACTTGCTTCACATCCTTCGCGATTTCATCGGGAGTGAACCATTCTTCAAAATGATAACCTTGTTCGTCAATTGTCCTCATAGTTCTGAAACAAAAAATCGTTGTACGGATATCGTTTTATATGTATTGCCTTCACGCGCTCGTAAAGGAGTGCGCGGAGGGCATCGATATTTTCTTTGTTGCGCGCTGAGATGAAGATGCAGTCCTCGCCCAAACGGGACATCCAGCTCTTCTGCAGGTCGGCCAGGGAGAGGTTCTCTCGCTGAATAGGCGTGAGGTCGTCTTCCTCCTTGGGGATATAGGTAAAATTGTCTATTTTGTTGAAGACCACAATACGTGGCTTTTCGCCACGATTGGTGATTTGTAATTTGTGATTTGTGACATTTTCGTTGCCGCAAATTTCATTTATTGTCTGCTCCACCACTTCGTATTGCTCCTCGAAGTTCGGATGGGAAATATCGACCACATGCACGAGCAGATCGGCCTCGCGCACTTCGTCCAGGGTTGATTTGAAGGACTCGACGAGATGATGCGGCAGTTTGCGGATGAAACCGACCGTATCGGAGAGCAGGAACGGCAGATTCTCGACCGTCACTTTTCGAACGGTAGTATCGAGAGTAGCAAAGAGTTTATTCTCCGCGAACACATCGGACTTGGAGAGCAGATTCATGAGGGTGGACTTACCGACATTGGTATAACCGACGAGCGCGACGCGTACCATCTTTCCGCGATGTTGGCGCTGGGTAGCCATCTGTTTGTCGATCGTTTTAAGTTGCTCACGCAGGAGGGCGATACGTTGCCCGATGACCCGTTTGTCAGCTTCGATCTGCGTTTCACCCATACCGCGGTTGGTTCCACCTCCGCCTCGCTGTCTGTCGAGGTGCGACCACATACGCGTCAGACGCGGCAGCATATACTGAAGGTGCGCCATTTCGACCTGGGTCTTAGCATAGGATGTCTGGGCGCGTTGAAGGAAGATCTCGAGGATAAGAATAGTGCGATCGATGACACGGACGTCCGGGAGGCCTTTGTGATTAAGCGCTTTCTCGATATTACGTATCTGCCGCGGGGAGAGTTCGTCGTCGAAGATCACGATGTCTATGGGATGATGCTCCCGTATATATTGGTCGATTTCATCGAGTTTGCCTTCGCCCACATAGGTAGCCGTAATCGGAAGATTCAATCGCTGGGTGAACCGTTTGACGGAAACGATACCATGTGTGTCAGCCAGAAAAGCCAACTCATCCAGGTATTCTTTGGTACGTTCTTCCGGTTGATTAGGGGTTATCAATCCTACCAATACTGCGTGCTCTATGTAGGGCTTAATTTCTATCATACATCTTTGCGGGTGCAAAGATACACAAAAAAAATGACATATGCAAGCACATGCCATTCTTTTCTGAAATTTTTCCGTAAAATTACTTACGAATACCGAGTTCTTTAATGATAGCACGATAGCGCTCGATGTCTTTCGCCTTCAGGTAATCCAGCATGCGGCGACGTTTACCAACGAGGGCAGTCAGTGCGCGCTCTGTACCGAAGTCCTTGCGGTTTTCCTTGAGGTGCTCGGTAAGGTGGTTGATACGGAAGGTAAATAAAGCGATTTGGCTCTCAGCAGAACCGGTGTTTTTAGCGTCGTTGCCGTATTTAGCGAACAACTCAGCTTTCTTCTCAGAAGTTAAATACATTTCTGTTTCCTTTTTAAGTTAAACAATGTCGGCCAAAGCAGTATGCAAGCATGAAAACTTCGCCGGATTTAGTGCTCTTTCTCCGAAAAAGCGTGCAAAAGTACAACAAATTTATGAATTGTGCAAATAATTTTGCTTTTTTTTGTCATTTTGCCCTGTGTATTTGTCGAAATTATCAAAAAATATTTGTATATATAAAAAAAAAGCAGTACTTTTGCAGCCGAATTTGCGATAAGAATTATGGAAAGTATCAAAAATATCCTTGCTATCACCGGTAAGCCGGGTTTGTATAAGTTGGTTAGTCGCGGCAACAACATGCTAATTGTAGAGAGTTTGGTAGACGGCAAGCGTATGCCGACCTATGCACGCGACAAGATCGTTGCGCTGAGCGATGTATCGATGTTCACGGACGGAGATGATGTAACGCTAAGCGAAGTGCTGACTTCCGCCGGCAAGAAAGAAGGGTTGAAACCGGTAGCGATGGATGCGAAGAAAGCGGACAATAAGGAGTTACAGGCATGGTTTGACCAAGTGCTGCCGAATTGGGATCGCGACCGAGTTTATCCATCCGATATTCGCAAGCTCATCCAATGGTATAATATCCTCGTGAATGCAGGCATCACGGACTTCCGCATCGAAGACGAAGCCGCTGAAGAGGAAAAAGCATAAGTGCTCCTCAGGGAGATCATCAATAGCATAGAACTTGTAGCTCCACGGAGTGCCCAAGAAGAATGGGATAACTCGGGAATGCAGGTAGGTGACACAGGACGCGATATCCAGTCCGTTCTCTTGACCACAGACGTAACGTTGGATGTGGTCAATGAGGCTATTGAATGCGGATGTCAGCTTATTATCTCTCATCACCCCTTATTATTTCACGGATTGAAGCAGGTATGCGGTCAAACGCCGCAGGCCCGCATCGTAGAGATGGCTATCAAGCACGATATCGCCATTTATTCGGCGCATACGAGTCTGGACGTAGCGGCGGATGGTATCAATACACGCTTGGCGAAGAAGATCGGGTTAAAGAACAGCCGTCCGCTTATAGAGAACGGTTTGGGTGCGATAGGCGAATTGGAAGAGGAGATGAATTACACCGATTTCATCGGAAAAATTCGTGCTATATTGGGTTGCACATATGTGCGTTATACGCGACCGAAGAAAGAGCAAGTGAAGACGATTGCTTTGTGTGGAGGCAGCGGAGCCGAGTTTATCGGGGAAGCTATTGCGCAGGGCGCGGATGTATACCTCACGGCGGACTGCAAGTATCACGAGTTCCAAGACGCGGAAGGACGAATCGGGTTGATTGATATCGACCATTGGATCAGCGAGCGTCATGCGAGAGAGATTTTCCTCGATTTCATCGGGAATCTTGGTTTAGACTGTACGATTAGTAAAACAGATAAAACACCTATATTATTATGGCAAGAACAAAAGAATTGACTGTAGAGGACAAGCTGAAATACCTCTACGAGTTGCAGCAAGTTGACACGAAGATCGATAACTTGCGCACCCTGGCCGGCGAGTTACCGCAGGAAGTAAAAGACATGGCCGATGAGGTGGAGGGTTTGAAGACCCGTTTGACCAACATCGAGAATGAGATTAAGGAATGCGAGACGCAAATCTCGGACCATCGTGTTCGTACAGAGAATGCGAACGCATCTATCTCGCGTTACAAAGAGCAGCAGAACACAGTTCGCAACAACCGCGAGTTCGACAACCTGAACAAAGAGATCGAGTATCAGGAATTGGAGATCGAGGCTTCGCAGCGTAAGATCAAACACTACTCGGCAGAGTTAGAGGCTCGTTTGGCAGACAAAGCGAAGACGACCAAGGACATCGAGGAGCGTACGGTTGATCTGAACCAGAAGCGTTCGGAGTTGGATCAGATTCTCTCGGAGACAAAAGCTGAGACGGAGGCATTGGTTCTTCGTGCAGGCGAATTGGAGAAGAAGATCGACGAGCGTCTGTTAACCGGTTTCAAACGTATTCGTAAGAATGCACGTAACGGTCTGGCTGTAGTAAAGATCGAGCGCGATTCCTGTGGCGGTTGTCACGCAAAGATCCCTGCACAGCAGCAATTGGATATCCGTACTCGCAAGAAAATTATTGTTTGTGAGTTCTGCGGTAGAATATTAGTAGACCAAGACATGTAATAACGAGGCTGATAAGGCCTAACCACCAAGTATCGCCTGCTCCTATGGAGTCGGCGATATTTTTGTAATCTACCGCACGTTCGTCAAAGAGGTAAAAGGCCAGAACCGCCAAACCATTATTGGTAAAATGCATGAGGATAGGAATCCAGAGACTACCGGTCCAGACAAACATATAACCCAACAAAGCGCCAATGAGCATACGAGGGATAAAACCATAGAACTGCATATGGATCGCCGAAAAGATGATGGCTGTCACCCAAATAGCGATGTGTTTATTGCCCAGGATCTGCTGCAAGGTACCTCGGAAGGAGAGTTCTTCCGCCATTGCCGGCAGAAGCGCCATAAGGGCGATATTGATGAGCAATACGCCGAAGTTATCGGCCTGGAGAAAACGCTCCGTTAAAGCCGCAGCGGCATCCTCTTGTTGCTTCAAAAATTGCTCGATGGAATCGAGACTTTCCGGCAGTTGAACACGTCCGTTGAGGTCGGCGAGGAGGTTGATAGCCGGCAAGGCCGCGACCATGATAAGGATACCCGCTATGTAATACCACCAAGGCACTGTTCGGTCCATTTTGAGCCAAGCAAACGGACGTCTATTCGGATCCCAGATCAGGGCACAAAGGACAGGCGGGAGGAGGAATGTACCCGCCGTTTGCAGGAACTGCAACCACTTCAAAGAGGCGGTAGATTGGTCGGCATGGAAAAGGATTTTCCATAGCAATAATGCTACGATTGTTAAGGCCAGCATGATACCCAGCCACGTCGCAATTCGGATGAATTTTTCTTTCATTTCATTTTTCATGCGGCAAAGGTACGAAAAAATTTGCACATATCAAAATTTTTTTGTAATTTTGCGCCGTTTTTAGTATACACTAAAGAATTTATTTTCACACTATATGAAACATTTTAACGAATACAAGCGATTAGATTTGGCTGCGTTGAGCCGGGAGGTGTTAGCGCAGTGGGAGAAAGAAGGGTTGTTTGAGAAGAGTATTTCCACACGCGAGGGTCATACTCCGTTTTTATTCTTCGAGGGTCCTCCTTCGGCGAACGGAAAGCCAGGTATTCACCATGTGATGGCTCGTACGATCAAGGATACGTTCTGTCGATTCAAGACGATGCAGGGTTATCAGGTTCGTCGCAAGGCGGGCTGGGACACGCATGGTCTGCCGGTTGAGTTAGGCGTAGAGAAGATGTTGGGTATCACAAAGGAAGATATCGGCAAGAAGATCAGTGTAGATGAGTATAATGCGGCTTGCCGTCGCGAGGTGATGAAATACACCAAGGAATGGACGGAGTTAACCAAGCAGATGGGTTATTGGGTTGATCTGGACGATCCGTATATCACGTACGACAACAAATATATCGAGACGCTATGGTACCTGCTGAAAGAGCTGTATAAGAAGGGCTATTTGTATAAGGGGTATACGATTCAGCCGTATTCACCGGCCGCAGGAACGGGATTGAGTAGCCATGAGTTGAATCAACCGGGTTGTTATCGCGATGTAAAAGACCTGACATGTACGGCCAAGTTCCACTTGAAAGACGGTCGTTATATCATTGCCTGGACGACCACGCCATGGACTTTGCCAAGTAATACGGCACTCTGCGCAGGTCCGAAGATCGACTACGTAGAGGTAGAAACACCTACCGGCGACCATATTATCCTTGCGGAGGCTCGTCTAAGTGCTTATCAGAAAGATCTGTGCGGCGTGGATGAAGAAGGCAAACCCGTAGAGCCGAAGATCGTTGCCCGTTATAAGGGTGCGGATCTTGTAGGACTGGAGTATGATCCGTTGTTCCCGTGGGTTAATCCGGGCGAAGGAGCATTCCGTGTGATCCCGGGCGACTATGTCACGACGGAAGACGGTACAGGTATCGTACACATCGCGCCTACGTTCGGTGCAGACGACAAGAAAGTGGGCGATGCGGCAGGTGTTCCGGGTTTGTATATGCAGACAAAGAACTACGGTCCCCGTCCAATGGTCGATTTCACCGGTAAATATTGGCGTGTGGAAGATCTCGACGAAGAGTGGTACAAAGCGAACGTCAACGACGAACTCTACCGCCGCTATGCCGGCCGCTGGGTGAAGAACGCTTATGACCCGCAGTTCACCATCGACGGAAAATACGATGAAACCGCAGCTTCCAAGGCAGAAACACTCGATCTCCACCTCTGTCTTGAGATGAAAGCCGACGGACGTCTCTTGCGCACAGAGAAACATGTTCACTCGTACCCCCATTGCTGGCGTACCGATAAGCCTGTCCTCTACTACCCGCTCGACAGCTGGTTTATCCGCTCAACCAAGGCGCGCGATAAGATGATCGCCCTCAATAAGACCATCAACTGGCAACCGGAATCCACCGGAACAGGTCGTTTCGGCCAGTGGCTCAATAACCTCAACGATTGGAATCTTTCCCGTTCGCGTTACTGGGGAACACCGTTGCCGATCTGGCGCACCGAAGATGGAACAGAGGAAATTTGTATCGGTTCCATCGCAGAATTATTCGATGAAATCGAGAAATCCGTGAAGGCAGGCTTCATGCAAGCCAACCCTTGGCCGAAGCATAAAGTGGGTGATTACAGCAAAGCGAATTACGATCCGAGTATCATTGATTTGCATCGTCCGTACGTAGACAGCATCATTTTGGTATCGCCGAGCGGTAAGCCAATGAAGCGCGAGTTAGACCTGATTGATGTATGGTTTGATTCGGGCGCTATGCCTTACGCACAGAACCACTATCCGTTTGAGAACGCGGATGCTCCGCGTACTGCAGACTTCATCTCGGAGGGTGTGGACCAGACTCGCGGATGGTTCTTTACGCTGCATGCTATTCACACGATGATCGAAGGTACGGTAGCGTATAAGAATGTGATCTCGAATGGTCTGGTACTGGATAAGAACGGCAATAAGATGAGTAAACGTCTGGGCAATGCCGTGGATCCGTTCGGTGCGCTGGACACTTATGGAGCGGATGCAGTACGATGGTACATGCTGACCAATTCGAGTCCTTGGGAGAACCTGAAGTTCGATCCGGAAGGCGTGGATGAAGTGCGCCGTAAGTTCTTCGGAACGCTGTACAACACGTACGGATTCTTTGCCCTCTACGCCAATGTAGACGGCTGGGCCGGTTCAGAACCGGAGCAAGCCAGCCATGCGGCGTACTCGGAGATAGACCGTTGGATTTTGAGTAAACTCAACTCCTTAATCAAGGAGGTGACCGAGGCATATGAGGCTTATGAACCGACGAAAGCCGGTCGTGCGATTAGCGATTTCGTACAGGACGACTTAAGTAACTGGTACGTACGTCTGAACCGCAAACGTTTCTGGGGCGGAGAGATGAATGCGGACAAACAGGCCGCTTATGAGACGCTCTATACGTGTCTGAAGACCGTAGCGCAATTGACTGCACCGAATGCGCCCTTCTATGCGGATCGTTTATACCGCGATTTAGTCGGTGAAACCGTGCATTTAAGTGAATGGCCGAAGGTCAATGAGGCGCTTATTGACACGCGTCTGGAGCGTCAGATGTACCTGGCTCAACAGGCGACGAGTATGATTCTCAGTCTGCGCAAACGCGCGGAGAAGAATGTTCGTCAACCGCTGCAGAAGGCTGTTATTCCGACGCCGGATGCAGAGACTACAGAGGCCCTGCTGCATGTAGCAGAGTTGATCAAGAGCGAGGTGAACGTGAAGGAACTGATTATTGTTCCGGCCGAGCAGAGCGAGATTAAGTTGGTCAAGAAAATCAAACCGCAGTTCAAAGTGCTGGGTAAGAAAGTAGGCGCGAACATGAAGGCCGTGGCTGCGGAGATTGCATCGATGACCCAAGACCAAATTGCGAAGATGGAAGCCGAGGGTTGCTATCCATTGACCACGGTGGACTATCAATTAATTCCGGAAGATGTAGAGATCATCACGGAAGATATGCCGGGTTGGTTGGTAAGCAACAATGGAATTCTGACCATCGCGCTGGATATCGAGTTGACGGATGAACTTATTGAAGAAGGTCTGGCTCGTGAGTTGATTAACCGCATCCAGAACCTGCGTAAATCGAGCGGTTTGGAGATTACCGACCGTATCTCAATTGTATTGGAAGACCGCGAAGAGATTCATAATGCGGTACTGCATTGCTCGGATTATATTGCCAGTCAGGTGTTGGCTACTTCTATCCAATTGCAAGCGCAAGCAGAAGGGGACCAGCACTTGGAGATGGACGGATACAACGTAGGTATTTCTATTCAAAAAGCATAAACACAATGAAAAAGTTGTTTTATTGGACGCTTGTCGTCTTTGTAAGTATTGCTTTTAGCAGCTGTTCGCTATTTGGCGGAGGAGGCAAATCGAATGACCCGAATTTCCAAATCAGCGACCTGCAGGGTCTTTGGGAAGAGAACAACACGCAACATTACGTGCGTTTCACCGCGGACCGCGCGGAGGAGTATCCGTATTTCTACGGTCGCGAATGGGATGAAGGAGAGGATGTAACGGAGCAGGATCTCTTGGACACCTGGACCCAGTCAGGTATTCGCGGCAACGGATGGTTTCAATACAAATTTGAGACCAACGGTAATCTGACGGAGATCCATTTCATGGATAACGGCGGAGCTGAAATACCGAAAGTGTACGTCGTATCGGTTTTGACGGACACGAAATTGGAATATTACGAGAAAGACTATACGTCGAACAAGTTCTACTTTTCCAAAGTCGTAGAAAGTAAATGAAACGAGTTCTCATCATAACGGGTTGGAGTCTTTTAGGACTATTTGGAGCGATTATAATCGCTTTATCTATCGCGTGCTATCTCATTTTCACTCCTGCGCGTTTGACTGCCATTGCGCATCAGGTAGCGGATCGATATGTGACCTGCGAGTACGAGTTAGACGAAGTGGAGTTGACCTATTTCTCCACTTTCCCGTATTTCGGTGTATCGGTGAAGGACGCGTGCCTTATCAACCCGATGGAAGGGGCGCAGTCCGATACGCTGGTAGCTGTTCCGGAACTGTTGGTATCGCTCAAACTGATAGATGCCATTCATGGCAATATCTGCATTAAGCGCTTCCATCTGCGCGATGCGACCGCCAATATTTACATTGCGGCGGACGGAACGACCAACTTCGATGTATTTAATTCGGAGGACGACGAAGAAGAAGAGGAGGACGAAGGCGGGTGGCAGCTCAAGTCGGTAGGATGGGAAGAAGATTTGAAGGTTAGTGCCCGCCATCTCTCTTTCGTGGACGAGAAAGATACGATTGCCGCATCGCTGGATGATGTAACTATTTCTTTAGCCAGCAAGGAGAGAGACACGATGGAAGGGGCGCAGTTGGATCTCACCGCTAAGAATGTATGCGCGATGCTTAAGGGAGAAGAATACGCGAAGGATTTATTCTTACGGCTGCATCTTCCGGCCTATTTCAATAATTCCGAACACATCTATATCGATGGCGCCAAACTGCAAGTCAATGAGTTCGGTCTTCTCTTAGACGGCGAGATAGGTTCACCTTGTTTCAGCAGCGGTGTTTATACCTGTGATGCGACGGTTTCAACCGATGGAGCATGGTCTATTCAATCCCTTTTAGCGCTTGTTCCGGCGCGTTTCACCGAATCGCTTTCGGATATTAATGTGGACGGACTCATTCAATTGGAAGCGAGCGCAAAAGGCACTTATTCGGATTCTATCATGCCGATGATTTCTGCGCATATGGAGTTGAAGGACGGTCAAGGTGCTTATAAACCGCTGCCATATACGCTGCGCGACTTGCAATTGAATGCCGATGCCCGTTTGGATTTGAACAAACAACAGCCTTCGACGGTAACGATCAACAAACTATCGGCGAAGACGAAAGAGAGTCGTATTGCTGTGAAAGGCAAGGTAGAGGACTTGCTGGAAGATATGTTGCTGGATCTGCATTTAGATATCGATGCTAACCTACCCGATTTCGCTTATTTCATGCCGAAAGAGATGGATTTGAAGGGCCAAACGAAAGGTAAAGCGAATGCCAAGATACGGCTGTCTGATTTGAGCGAGATGCGATTAGAGAAAGGAACGATCGATGCGGATTTGACACTGACGGATATTGCTTACGCGATGGATAGCATGAATGCTACCCTGCCTCATACCAAAGCAAAGGTGTTTATTCCGAATAAGAATCCGAGCAGGAAATCGGTCAATTGGGCATGCGTGGATTTAGACACGAAGCAGGTTAATTTCTCGATGGATACGACGATAAATGCTGCTTTAGGTGCCTCGATGATTCGTATTGAAGCGGCGAATGTGCTGAATAATGAGCAAGACTATTTTGCCTCTATTCATACGGCTTTTTTGGACGGTAGATTCGAAGATATCCATGCGGATTTGACGAATGCGGAGTTGGAAGCCTATATCGCAGGCGGCAAAAAAATGAGTGCAAAGATCCAAACCGATGCGCTGCAAGCCGAGATGGGTCAAGAGTTGATGGCTAAGACCGAAGCCCTGCGTATCGAAGCCGCAGCTCGCTATAATAGTCAAGAGGAGAATCTACTCTTGCAATGGAATCCGAGACTGTCGATTAACCTGAAGAACGGAGAGGTTCGTATGCCGGAACGTTTGCCGGAGCCGGTTTATATCCCGTCTATCGAGTTCGCTTATTCGAACAAAGAGATGTCTATCGCCAATTCGCGTATTGAGTTGGGTCATTCGGATTTGAATATCAAAGGTAACGTACGCCATATTGGTGAATGGTTCAGGCACAAGAAGATTTTGGAAGGCGAGTTAGACATCGTCTCTGACCACTGCGATGCCAACCAGCTGATGGCTTGGTTCAGTTCCGATGAAGGAAGTGAGGAAAGCAACCCCACCCCTGCCCTCCCCTCAAGGGAGGGTGAAAAGGCGGATACTATCACCTCCCCTGAGGGGAGGACGGGTGGGGTTTCCGAGACGGAGCCTTTCCTCGTACCTGTTGATGTCGATTTAGCCTTGAACACCCATATTCGCGAGATAGAAATCTTCAATCAAGTAGCAAAGGACATGAAGGGTGGTATCTTCATGCAAGAAGGTAATCTGATACTGGATGAGGTTGGTTTTGTATGCCGGGCAGCCAAACTGCAGTTAACCGCCATGTATCGTTCGCCGCGTCGCAACCACCTGTATTTGGGAATGGACTATCATATGATAGACGTCGATATCGATGAATTGCTGACCATGATACCCAATCTGGAAGAGATGGTACCGATGTTAAGTAGCTTCAAAGGAGCGGCAGAGTTCCACTTAGCGGCAGAGACGTATCTGAACAGCCAATATCAACCGAAGATGAGTACTTTACGCGGTGCAGCTTCGCTAACGGGTAAAGACCTGGTTGTCTTAGACAGCGAGACCTTCGATAAGATCAGTAAGTTACTGCTATTCAAGAAGAAGACCGAAAACAAGATTGACTCGATAAATGCGGAGCTAACGGTATATAAAAATCAGATTGACGTCTATCCGCTATGCGTGCAGATGGACAATTATATGGTAGCTTTAGGCGGCAGGCATAACACGAATATGACCTTCGACTACGATATCAACGTGTTGAGTCCTATTTATCTGGGTGTGAATGTAAGCGGAGATATCGATAATCTGAATATTAAGTTAGCGAAATGCAAGTTCGCGCAGGACTTCAAGCCGCATTGGTATCAGAAGGTAGACAACCAGTCCCGAGAACTGAGAGAACGCATCAAACAATCGATGGAGAAAAACGTTCGAATTAAATGAATAATGAATAATGAATATTTAGTTATGAAGAAAGCGTTAATTTTAGGAGTGATGGCTATGAGTCTATTAGCTTGCAATCAGACGAATCCGTTGTTGGAGCAGCCGAACACACCGTTTGGTGTACCAGCGTTTGACGAAGTAAAGATCGAGCATTATTTACCGGCATTTGAGGAGGCTATTCGCCAAAATAAAGCGGAGATTGATGCGATAGTGAATAACGAAGACGCGCCTACATTTGAGAACACGATCGTAGCGTTAGACCGTTCCGGTCTGCTGTTAGATCGCGTGACGGGTGTTTTCTTCAATGTATTGGAGGCAGACGGTAACGATGAAATGAACGCCATTGCCGAGCAGGTAAGTCCCATGTTAAGTGACCTGAGCGACGGCATTATTCTGAACGACGCCCTTTTCCAACGCGTGAAGGCCGTTTATGACGAGCGTGAGCAGTTGGGTCTGAACGCCGAGCAGATGAGACTGGTAACGCAGACCTACAAGGCTTTTGCGGACAACGGAGCTAATCTGCCGGAGGACAAGAAAGAGCGTCTGAAAGAGATTAACCAGGAGTTAGGTTTGCTTTCTCTTAAGTTCGGCAACAACGTAGTAGCAGAGACCAATAGCGAGGCTGTACAACGCTTCATTACGGACGAGGCACTGTTGGCAGGTCTTCCCGAGAGCGCAAAAGCCGCTGCGGCAGAAGAAGCAGAGGCAGCAGGTCATCCGGGAGAGTGGTTATTTACTCCGAAGCGCACGAGTTTCACCCCGGTTCTGCAATACTGCGAGAACCGCGAGTTACGCAAACAACTGCTGATGGACTATACGACGCGCGGCAACCACGACAATGAAAACGACAACAAAGCCGTTATCATTCGCGAGATGGAATTGCGCATTGAGCGTGCGAAGTTGTTCGGATATGATAACCCTGCCGACTATATCCTCGCAGACTGCATGGCTAAGAACCATCAGACGGTAGATGCATTCTTAGCATCCGTTTGGGCTCCTTCGTTGGAGGCTGCGAAACGTGAGGCGGCAGAGTTACAAGCCCTGTTGGAGCAAGATCTGCCGGGCGAGAAACTGCAACCTTGGGATTGGTGGTTCTATGCCGAGAAGCTGCGTAAAGCCAAATATGCCTTGGACGAAGAGGAGTTGAAGCCGTACTTCGAGTTGAACAATGTGCGCAAAGGTGCGTTCGGCGTAGCAACCAAACTGTATGGTCTGCAATTTGAGAAATTAGAGGACATGCCGGTTTATAATCCGGAGGTAGAGGTATTCAAGGTAACGGATGCTGATGGTTCGTTAGTAGGTATTCTGTACACGGACTATTTCCCGCGTGCGGGTAAACGTCCGGGCGCATGGATGAACAATATCCTGCCGCAATACGTCGATGCAGAGGGCGTTGATCATCGTCCGGTAATTATCAATGTAGGTAACTTCAACAAACCGACGGCAGGTAATCCGTCGTTGCTCTCGATGGACGATGTAGAGACCCTGTTCCATGAGTTCGGTCACGCATTGCACGGTTTGCTGAGCAAGGCGCATTATAAGAGCCTGAGCGGCACGAATACGCCGCGCGATTTCGTAGAGTTGCCGAGCCAGTTCATGGAGAACTATGCGTATGAGCCGGAGGTGCTGAAGACCTATGCATTCCATTACGAGACCGGAGAGGTCATTCCTGACGAATTGATCGAGAAAATCAACAAAGCGAGTGCATTCAACCAGGGTTTTGTAACGACTGAGTTACTGAGTGCATCTATTCTGGATATGGACTTCCATGAGTTGACGAGTGCAGAGGGTCTGGATGTCAATGCATTCGAGGCAGAGAGTCTCAAGAAGATGGGTATGATTGATGAGATCATCGTTCGCTATCGTCCGACGTTCTATAATCATATCTTCACGACCGGATACGAGGCAGGTTATTACAGCTATGCCTGGTCGGCCGTATTGGATGCCGATGCTTTTGCAGCCTTCAAAGAGACGGGAGATCTGTTTGAAGCCGAGACCGCGAAACATTTCCGTCACTTGTTAGAGCAAGGCGGAACGCGCGATGCACAGGAGTTGTATCTGGAGTTCCGCGGCAAAGAGGCTGATCCGAAATACCTGTTGATACGGAAGGGATTTTTGAAAATTGAAAATTGAAAATTGAAAGGTGAAAGGGGAAAGGTGAAAGGGGAAAGGTGAAACGACATGAAGCGACCATATTATCCCGCGTGCTGCCAATTGTCTTCTGGACATTGGCAGTAGCGGGTAGTGTGGGGATACCCTTTCTGTTATCCGCATTAGAGGTACAATCTCCCGATTTCAACGAGAATTATTGGTGGGGTTTTGCGGCAACAGCATTGGTATTGACAATTATCGTTATTCTTAAGAAACTCGATCGTCATGAGATCGCGATCCAAGAAGCCTTCAGTTCGTCTTTGCTATTAGGTATCGCTTCATTCTGGTTGCCTACGGTCCTTTTCCTGACGATCCCGGTTATTATCTTTTTGATTTATTATAACCATTTTTCTTTTCGGTCCTTCACGGCCATAATAATAGGATTCGCCACCGTAGTGATATGGGCTACAGTGGCGATCGTGCTTGGTTGGATTCCCAATAACTGGGCTATTTTCTTCTCGTCCTCTATTGCATGGGGATGGATTCCGTTAGGTTCTATTCTCCTCGCGTGGTTAGGTTCTACCATTGTACGACAAAGCCTGCGTGTACGTTAATGCCCGCTTGGGCGTAGTACCACGGGCTGTAGTAACGGCTTCCGTCTTCGAATTGGCACATCCAGTTTCCTCCGTTCGACTCATAGGCACTGTTGAACAGGTTATTCGCCTGCGCCATCAACTGTATCGTCGGCCATTTAGCCGGCAGCGGTAACGTGTAGTGCATCGTCACGTTCGTCACCGTGTAGGGTTTCAGGATCGCTTCTTCTGACATCGTGTTATCCAGATACTGCTTGCTGACGGCAATCGTCTGTATGTCTGCGCGGAAACCCGCGTAGTTGAAGGTGAACGTGTTGCTGAAGATCACAGACGGCGAGAAAGCGATCGTCACTGTGCCGAAATTGATCTCGTCCTGACGAATCTCCTTCCAGTCTGCGTCATAGATAGATACCCAGTCCGTGTAGTTAGGAATCTTATTGCGCGAGAGCGTCAGATTGGCTGCCCATTGGAACCAACTCGTCGGCATCCAAAGACCCGTCAACTCAATACCCATTCGGTGACTCTTCGCTACGTTGCGTGTCAGATACGCACCCGTATCGGAATACTTACCCGTCAATACCAACTGGTTCTTGTAATCCATATAATAGAGGTTCGCGCCCACGTGCCAGCGCTCGCCCGAGTACGTGTAACCCAATTCGTAGTCATATAACTTCTCTGGCAGCGGGATATCATGCTCGCCGGCTTCCGTGAAATTCTTTCTGCTCGGTTCGCGGTTAGCAATCGCGAAATTGAAATACACCTGATGGCCATGATCCTCATACGTGATACCCGCCTTCGGGTTGAAGAAATGGTAATGGCGTGTAGCGGTGAGCGGTTGCAGATCCTCGTCATTGATGCCGCCGATGTGATAATATACATAGCGGTATTGCAGATCGCCGTACAGCGTCAGTTTCCGTTTCTGTTTGTTGATGATTCGCCAGTTCGCTTTGGCGTAGATATTGCCTTCTGCCTTCACGCCGTTGCTGCGGTAGAACTCCTCAGCAGTCACGGTCTGATACAAGTCATCCGTCACCAATCCCCAGTGCTCGCCCATATAATGGCTACCGGCACCACCGATCGTCAGGTCGGCCGGTTCAGAGCGGTAGTTGATGCTGAAAATGCCGCCGTAGTAATGGTTGTCCAGGTGTTTGTAACGAATAAAATTGGACCTCTTGATGACGGTCGAGTCGTTTGGCTCGTAGTTTGGCAAACCGAAAGCAGAATACTTCTTGTCCGCCTTCATCTGCTCGTAGTAACCGCCGCCGTGCGTATAATGCAGCGTCGCATTCAGCACCCATTGTGGCGCTAATTTTTGCACCAGATTGATCTGAAAATGCTGTTGCTTGTAGTTGTCGTTCTGTCGCGGATAGTACGCGATATCTCCGTTCGCATCCGTATATTCGCCGGCAGGGTTATAACGCCGGTCGGTCAGCAGATTTTCAGCCGTCACGCCGTCCCACGCCATATACGTCGTCTCCATACCTCCGAAGGCGGAGAACGTGATATTCGTTGCTTTGCCGTAGTATCCTACCGAACCGTAGTACGAGAACAGATCGGACTTCGCGCGATAGAGATAACCGTCGGAATTGACCTTACTCAATCGAGCCTCGATACGCCAGTTGCGTGGGAACTGCACCTGTGCACTCACCATCTCGCGGAAAGTGTTGTACATACCGCCGTTGAACTGCAACCTCACGTGTGCACGTGCGCTGTCGTTCAGCATCTTCTGCGTAGGTAACGTACTCATGTTCAGCGATGCGCCGAAAGAGGACGAACCGTTCGTACTCGTACCTACACCGCGCTGTAACGTCAGGTTGGTCAGACTCGAAGCCATGTCGGTCATATTCACCCAGAAAACGGTCTGGCTCTCGGCATCGTTCAGCGGCACGTCGTTCACCGTCATGTTGATACGTGTGTGATCCGTTCCGCGCACACGGAAATAGGTGTAACCGATACCCAAACCGTCGTCACTCGTCGCTAATAACGAAGGCGTGTTCTGCAGCAGGAACGGCAAGTTCTGACCCGTGTTCTCGCGGTTCAACTGCTCGTTGTTTAACTTCTTGCGGGTGTCCGCAGGTTGCTCCACCTTCGCAATAATCGATACTTCAGGAATGTCACGTCCTTGAATAAGGATCGTGTCCTCACTCGTCTGCGCATAGGCAGACATACACAGCGCGAAAGCGCATAAAAAAAGAATGTTCCTTTTCATTTTCTTTAACAGTATTACCTGTTCAAGTTCTAAGGGTATGATCTCAGCCGAAGCACCCCTAATTACAAATCGGATGCAAAGGTACAGTTTTTTTTTGACATATGCAAGAAAAAGAACAAAAAAAAGCCCCTCCCAATACTGAGGGAGGGGACTTCATTGGAGATTGGTGATTGGTCTTTGGTAATAGGCCTCACCACAGCACCTTTGGCACCTTGCGGCGATTAGCCGTTGTGGGCTGCGTCGTACTCGTCGCCACAGACTTTCCACAGGTACGCCTTCATGGTCTTTTTGCCACCGGCTTGATCCTTCTGAGCCGCGAAGTTCTGTTGGTCCGTAGTGATCTTGTTCAGATCGCTCTTACGAGCCTTCACAGCAGCCGCTACAGCGGAGAAGCGAGCACGAGCATCCAACTCATTGGACGTCAGCGCGGTCGTACGCTCGTACGAAGTGCCCTTACGGATGTACAGGCGTGTACAGTTCGGGTTCTGCGTTGCAGCGGTACGGTGGGTACCAATCAGATAGTCACCGCAAATGTGACCGTCTTTCTTCTTCGCTTTAGCCAAGGCACCTTGTACATACTCGATACCCGGCGAATAGGTTACTTTTCCCATAGTGAGTAAGTTTTTATGGGGTTCATACTATGCCGGATACAATCCGGCGTAATGGACAAACATTCTTTTAATAGGCGCGTCCTTTACCTACTTTTTCTTGACTCCCTGATATTCTTCCACAGTCTTGGTGGAGATGGTCGAGGTCGTTTTGGTTGAGTCGTTCTGCTGAACGTAAGTTGCGGTAGTGGTGATAGTCCGCCAAGCTTTGCAACTACAGACGCCGATGGCTACGGCGCTAAGCACAACCATCAAGAGAATCAATGATTTCAATTTGAACTTTTTCATCTTCGGTGTTTTTTTCTATATAGTTAAACATTATATCCAGATTGCTAATTGCAGCAAAGTTGGACAGGATACATCCTTGGCTGTGCTCGGGTTTGGTGCCCATATGGATACGGATA
>Ga0310695_10000846_pt1 | contig 75469 bp, 61 predicted proteins | sample RumenRJG_04DNA_FD_203882 | JGI IMG/M metagenome (GOLD analysis project Ga0310695, IMG submission 203882) | Bovine rumen microbial communities from Lethbridge, Alberta, Canada - RJG_04 (v2) (version 2) | ecosystem: Host-associated > Mammals > Digestive system > Stomach > Rumen | place: Canada... | reverse complement strand
AGGACCCGAACAGCCCAAACTGCTTCGGAACCTACAATCCAAGGGCGGTGGATAGCGACAGCTATCCAAAGATTCATCATCAAATCGATGGATTATGGGGTGCGCGGGTCACCTTTTAAGGTAATAAGTGAGTGGTGGGCCCGACCGGATTTGAACCGGTGACCTCCGCCATGTCAAGGCGACGTCATAACCCCTAGACCACGGGCCCGATGATTGGTGGATATGGTTATCGTTCTTATAGGTATCGGTTCTGGAACGTCCGCCAGGCTGGAGCGACTTTATTATGTGGGAACAGCGCGTACCCCGGCTCATGATAACCCTCGGCATCGAAGGCACGGCGCACACGCTGGGAGTCGGCATAGTCGACTCCGACGGCACTGTGCTGGCCAACGAGCTCGACATGTTCAAGCCGCCCGAGGGGGGACTGCACCCGAGGGAGGTCGCGAACCACCACGCGGACGTCGTCGCCGGCGTAATCAGGAAAGCGCTGGAGACCGCGAAGATGTCCCCGGGGGACGTCGATTCCATATCGTTCTCCATGGGCCCCGGCCTGGGGCCCTGCCTGAGGGTGGCCGCCACCGCTGCCAGGGCCTTCGCCTGCGCCGAGGGGATCCCCATAGTGGGGGTCAACCACTGCATCGCCCACATCGAGATCGGAAGGGTCCAGTGCGGCTGCGACGACCCCGCCCTGCTGTACGCCTCCGGCGGCAACACCCAGGTGATAGCCTTCGCCGACGGCAGGTACAGAATCTTCGGGGAGACCCAGGATATCGGGATCGGGAACATGCTCGACAAGCTGGGCAGGGACCTCGGCATGGGGTTCTACGCAGGGCCCGTGTTCGAGAGGCTCGCCAAGGAAGGGAGAGAATTCCACGAGCTGCCGTACTCCGTGAAGGGCATGGACGTGTCCTTCTCCGGCATGATGACCGCCGCGCTGGCACTTCACAGGAAAGGGGTCCCGCTGGAGGACATAGCGCTGTCCGTGCAGGAGACCGCATTCGCCATGCTCACCGAGGTGACGGAGAGGGCGATGGCCCACATCGGGAAGGACCAGGTCCTGCTCGGAGGGGGCGTGGCCCAGAACATGCGCCTGAGGGAGATGGTCGCCGAGATGGCCCGCGAGCGCGGGGCGGAGATGTTCGTCCCCGACCGCAGGTTCTGCATGGACAATGGGGCCATGATAGCATGGCTCGGCAGCGAGATGATAAGGTCTGGCGGAGCTATGGAGATATCAGAAACGGCGGTGAACCAGAGGTTCAGGACCGATGAGGTCGAGGTCACCTGGAGGAAGCGAGCTTCTGCTTCCCGACGATCTCGTCCAGGTTCTTCAGGAACTGGTCTATGGAATTGGCGGGGACCGATCCGCCCGCGGCTATCCTGTGGCCGCCGCCCTCGCCGCCGACGGAGGCGCATGCCTCCCTCATCGCGACAGCGAGGTCCACGCCCGCATCGAGCTGGATCCACATGCCCCTCGACGAGAGGTTGATCGGGTCGTACGACTTGTTGACGCCTATCGTGGGCTTGCTGGGATCGCCGATGCACTGCATCGCGATGCCGCACAGCATCCCCGTGAAACCGGAGTCGGAGCTGTCGAACCACTGTATGTTCTCCATCTGGTTGAGCCCGATGGAGTCCAGGGCGCACATGGCCTCGACCAGGAGCCCCGCGGAGTCCCTGTCGATGCCCGCCCCCTTCTCCAGGGCATCGCGGTCGCCCAGTCCGGCTGAGACCCCCATGCCCCCGACGCCTGCGCGCCCGCAGCTGTTCAGTATGCCGGAGAGCTGCTCGGCGTCCATCCCGAGGCCCTTGAGGTAGTACCTCTTGCGGGCGATCTCCTGCATGGACACCTCCAGGACCCCCTGCTGGGTGATCCTCACGGCGATCAGGGAGGAGAGCCTCCTCCTCTGCTCGTCTGTCAGCGACCTGTAATCCGCGTCCTCCGGGACCCCCGCGTCCGCGAGGATCCTCGACACCCCGTCCCTGTTGCCGGTAACGCCGCGTATGTAGGGATCGGTGCAGAGGAACAGGCTCTCGGACAGCTTCCCGGACGGGATCAGCGAGCCGGGCATCTCCTCGATGAAGCCCCTGGCGACGCCTTCCTCCAGGAGGTAGGTGTTGAGCCCCGTCAGGCCCTTGATGTGCTGACGGTCCCCAGCGATGCCGGCGAACGCGATCTGCACCAGGTCCCAGTTGCCCTCGTCGAGGGCCACGGAGAACAGGAAGGCCATGGTGGCGCCGCATCCCGACGTCATGCCGTCGATCCCGTAGAGGTGGGGGTTGGCGTAGCAGACCCTCTTGGCCTCGGAGATGACGGTGTGGTGGTCGAGGACGACGACGTCGCAGGACAGCTGGTCCAGCTGGTCGATGTAGGAAGCGCCGAGGTCGGTGATGACGATGCATTCGGCCTTGGTGTTGGCGATCGTCTTCATGTTCTGGTCGTTCAGGGTGGTGAAGAGGGTGACCCTGAACTCCTTCCCGGCGCGGATGAGCGCCTTGGCGACGATAGCCGCGGCGGACACGCCGTCAGCGTCGTAGTGGGAGAACACGTTGATGAAATCGTGGCCGCGGACGATGTCCGCGGCTTGTGATAAGGTGGAAAGTAGTTTTGAGGGGACCGCAGTCGCCATGCGAACTCACTTGAGCATGAGCTCGGCGTTGCTGAGAGAGTACTTCCAGTCTGCGGGAAGGACTCCATTCCTCTTGTAGTAGCGCTCGAGCCTCCTGATCTTTGCTTCGATCATGTTGAGACCCCTCTTGTTGGAGACATCTCCCCTGTTGTCCCTAAGGTGGACGTTCAGGTCGATGGCGCGCCTCATGAGGTTGGACAGGTCCTCGGGAAGGGAGGGAGCGACGTCCTTCTCCTTCATAATCTCGGTGATGGTCTTGCCGGTGGCCAGCTTGACATTGGGAACTCCGTACTGGTCCCTGAGGACGAGACCGATCTTCGCAGATACGAGTCCGTCGTTCGCGAGCTTCGCAACCAGGTCCTCAATCTCGGTGGCGCTGAGGGGAACCCAGGAGGGATTCTCGGAAATCATAGGGCGCTTGGAGCACGATTTTCCTTTCCTTCTTGTGTGCATTCTTGCCATAGTGTGATCCTCCGAATCATCTAGGCGGCGTAGGCTGAGAGCGCCCTATAATAAAGGGATATAAAAAGGGTGGCATTGGGATTCGGAGGCCGTCCACCACTGACCTGGCCCACGGGACGGTCGTCTCGTACTCTTCCCTGCCGAACGAGAGCTCCTCCGGCAGCTCCGAGAAGAGGGCGGATTCCATCTCGCATTCTCCGGATACCTTATCCCCCAGCACCGCTGCGAACACGTCCACCCCGCCGTAGTCCATCCTGCCGACGATCCTTATGGCGTAACCGGACTCCTCCAAGAACTCCCTGGCGGCCGCCTGCTCCGGGGTCTCTCCCTCCTCCACGTGCCCGCCGGGCATCTCCCAGCCGCCCCTGCGGGGGTGGCGGACCATGAGGAACCTCCCATCGGAGAACGCCACGGCGTAGGCGGTGGGCATCGGACCATCTCCACGACGAACATCATGTGGGATTTCTCGTACTGCTCCAGGCTCAGGGAGTCGACCACCCTCATGCCCCTGTCCTGCAGGGTGCGCTCCGCCGCCCTGAAGATCTCCTCCGGGCGGGCGGTGACATCCTCGGACCTCGCCTTGAGTGCCAGCATCCCCTTCCTCACGCCGAAGGCCTCCATGTTGTCGCACAGGATGTCGGCCTGCCTCTTCTGGGCCACGTCCTGGTAGACGACATCCGCGCCGTCCACGAACACGGAGTACTCGGACGGCTTGGTGGCGTCACCGAGGATCGGCATCATGTTGGGCCTGCCCTCGCAGTTGGCGACCAGCTCCCTGAAGACCCTGGGCGCGAACTCCACGCAGAACACCCTCCCGTCCCTGCAGATGTCCGAGACGTGGGAGGGGGTCGTGCCGGTGGAGGCCCCGAGGTACAGTACCCTGGAATCCCTGGAGAACGGGAACTGCTTCCCTCCGAGTGCCAGATACGCGGATAGCTTGCTCCTGCGGGGGTCCCATTCCCTGTACTCGACTCCGTCCCTGGCGTACAGCCTCTCGCCGTACACCCTGCGGCCAGGCTGGGCGGAGGCGGTGTACAGCCTGCCCCTGTCCGAGAATACCGCGCCGCCGGTGAACGCCAATGGCTCCATGGCCGATTCCATGCCCGGGCCATAGAAAAAACCTCGCATTCATTTATACGGCGAAGCCAATCGGGAGCCCATGATCGGAATGGACGCCCTGAAGGGGATCGCGGACGCCGTGGAGGCCGCAGTGGCCAAGATACCGGACTCCGCCTCCAGGGGCGAGGAGGTCTGCATAGGGGCGGACGGCACCCCCACGTCGGAGATCGACAAGGTGGCCGAGAACGCCGCGCTCATGCACATCCAGCTGAACTCCCTGCCAATCAACGTCCTCAGCGAGGAGATAGGCTTCGTCGACAACGGGGCGGATGAGACCCTGGTCATGGACCCCATAGACGGCACCACCAACGCCATCGCCGGGATCCCGTACTACACGGTCTCGCTGGCCGTGGGGAGGAGCAGCATATCCGACATCAGGATCGCCTACCTGCGCAACCTAGCCACCGGCGACGAGTACACCGCCGAGAAGGGGAAGGGCGCATACAAGAACGGGAAGAGGATGAGGGTCAGGGACCTGGATCCCAAGAACCTGTTCTTCATGATCTACCTCGGGAACGGCTCCAGCCCGGACTCCTACGACCTAGCCAAGAGGGTGAAGTCCTCCAGGTCCATGGGCTGCGCGTCCCTGGAGATGGCCATGGTGGCCGAGGGGGAGGCGGACGCCCAGTACATGAAGGCGTCCAAGTACTCCCGCGGCATCCGCGTGGTCGACATCGCCGCCAGCTCCCTGATCCTCAGGGAGGCCGGGGGGGAGATCTACACCATGGAGGGCGAGCCCCTCAACATGCCCTTCAAGCTCGAGGCCAGGTCCAACTACGTCGCCTTCGGCAAGCCGGAGGCCTTCGACATCGCGTTGCAGAAGGCGCCCCGCCACAGATGCAGGTACGGGATCTACGCCAACATGAACAACCCCCTCTCGGAGGGCATCATCCGCCAGGTCCTGAAGGCCCTGGACGGGGAGGACGTCGTGGTCGACACCGACATAGCCCAGGCCATGGGGATGGAGGGCGAGCCCCTGATCCGCATGGAGGCGGACATCGTGATCTCCGTCGGAGGTGACGGCACCCTGCTCAGGGCGCTGCAGAACACCGACGCGGCCGTCATCGGGGTGAACGGCGGCAGCGTGGGGTTCCTGGCGGAGATCGACAGGGACCACATCGCCGACGGCATAGCCAGGCTCAAGAGCGGCGATTACTCTATCGAGAACAGGTTCAGGGTGAGCACCTGGTACAACGGGGAGTACCTGAAGGACTCGGTCAACGAGATCGTCGTCCACTCCGCTTCCGTCACCAAGATCAGGCACTACAGGATCTACGTCAACGGGGAGCTCGCCAGCGAGCTCAGGGCCGACGGCATAATCATATCCACGCCGACCGGCTCCACCTGCTATGCCATGAGCCTCGGGGCCCCCTACATGCACCCTCTGGTGGACGCCCTGATGGTTGTGCCGATGGCCGCATACAAATTCTCCAGCCGCCCGTTCATCGTCCCGTCGGACTGCACCATAAAGGTGGAATGCGTGGGCGACAGGCAGTGCCTCATCATCCTGGACGGCCAGGAGGAGCACCTCATGGACGGAGACACCTCGGTGGAGTTCAAGGTCTCCTCCAGGCCCGCTAGATTCGTCAGGTTCAACTCCGACTTCTTCACCAGGGTCCGCGAGAAGCTGGTGAACTCCCTATGAACAGGATCACCGGGATCGACATAGACCTGATAGATGCCTTCAACGAGGCCGCCAAGTCCGCCTACCCGGACGAGTTCCTGTGCATGACCAGGGAGGAGGATGGGGTCCTCTCGGAGATGATCATGCTCCCCGGGACCGTCTTCGGCGACAGCCACAGCTTCCTCAACCAGTGGATGGCCCCCATCGACTACAACCTGGCCGGGACCGTCCACTCCCACCCCGGGTTCTCCAACGAGCCCTCCGAGCAGGACAAGGAGTTCTTCAGCAACATGGGTGGGGTGCACATCATAACGTGCCAGCCCTACGACAGGACCAGCTGGAGGGCATACGACTCCCGCGGAGAGCCGCTGGAGCTCGAGATAATTCGCTGACCCTTGGAGCAGGACTCCACCAGCTCGGCCGCGACCTCGGCCATCCCGGCGAGGTACGCCCTGTCGCGCGACTCGGCCAGGACCTCGACCCTGTCCTCGTTCTCCGTGTTGATGCGCACCAGGAACCAGCCGTCTTCCATGTCCACGCGCCATCCGTAGCGATTGGACATGTACGGATGGCCCAGGCCCCCTATGCGCTCATCCATCAGGCGGTGGAAGTCGTCCTTGGAGCACAGCAGGCGGTATGAGGCGGCGTCCCTGTAATAGGCGGGGAACGACGAGGTCAGGGCGACCAGGCTGTTCGCCGCCGCGATCTGGGCGATCATGCACGAGGCGTGGATGGCGTCGGGCGCCATCGATATGTCCGAGAAGATGAACCCTCCCTTGTAGTAGCCGAGCTCGGCGCCGTTGGCCCTCATCTCGTCGCACAGGATTCCGGCGTTGGGAACCGTGCGCACCAGCTTCAGCTCGGATTCCTCAGGGGCCTCGCCCCTGAGCTTCATGTCGATGTCGAGCCTGCCGTAGAACGCATCCTCCACCAGGGATGAGATGTCCATTGGGACCACCAGGGTCTTGGGCCTCATCATGAGGATCATCATGGCGAGGACGGTCTCGTCGGGGATCACGTTCCCCTTCTCGTCCAGGACGGTCATGAGGTTGCCGATACGGTTCAGCGCTATCCCGACCGTACCGGGATCGCTGCCGATGAACTGCCTCAGGTCCCTGAGGTCGGAATCGGCCGGGATCAGCGAGTGGACGGTATAGTCCCTGTCGAACTGGGCGTTCATGGAGGCGAGGTCCGCGCCCATGGCGTTGAGGATCTGCGGGGCGGACAGCGCCGAAGAGCCGCAGTTGCAGTCGAGGACGATCCCGCACTCGGCGTCGTGCTCCATCAGCGAGAGCAGCTTGCGGTTGTACACCTCGACGGAATTGGCCTCGCTTATGACCCTCCCCAGCCTCTCCGGAATCATGGGGGGCTCGTCGAACACCCTGTCGAGATGGCGGACCTGGTCTATCCTGAAGAGGCCGCCGTCGGAGTTCATCAGGACATAACCGCTGAACCTCCCGAACTCCCTGTACTCGGTGACGTACACGGCGCAATCGCCCCTCGAGGCGAACATGCCGACCACCGGGAACGATACGTATCCGATGTCCACGACATCCGCCCCGCTGGAGATTAGACCGGCCACCAGGGCGTCCTTCATCATGGTGCTGCTGCGCATGTAGTCGCGCGCCACGACCACCCTGCGATAGTCCATGGCGAGGGCGCGGCCGAGCATGACCCCAGTTTCAGGGGTGGTATCCTTCGATGCGGAGGACCTTAGAACAAGCCTCCCGGACTCCGTCATGCCCCTTCATTAAGGCGGTGCCGTTCATATTGGTTTTGGTCGATGCGGCCGAGATGAGTTGGATGTCTCTACCATCCATCCACAACAATCGTGGTAGGTCTGATACATTCAGCGTGTTACCATTGGATGTGTCAATGGACAGATTATGATGTTCAAATCGTTATTTCTATCCATTTTACGATGCAAATTGCGATAATGCTTATATAGCGACATCCAGATTTCAAAAACCAGTTTCATTTGGAGGTATTTCAGTGGTAATGGAACCTATCAGCATGGAGAAAGCCAAAAAGATCGCCGACAACAAGGGTCTCAAACCCGGCCGCGTCAAGGGCACCGACGGCGTCCAGTTCACCAAGGGCAAGAACCAGAGGCTCGATGTCATCACCTGGGACGAGTTCGAGGCGGCCCTCAAGAAGAGGAAACTCGCCATCTACGAGTCCGGCGGCTGGATGAAAATCATGAATGCCAAGAACTGAAGGCGCACCCTTCGGACTTCTCCAAACCCTTTCCATCCCCTTTTTATACAATGATGATATCCTCCATATCGGCCAACGTGCAAGAGTATCCGAGCCTGGCCAAAGGAGATAGGTTCAGGGCCTATTCTCGTAGGAGTTCGAGGGTTCAAATCCCTTCTCTTGCACCAATTTCTGAATTTTCAGCATCTCAACGCTTATATCCGCATGCTCAATCCTGCATTCGTGACAGTAATCCTGGTCAGATACTCCGAAATCGGGCTCAAAAGCCCGGGCATCAGGAAGAGATTCGAGAACCAGCTCCGCGACAACATGCTCGGCATGCTCATGGAAGACGGTGTCGAGGCATTCGTCCAATCCAAAGGTGCCAGATACTACGTCTCGGCATCCGATCCCGATGCGGCGGTAGCATCCCTGAGGAAGGTCTTCGGCATCGCCTCCGTATCCATCGCCGAGGAGTGCGGCTCATCCATGGAGGAGATGTGCGCCAGGGCCGCGGAGTATTCCAGAGGAAGGATCTCCAAGGGGGAGACCTTCGCCGTGAGGGCCCGCAGGGAGGGCAACCAGGGGTACACCAGCATGGACGTGGGCCGCGAGGTCGGCTCCGCCATCTTCATCGCCAACGAGGACCTGGGCGTGGATGTATCGCTCTCGGATCCCGACAGGGAGTTCTTCGTGGAGGTGAGGGACGACAAGGCCCACCTGTTCTCGGAGAGCATCCCCTGCCACGGCGGCCTGCCGGTCGGGACCCAGGGACGCGTGGTCGCCCATGTGAATGACGAGCGCGGGATGGTGTCCGCCTGGCTCATGATGAAGCGCGGGTGCAGGGCATCAGTCATCGGCGACTACGGTTTCGAATGCCTGAAGCAGTACGACCCCCTCATGAGGCAGGTCGACAGAGAGCCCAAGAACGCCCTCGCCTACGTCATGGGGACATCCCTCGAGGGCCTGGAGGGCGTCGACGTATCGAAGTACCAGCTCCCCGTCTTCTTCCCGACCATAGGGATGTCGGACGATGAGGTCTCGGCGCTCGCCGAGACGATCCGCGCCGGGCTGCGAGATAAATTTAGGCATAACTAAATTTATATATGTTTTAGGTATTCCTAAATTCTGAGGACAGGGAAGCCTGCCCCAGGAAGTGAGCCAAGAAAAACAAGGACCGATCAGTGACAAATCTTGCCTCTGACCCGGCGGGCAAAACAACGATTGTCCATAGTAATCCGCCGGGTCTTTCTCAATATCCTCATTATCCCAAAAAAAATTCACGAACCGACCGTTTCATGGCTGGATGCCTCAAAGAAACAAACGGAAAAAAAAAAGACCCGCCCATGGGGCGGTAAAGGGTTTGTTCGACTTGGAAGTATCACTTGATCCTTCTCTGGTTGGCCCTGACGGAAGGCCTGGCCTTCTCGGCACCCTTTCCGGTGTGCCTCATACCACGGCCCTTCTGGGCAGCAGAGGTCTTACCGCGGTAGACGCGGTTGGTCTGCTTGTTGTCGCAGATCCAGTTGATCTTCTTGTCGGCCTTGATGACGGGGTGCGCGGGGTCGACCATGATGACCTCGTACCACTCCTGCTGTCCGTCGGCTCCTACCCAGTAGGAGTTCAGGACCTCGAGGTTGGGGTATCTCTTGGCTGCCCTCTCCTCGGCCATTCTCTGGAGGCTCTTTCCGACGGTAATCTGGTTGATTCCCTTCCTCTTGGCCCTCCTTCCGGTCACGATGGCGTGCTTCCTGAAGCTGCCCTTCCTGACCCTGGCCCTGACGATGACGTATCCCTGCTTGGCCTTGTAGCCCAGGCTCCTGGCCCTGTCGAGGCGGGTGGGCCTCTCGACGCGGCAGAAGTTCTCCTCCTTCCTCCACTGGATGCGGCGCTCGTAGTTGAGCTCCTTGAGGTAGGTTTTGCTGGGCACATTCCATGCATCGCCGATGTAGCGGTACATGCTCTTCCCGTTGACCGGGCGTGTTTCCTGAGTCTCATCGCTCATTTTATCACCTTTACGGATTCACCCGAAGGCACATTTCCGTTCGCCGCCCTAATCGGGCGACAAGTTCCGTAGAACGGTTCCCTATAAAAAGATAAGGTAGGCGCACGCGTGATAGTTTTTAACCAACCTCGCTCATGCGAATGCCATCATGGCAGACATTCCAGACTATCAGACCACCGAGGAGGGCCGCGCCTACGAGGCGGAGATCATGCAGTTCCTGTCCGGGGACAAGAGGGACTACCCCAGCTACTTCGGCGGGCTGATGGTCGCCTCCGGCAACGAGTTCATCGTGGACAGCCCCATCGACTCCAGCATCAGCTTCGGCAGGTTCCAGGAGCCCGAGGAGGGCATCATGGAGGAGGCCGTCACCGCGGCGGTGAAGGCCCAGGGCCCCTGGGCGAGGACGCCGGTCGCGGAGAGAGCCGCCTACTTCGAGAAGCTGATCCCCCTGCTGAAGCAGCAGAGGATGCAGCTCGCCGCCTCCGTGACCGTGTCCGCAGGCATGGTCAGGGAGGATGCGCTGGCCGAGGTCGACACCCTGATCTCCGCGGTGAAGTCCCTGGTCGAGGAGTCCAAGAGCCTCAAGAAGCGCCCCGTCGGCGTCTGGGCCGTCCTATCTGCGCACAACTCGCCGCTGGCGTCCCCCTGCGCGTACGCCGTGGCGGCCATGATCGCAGGGAACACCATCGTGATGAACCCCTCGAAGTACTGCCCCATCCCCGTTTACATGTTCTACGGCCTGATGGAGGGGCTCCGCATCCCCGACGGGGTGCTGAACCTCGTGGTCGACAGGAAGGACTCCGCAACAGAGGCCCTCGCCAACGACATGCGCGTGACCGGCATAGTGGCCACCGGGTCCGGCGACAGGCTGGAGGACCTCATGTTCCTGCAGGTGGACGACGAGCTGTCGTTCATCAACGAGCTCAAGGGCATGAACCCCGCTCTGGTCTACAGGCCCTCGGACATGAAGGCCGCGGTCAGGGCGATCATCGACTCGGCGTTCACATTCGCCGGGCAGGGGCTCTACGCCTGCTCCAAGGTCATCATAACCGGGGACGACCAGAAGAAGTTCCTGGAGGTGCTGTCCGAGCAGATGAAGGACATCGAGGTCGGGGACCCAGTCAACGACACCACCCAGTGCAGTCCCGTCATCAGCAAGGATGCCGTGAAGAGGTACGGCAAGCTCCGCGACGAGGTCCTCCCGTTCATCGTGGCGAAGACCCAGGTGGCCGGGGTTCCCGACGGGTGCTACGCCGGCCCCATCGCCGTATCCGGGCTGGACCCCGATCACGACCTCAACTACATGGACTCCGGGCTGCCGATCATGAACATCGCGGTCGTGGAGAGCCTCGACAGGGCGTTCGAGGAGCTCGAGGACACCGAGTGCGGCCTGTCCGCCGGGCTTTTCAGCAAGGACCCGAAGGTCATCGACCGCTTCAAGAAGGAGGCGGACGCCCCGTTCAAGTACATCAACGAGAGCAGCCGCACCCTGAGGGCGGCCGCCTACTGCACCCTCGACAGATTCGTCAGATGAAACCCAGGAACGTCGGGTTCCTGACCAGTCCGCTCACGGATTTGACCAGGGACCTGACCTCCTTCTCTTCGAAGGGCTTGACGCCGGCCATCCCGTTCCTGACGGGGTCGACGGCGCGGATGAGGAACTTCTTGCATCCCTGCGACACATTCGCCGTGTCCTTCATGGCCTGCTCGTCGGTAATTCCCGGGACCATCTCCGCGGTCACACCGTACCAGTACCCGTAATCCTCAAGGAACTCCAGCGTCGCCCTCTGCTCCTCCGAGATCCTGCCGCGGATGCGGATCATCGCCATGTCGGCATATCCCGCGCCCATCAGGTCATCCAGGGCCGCCCTGTCGCGGCCCTCTGTGACTAGCATGGACTTCAACTTGGCCGGTTTGAGGACCTTCATCGCCCTGTGGGCACCGGGCATCTCCAAGAGGTCGATGCCATCGGACGAGAAGGCGACCGCATCGAGCGAGTCACGGTCCGCCAGGAGCCTCGATGCGGCGGCCTCCACCGAGCCGTCGTCCTCCCCGTCGGCGATGTAGGCCACGGAGATGAACATGGGTGGGCACAGGAGGGAGTCCATGGCGACGAGCCTGGCCCTCAAGGGTCCCATCTCCTGACGGTGCGGTACGTCGCTATCCTGTCCAGGAGCGCGCATGATGCGGCATCCAGGTCGTCCGCTATGACGAGATCGGCTCCAAGCATCATGGCTGCGGCGGCCGTTGACACGCCGTACTCCCCTGCTGGCACGTGCACGGTCACCGGCCTGGTGGGATCATAGCCCTTCAGGAGGTGGATCGCATCGGGGATCTCCGAGAGGTCCTGGGTTCCGGCATCGACGGCATCGCCGCCGTCCCCGGGCAGGGAGAGCACGCGGCATCCCAGGGACGCCGCTATGGCTCTCGCCTCGGCATGGGCCTCCTTGCAATGGACCAACGGGCTGCGGCCGACCAGGTGCAGGCAGCCCTTCGCGATGGCTTCGGGCTCGTCGGATTCGATGACGATGGAGCCCTCCCACAGGACGGCCGCCACCCCGCATATGTCTGCGAAGGAATCGGGGCTGCGGAGGTCGTCGCGTATGCAAAGATGAGTGAAATTGGAAAGTACCAGCGTGCGCTTCTGTATCTCCCCGATACGGGATGCGGCGGCATCCGTGCCGAGGGCGTCCGACACCGTCAGGGCCAGCTTCGCAGGCCTCTGCACGGGCTTCGCAGGGAGCGTCATAGTCCCGCCAGCTCCTCCCCCTGGAAACGGCACATGTCCGCCGCCACGGGGTTGTTCATGATCAGTATGTCCGCTCCGCACAGCATCGCCTCGAGGCCCACCATGGCCTCCTCCATCGGCTCGCCCGGGAACATGCTGAGGTCGGCCATTATAGGCCTCTTGCAGGACTCGTCGCCCCTCAGCCCGGCCAGCCTGAACGCGTGCATGGCATCGGCATCCAGGCCGTCGAAGACCGCTATGCGGCCGTTCTGCCCGGCGGAGACGTGCCCCTCGGCATCCGCGTCCATGAGGATCATCACTGTGCCCTCTATGGCCGAGGCCATCGACGAGACGACCGCTGGATCCCCCGCGAGCGCTATCGGGAGCCCTGTGACCTGCGCTATCATCGCCACCGTGGGGAGCTCCTCCTCGGATGAGACGCGGATCATCATCCCGTCCGCACCCGCATCTGCCCACATCATGGCTGATTCGTAAGCATCCCTGCCGTCGGAGAGATCCATGGAGCCCATGACGATGGGGCGGCGCGCGAGGGCGCCCTCCGATTTGAGGAACGGGGGAGCGCAGGAGCCTCCCGCCACGTAGTCGCCGAGGCCGATCCAGACCTCGTCCTGCTGCTGCCAGCTCATCTCAGCTCCGAGAACTCCACGAGGCTGAAGACGCCGTTGAGGCTGTCCATGGCCTTCGGCAGGAGGCCCTTGATCTCCTCGGCGGACTTGCCGCTCTTGCCGATGTCCATGACCAGCTCCAGGTACATGGTCTGGTAGCAGATCTTGACCTTGCTGAAAACGGATATGAGGTTGACGTTCCACCCGGCGATGACGTTGAGCGCCTGGGTGATCCCGCCGGGGCAGTCTGGGATCTCCATCCCCACCTTGACCAGCCTGGTCTCCGGCTTGAACAGGGTGATGCTCATGATCCAGGAGTCGGCATCCATGGTGAGCAGGACGTTCCTGCCGTCGCAGTCGCCGAGGATGTCGCCGTAGAGCTCGGCCAGGTCGAAACAACCGCCTTTCAGGGTCGAGGGGTACCCGCGCCTGACCTCCTCCTTCCCGTTGCTGGAGAGGCCGCCCTTGAACAGCCTGCCGACCTCGGCGGGCTTGATGACTATGCCCCTGATCTTGGAGACGGAGGGGTCGTTCTCGGACTTCAGGGCCTCGAAGCTCTCCATGAGCATCTCGGCCTCGCCGGCGAAGTTGAGGTCGGCCATGAGCTTCCAGACGATGACCGTGTCGGAGATCCCGTTGAGGGAGATTGAGTTGAGGATGTTGATCTCCTTCTCGGACAGGAAAGCCGACGCCTGGGCGCTGGACCCGGGGACGTCGTCCAGGTACATCGTGATGTGGGTCAGAGTGCGGTAGTTCTCCTGGGGGAACATCGAGATCATGATCTCGTATTCCTTCGGGCCCTCCTCGGGGTGCCTGAACAGCGTGCTGTATATGCAACCGCCCTCCACGACGCCCATTGCGTCCGACATCCAGTTGTCGATCTTGACCGACGAGCCCTTGACCTTGGTGTACTCCCACGTCTTCATCTAGACCCTCTGCGACCGTGATTGCCATCGGCATATTATAGGTATCGCGCGTGCGCGCTCGCTCCCTGAGGTCGGACATGCGGAGGGCATCCCCTCCGTTCTTCACGCCGTCGAGGATCTGCATGTACACCAGGCGGTCCCCGTCCTGCCCCGGGAGGGACATGACATCGATCACCTGGCACCTCATGACGACCCTGGACCCGGGGATGGTTATGGCGCCCCCGTCGACGTCGATGTCGATCCCCTCGAACTTGTCCATGGAGTCGGAGTGCCCGTCCCCGAGCTTCGCCGCGATGGCCGCCTGCGACCTCAGGAGGTTGGAAAAACCAACCATATCGCCCTTGGCGATGGCCCTCCCGGTCGCGCTCTGGGAGCCGATGAGGCAAACCACCCTGTCGTAGTCCGCGTTCATGGCCCATGCGCAGCACATGCCGTATCTCTTCCCGCCCTTCTCCAGCGCGATGACGCTGGCACAGTGGTCGACAGCCTCTAGCTTCATGCCACTGCATCATCATGCGCCTATTTCATTCCGATGGCCACCTTTATCAACTGGTACACTTTCGGTATCCCCATGGCAAAGGTAATCATGCACACCACCATGGGCGACATCGAGATCCAGATGCACGATGACATGCCCATCACCACCGGCAACTTCATGAAACTGGCGAAGGAGGGCTTCTACGACGGCGTCATCTTCCACAGGGTCATAGACGGATTCATGATCCAGGGCGGGGACCCCACCGGAACCGGAATGGGCGGACCCGGCTACACCATCCAGGACGAGTTCGGTAAGGGTCACTCCAACGTCAGGGGCACCATCTCCATGGCCAACACCGGCCGCCCCAACTCCGGAGGCAGCCAGTTCTTCATCAACACCGTCAACAACACCTACCTCGACAAGGAGGATCCCAGGACCCCTTCCGCACACCCCGTGTTCGGAACCGTCACGACCGGCATGGATGTCGTCGACAAGATCTCCGCAGTGGAGACCGACAGGCGCGACAAGCCCCTGACCGACGTCAAGATCCTCTCGATCGACGTCATCGAGTGATTGCAAAAACAAGGGGCCCAGGCCCCTTTATTCTCCTTTTTCTTGCCTGATTGTTCAGGCACATCGCTCTTTGCTTAGATCCATACGGGAATAGGCTATCCGAAGTATCCTCACTTTAAGGCGATCTTCAAAAACAACGTAAAACATGATATAATTCTCGCGGAACTGAAACTGCCTTTTCGGAAAACCGTCAAATGTCTCAGAATGTGGTCTAATCATATGCGAGAACGGGATTAGATTGGACATTCTTCATCGCCTTTTCAACATCGTCGATGAACCTCTTTGCTGCCGATACATTGCCCAGTTCCATGGCGATATAACGAACGATGGAATTGATCTGATACTGAGCATCCGCAAATAGTTCAACGGAATACTGGGTCATCCTTCAGTTCCTTGATGAAATCAAAACCGTCTACATTTCCTCCATCTTTCTCGGAACGGCGCAACGATTCGGCCAGTTCGTAATCGAGCATGTACTCCTTTATTCTGTCAAACATCTCAATGTTCATTATCACCCGAACGCCGAACCCATTCTTTGTGATGAATAGGGGTTCGTTTTCTGACAGGTCCAGTATTTTCGATGTGTTCCGCAATTCGGTTATCGGGACTATCGCAGTCATGATCAAGAGAATGCATGGTGAGTATATGTACATAATTATGTCATAATTATGTATAATGCATATGTATGAATTGAACTGCCATCAGATTTGCAACATTCCGCAATCGCGGATTGGAAAATGAATTAAAAAGACGGAGAATCGCTCCCCTAGATACGGGTCGATCTCGAGATGCGTACCGGACCTGAGCAGGATGATGGGGACACGCTCCTTCCTGAGCCTGCGCCTGAGCTCCTTGTCGTTGGTCAGGACGTATCCCTTGGTGAAGTAGGCGAGCTCGACGACAGCGTCGTCCCCCGTGTGCTCCGTGGGGATGATCTCGTACTTCCTCGCCAGGGCGATGGCCGCCTTGGCGTACTTGTGGTCGAGGTGCTTCAGCTCCCCGACGAGCGGGCCGGGGACCACGATCCTCGCGTCGCCCAGGAGCTCCTGGAGCGCGAGGTCGAGGTTGATCCCGATCTCAAAAGGCATGAGTAAGGCGTTTGTGTCGAGGACCACCGTCTGCATGGTCTCACTGGTCGACGATACCGTAACCGATGAGTCTCCACTTGTTGGAGATCCTTCTGGAGATGGCGACCCTCTGCCCGGGCAGGATGCACACGGGGATCTTGAGGGATACTTCCGCCTGGCCGTTCCTGGCGCTCTTGACGACGCCCACGGTGGTGGCCGTTCCGACGCTGAGCATCAGGGGCTCGTTGCTCTTGATGTCCTCGACGGACAGCTCGGAGCTCGACCCGACGACGCGGTCCAGCAGCGTGGTCTTCATCCTGAAATCGTGCACGACCTCCGGCAGGGAGCCGGGGACGCCGATGACCCTACCGGTGAGACCGTCTGACTTGGTGATGGACGCGTCCAGGCCGGTACCGATGGCAACGAGGCCTCCGGGCAGGACCTTCTTGACGCTCTTGCCGCCCGCCTCCAAGGAGGTCACCTTGGCGGTGATCCTCTCGTAGACGGCCTTGCCGGCGACCTCGGTCTTCCTGCCGGGGACGATCTCGATATCGTCGCCCACGGACAGGGTGCCCTGTATCAGGGTGCCTCCGAGGACGCCTCCCTTGAGGTCCTCGGGCTTGGTGCCGGGGGCGTTGATGTCGAACGAGCGGGCCACATGCATCAGCGGAGTGGCCTTCGTGTCCCTCTTGACCTTGGACACGATGTGCTCCTCGATCGCCTCGATCAGAATGTCGATGTTGACGCCGCGGTTGGCGGAGATGGGGATGATGGGAGCGTTCTCGGCGATGGTGCCCTTAACGAACTCCTTGATCTCCTTGTAGTTCTCCATGGCGCGCTCGGTGCTGACGATGTCGATCTTGTTCTGGACGATGATGATCTTGTCGATGCCGATGATGGACAGCGCCATCAGATGCTCCTTGGTCTGGGGCTGGGGGCAGTGCTCGTTGGCAGCCACCAGCAGCAGGGCTCCGTCCATGAGGGCGGCTCCCGAGAGCATCGTAGCCATGAGGGTCTCGTGCCCGGGGGCGTCCACGAAGGACACGGCCCTGAGGAACTCGGCCTCGGACTTGCAGTTCGGGCACTTCTTGTTGGTGCCGTAGGCTGCGGATCCCTGGCATTCGGGGCATTTGTAGAATGCGACGTCGGCGTAGCCGAGACGGATGGAGATGCCTCTCTTCAACTCCTCGGAATGGCGGTCGGTCCAAACGCCGGAAAGGGCCTTGGTGAGGGTGGTCTTCCCGTGGTCGACGTGGCCGATCATCCCGATGTTGATCTCGGGCTGCTTGGGGACTTTCATCACTCAGCTGCCTCGCCCTCGGAGGGAGGGTTGAGGCACTCCTCTATGGATTTGGGTCCGTACTCGCTGACAGCCATGTTGATCTGGACGATCCTGTCGGAGATCGTGTTGCCGTGGATGGCGACCCTCCTCCTCTGGCCGGGGTACTTCTCGTGGAATCCCTTGCTCTCGGCGAGCAAGAGCTTGACCCTCTTGTTGCCGGGGAGGTCCTTCCTCATGGGGGTCCCGTTGGAGTCGGAACCGCCGGTGATCTTCAGCTTGTAGTCGGGGAGGCCGAGGAACACACCGTCGACGACCTCTCCGATGGATTTACCGATCAGAGAGTTCGCGTGGTGGCCGGAGACGGCAATGTTGTAGGACTTGCCGGTCTTCACATCGTTAACGATAGCTTTGAACTCTACCATTTGAACACCTGTGGGGGTCGGTTAGCCGAGTATCCTTAATAAAGGTAACGCCCCGCTTTAAGCGCGTGCGCGTTGGTTATCTTTATGTGCCGAATGGTCGATACGCCCTCCATGGGATTACTCAGCAAAATGAAGATGAAAAAGGAGCTGAAAGAGACTCTGGAAGAGGAGCCCAAAGAGGAGCCGAAGCAGGAGAAGCCCAAAGAGGAGCCCAAGAAGGCAGAGCCCAAGGCAGATGCCAAGGAGGGCGATGCCCAGAAGAACGGCGCCTACTTCGTGTCCACCCACCCCGACGGCGGCTGGCAGGTCAAGAAGGCAGGTGCCCAGAAGGCCCTGAAGAGGTTCAAGACCAAGGCCGAGGCCGAGGAGTACGCCAAGACCGTGGCGGAGAACCAGGGAACCAACGTCGTCCGCAAGAAGAAGGACGGCAAGATCCAGAAGAAACACTGATGGGGACGGCCTTCGGGCCATCCCCTTTTTTACTTTTTTAGCAGAACTGGGTCTTATCGGATTCGAGGACCTCGTTCCAGAGCCTGATGGTTTCCTGAGCGTCCTCTTCGTCCATGAGCTGGATAGCGAATCCGGCATGGACCACGGCCCAGTCCCCCACATTGGCATCCACCATGGAGACGTTGGCCTGCCTCATGACCCCGCCGAAATCGACCTGGGCCATGGTTCCGTCGATGCTGACGATCTTACCTGGTACAGCTAGGCACATCCCTATCACTCCGTCATGATCTTCATTATGGCCTCGGCGAGCTGGCCGTCCGTGGCCTTCAGGGCATCGATCGCCTTCTGGCGGTCGCAGTTGGTTTGGGACATGACCATCTCGATGTCCTCCTCGGGGAACGCGACGACCTCCTCGGGCGCACCGTCCTCTCCGTGGGGTACGACTATCTCGGGCCCGGAGACCTGGTAGCTCTTGCTGCCGCCCATCTCCACGCAGACCACATCGGCCTTCTTGATGACGATGTCCCTGTCCTTGGTCCTGATGATGACCTCGACGACGCCCTCGACGGACTCCTGCTTGAGCCCCATCTTCTTCATCGCCTGCTTCATCTGACGGTCGTTTATCCTCATTCCTCCGCCCATGGTTCCACCCTATGCCGTCCCTTATTTAACTAAGTGCGCCCGCGACCGCTTTCCTGAAGGCCTCCGCCATCTCGGCCGCCTTCGATGCGTCCGGGGCACCGCCCTGAGCGAAATCGGGCTTGCCGCCGCCCCTGCCGCCGAACTGTGCCAGCACATCGGACAGCACCTTCTTGCAGTCCACCCTCTTGTCGCCGGAGGCGACCATGGCGGACAGGGTCTCGCCAGCGGATATGTACGCGGCGACGCCGCCGGAGGACTTGACGGCCTCGGCATGCTCGGTCATGATGTTCCTGTCCCCTCCGGGGACTACGCAGACCTGCACCGGGATGCCCCCGAGCTGCTCGGCGGGGATGCTGTCCAGTATGACCCTGGTGGCCTCCTTCAGGGCCTTCCTGGAGGCCTCCGCCTCCTTGCGTGAGTTAGCCACCGCCTTGGGGGAGTCGGATGCCTTACACCCGATGGAGTCCACGATCTCCATGGCCAGCATCGCGTTGGCGTTGGCCGCGACCTTCGCCTTGTGGCCGACCTCGAACTCGATGGTCACTCCGTCCTTCCCGGCGGAGACCTTCCTGGTGACGGTGATCATCTCCAGCTCAGCGGTCTCCATGACGTGGACGCCGCTGCATGCGGAGAGGTCTATGTCGCCGATGGCGACGACGGATATCTCCTCGCCCTCGGGGATCCTCTCCTTCTTGATCCTGACCTTCTCCAGGTCCGGGTCGTCGCGGTCCATGATGCTCTTGGTCACGGCGTGGTTGTCCCTGATGGCGCAGTTGGCGAACTCCAGGGCCTTCGCGATCTGGGGCCATTCCAGATCGTGGTTGACGATGACGTACTTGCTCTCCGGGGAGATGTAGATCTTGGTGATGGCCAGGTCCTCGCACTGCCTCTTGAGGGAGGAGAACAGGAGGTGCTCCCCGGTGTGCCCCATCATGAGGTCGTACCTGCGGTCCCAGTCCACGCTGCACCAGACCCTGGCGCCGACGTCCATGCCCTTGGGCTCGGGGACCCTGTGGACGATCTCGTCGCCCCTGTAGAAGACCTCCGTGACCCTGCATCCGTTGATGGACCCGGTGTCGCAAACCTGCCCGCCGCCGCCCGGGTAGAACGCCGTGCAGTCCAGGACGACCTCGTCGCCCTTCACAGATACGATGTGCGCCTCGAACTCCGACTGGTAGCCGTCGTTCCTGAAGATCTCGTCCGCCATTTCCAATGCTCCTGCGCTGGGTACCGCTCATTCGGTAATAATGGTTGCTTTATCCCATGAATGCCATGCCGCGGCATGAACACCAGGAACGCGGTGGCGGCCGTAGCAGTCGTCGCCATAATACTTGCGGCGAGCTGCGTGTTCCTCCTCGGATCCAACGAGCGCGAGGAGAAATGGTACAACGTGGACATCTTTGACAACGTGTATCCGGAGTACCAGGAGCAGACTACCGCAGAGAACTACTACGCATACGTGATGAACGACGTCTACAAGAAGGCGGCCGCCATCGAGAACGAGGGCATGGCCCTGCTAGTGCTGTACGCGAACTCCGTGAACCGGCAGTCCGAGGACCGCATAACCTCCGACATCATATCCATGCTGAACGACAAGACCTACCCCGAACTGGGGGATTCGAAGGTCCTGGCCGATTACTACAGCTACGCCCTCAACATGACGGCCCGCAACGCCGCCGGCACCGACGCCATCCAGGCGTACGTTGACGAGATAGATACCATATCCACCACCAGCCAGGTCGTGGAGTACGCCGCCACCGGAGGCTCCGCCGGCATGTACAACTCGATCATCTCGCTGTCCAGGCACATAGAGAATACCGGCGGGAGCAACGCTGTGACCATCAGCGTCCCGATCCTCCCCAGCCTCGACGAGGACTACCAGGAGGCCGACATCGAGAAGAACCTCACACTATACAAGGCCATGCTCGAGCTGTTCCCCGAGATCGACGGCGATTCCTACCTCCAGGCCGCGATCGACTACGACAGGCTCATACAGACCAAGGCGACCGGCGAGGCGACCCCCGTCATGACCTACACCGAGGTCGAGGAGTCGTTCGCCTTCTCATCCGCCCTCAAACCCTACCACGACGCGGGCATCGACAGCTTCCAATCCCCCGATTCCGGCTTCTTCGAGACCATCTCCTCGAGCCTGACACAGGACAACCTGATGATGTACAAGAGCATGGCCATGTACGACCTCCTCATGGATGCGAGCAGGCACCTCGACGAGCAGACCTACGAGATCCGCGCCGAATGGCTCGGCGAGGAGTTCGACATCCAGAGCTCTGTGCTGGATTCCCTCAGCAACGACTGGGACCATGTCACCGGCATGCTCGTGGGGAAGTACTACTACGCCACATACGTGGATGCCGGGACCCAGGCCTTCTTCGAGGGTTTCATAGACCAATGCCTGGAGGCCGCCAAGGCCTACTACGGCAACGTCGATTGGATAAGCGATGACACCGCGGATGAAATCACCAAGAAGATCGACAGCATGGTGGTCCGCTGCCTCGGGCCAACCAAGGAGCAGATGGCCGCGTACGACTACTCATCCGTGAAAGCCGACAGCTACTACGGCATGCTGGTGGCCCTCAGGCAGGCGACCAGGGCCATGGACATCGCCCAGGCATCCGGGGACCTCCGCGACCAATGGGACGCCTCCTTGCAACCGCATGCGTTCAACATGTACTACAGCTCAGAGGACAACTCCATCAACATCATGACCGGCTACGTCCGCGAGTTCATGAAGGGGCACAGCACCACCGATCTAGAGTACATGCTCGGGACGGTCGGCGCCGCCATATGCCACGAGATCACCCACGGCTTCGACGACAGAGGTGCGGACTACGACGAGAGGGGCGTCAAGAACCCCGGATGGCTGTTCACGGAGGAGGAGAAGGCCATCTTCGACAAGAAGGTGGACAGGCTCACCGGTTACATCACCGGATTCTACGTCGGCAACGGGTACAGCCTGACCAAGAGCATGGTCGGGGAGGTCATGGCCGACATGGGCGGCTCCGCGATAGCATACACCATGTTGGGCAACGGTGACTTGAAGAAGTTCTTCTCCGCGCTGGTCGCCCTGGAGTTCTACCCGCAGGAGAAGGAAACCTATTACGCGCATGTGGCGAACGACGTGCACCCGCCGGGGATGTACAGGGTGAACATGGAGGTCCAGCAGATGCAGGCCTTCTTCGACACCTACGGCATCAAGCAGGGCGACAACATGTACCTGTCCCCGGAGGACCGCGTGTCCGTCTGGGCCCGAAACCGATTGACCGAGGGGGCCTCAGCCCCCTCAACCCTTTTAACAAATGACCGCCATCCAGCACTAGAAGTGCTCGTATGGCCCTAACAGACTACGATGAACTGGACAAACGTATAATCGAGCTCCTCTGCAGGTCCAGCCAGGGATCCTACAGGCAGATAGCGAAGCAGCTCGGCGTCCACCCCACCACCCTAATCCAGAGGGTGAAGGCGCTGGAGTCCAAGGGGGTCATCAACGGTTACAGGGCCAGCATCGACTACGCAAGGCTGGGGTTCGACTACATGGGCATCGTCAGCGTCTCCGCCGATGCGGATGCGGTCAAGGAGATCGCCGGCATCCCCCAGGTAGTGTCGGTGTTCGAAGTCACCGGCGACAGCGATTGCATGGCATGGATCGCATGCGAGGACAGGGAGGAGTTCTCGGCCGTCGTGAAACGGATCGCCTCCCTGGGCGGCGTCCGCAGGACCAGCACGTCCGTCATCATGGGGATCGAGAAGGACCCGTTCGAGTTCGTGCCCCCGATCCTCGGCGAGCGATCCCGCCCATCATAGTTATCTAAAAAGGAAAGGGCCATTAGGCCCTGTGTTTCCCCCGCATCGGAGATGCGGGTAAATGCGGACCGAGGGGTCGCCCCCTCAGATCCTCTTGGTCCTGATCACGTAGCCCGAGGCGATGAGGACCGCCGCCGCCATAGCAGAGATCACCATCAGCGTCAGGCTGCCGTAGCCGAGCACGATCATCGGGAGCTCTTCAACCTGGAGAGTGTAGATCGAGTGGTGCCCCGTGATGATGGTCGCCGTCTTGCTGTCGGCGGAGTAGCGGCATTCCACCTCTTCCAGGTGCCCGTCCCTGTCCACGTAGTACGCCTTGACCACGGACCTCTCGTCGAGCTCCTCGTCGAATGGTATGGTGATGGACAGGGTCCCGCCGCCGAGGTCGGTGACGTACCTGCCGTCGACGGTGGTGGACACGTAGACGTAATGGCCGTCACCGATGGCCATCTCCTGGACGTGGTTGATGGTGGACGGGTCGTCGACCCTCATCTCGAAGCTGACGTCCTTCTTCAGGGAGGCCAGCGTGTCCAGGGCGGCGTTGTCGTAGACCACGGCCCCCTGATCCGACCTGATGACGAAGTTCGCGTCCTTGTCCGCTATCTCGGCCATCGAATCGGAGGTGATGCTGGCGGCTACCACACTGCCCGTGTGGAGCCCGATGCGCCACTGGACCGGGCCGGATATGCCGAGCAGGTCCACAGTGTCCTGGGACTGCTCCAGCGCCATCTTGACCTCCTCGCCGCCGACGAACCATCCCTGCACTCCGGAGATCAGCGCCTCGGACACTGCATAGCCGACTCCGTCATCGGATGTCACGGTGGTCGTTATGTTGGGTCCGAAGGGCCTCTCGGTCTCGATGGTGGCCTCCAGCGACCAGGTGCCCTCGGCGCTCCTGATCTTGGATACCTCGGTCATGGTCGACTCCCCGTCCTTGCTGACGGTCTCGGAGTGGCTCTCGATGTACTTGCCGTCGGGGTATGTCGTCACCGCATCGACAGTCACCGTCTCTGTGCCGTCGGGGGCGACCTCGGTCTCGATTATCTCCCTGGTGATGGAACCGTCGGGGTTGACGATGACGATGGTCGGGTCTACCGGGGGACCAGGCTCCGGGGAGATCACGAAGGATACGGTCTCCGCAGCGAAGGTGTAGTTGTCCGTGCCTCCGATGACCGCCCTGACGTACCACCTGCCGACCTCCTCGGGCACCTCGGGCACGAAGCCTTCCAATTCCGAGCTGGAGTATGTGAATTCGACCGTGTCCTCGCCGAAGAGCGCGGTCACGACCGGCTTGTTGGGTTCGCTGCCCACGGTCCATCCGCGGATCTTCAGATCCGTGATCTCGTTTATGCCCCTATTGATCTTCATCGAGATGGTGTAGCACGGGACCATGTTGCCATCGACCTCGAACATGTAGTCCGGGTTCGTCAGGATCACCATGACGTCGTAGTAGTCCGAATCGATGGGGATGGCGGTGATGCCCTCCTGCAGGACCCTGACCGTGAAGTCTGTGTCCCTCACCAGTTCTCCGACCGTGACGTTCACCGTCTTCCTCTCGCCGTCGTACCTGTCGCTGTCGAACGATGCGCTGATGTCCTTCGGATCGATCAGCGTCGGCTCCTTTTCGGGATCGTACACCCTGAAGTAGCTGGTGTCCGATACCGGATAGTAGTGCTCCGACAGGATGTAGATGACGGTCACGCTGTAGTTGCCGACGGGGAGGTCGTTGGAGAGCTCGACCGGGTTCCCGTTCATGTCGCCGTACAGGATGATGGGCTGGATGCCATCGGGGTGGACGAACGGCTTGCCGTTCTGATCCTTGATCGTGGGCGCCCTGCCGTGGAAGTGGCCGACCTCCCAGCTGTCCATGCTGACCTTGCAGACCAGGATATCGGTGGGAGCCGAGCTCGTGACGCTGAATATCTTCTGAGCACGGCACTGCGGGTAGGGATCCGACGCCTCATAGGTGATGAATGCCGCGTACGTGCCGGGCTCCAGTTCCTCGAGGTTCGTGTACTCGTGCATCTCGAGGTCCATGTACACTATGGTCGGCTGGACGCCCTTGGGATGGACGAACGGGGTGATCCTGTCCATGCACACGGGCTTCGCCACCTGCCCGTTGTAGCCCCCGTACTCCCATCCGGACATGTCGACCAGGAACATCAGCGTCCCCTGCTCCGTGACGCTGAACTTGCTCGTCGTGCTTACGCCCTTGAACTGGCCGCTCGCGGGGTATGTCGCAGTCACGTTGTAGGAGCCGGTTTCCAGATTCTGAAGCTGGCCTGGGTCGATCGGCGTCCCGTCGAGGTTGGAGTATGTGAATTGGGGCTGCACCCCGTTCGGATGCGTGAACGGTCCGCCTAACGCATAGTACACGACCGGCTTGTTGTAGGTCTCGGAGTAATAGCCCTTCACCCACCCGGGCATGATGACGGCAATTGGCGGCAGGTCGATGGAGTTCAACGTCACCTCGAACAGGGCGGAGGCGGACATGGCGGGCCATGCACCGGATTCGGCGTAGGAGATGATGGCCCTGTAGACGCCCGTGTTCATGGGATTGCCGGGAGTCACCTCCCCCGTCCCGTCGACCGTGGTGTAGCTGACGGTCTTGGTGCCGGGATGATCGAAGGGAGTGCCATCAGGGTAGATGGCCTTCGCCACGTTGAGATCCTCGTCATAGTTCCCGAAGGTCCACCCGGGCATCATTACCTCGAAGACCTTGTCGTCCTCGGATGAGTCCTCCTTCACCTGGAACAGGGAAGTGACCGAGATCGCCGGATACATCCCCCCCACCGCGCTGAAGGATGCCGTCACCCTGTAGATTCCCGCGGGGAGCTCATCCAACGGTATGACGATGGGATCGCCGCCCGAGGTACTGAACGAGTAGCTGGGAGTCAGAGAGGCGGGGTGCAGATAGCTGCTCCTCCCGTCCATGCTGACGAGGTAGGGGGAGTTGTCATCCGCATCGTACTCCCCGTGTACCCATCCGGGCATGCGGAGCTTGAATGCCAGGCCGGCATCGGAGTTCGATGTGACCCTGAAGGTGGCGGAGACCGTGAAGCCAGGGTAGTTCTCCGTTTGCTCGTAGGTGGCCTTGACCGTGTAGGTGCCGACCGTCAGCTCGCCCAGCTTGTCAGCTGCGATCTCCTGGCCATCTGCGGTCCAATACGTAAACACGGGCTCTATGCCGTCGGGATGGGTGTAGGCCTTGCCATGCTCGTCCACCATGGACGGGAGCTGCCCGTTATAGGAGCCGGCGCGCCAGCTCTGCATGCTGATCTGGCATTCCAGGTCTTCGGACCTCTGGCTCACGGTGAACGAACCCAGGGCCGACACTGCCGGATGGGTGCCGGATGCCTCGAACGAGGCCACGACGAAGTACCTGCCGGCTACCAGGTCGTTTGATAGCGCGACCTCGGCACGGTCCCAGCGATAGTACTTGTACGTAGGCTGCAGGCCGTCAGGATGGGTGTATGCCTCTTCGCTCCCGAGCTGTGTGAGGTACGGCTTGTTGACGGTCGCGATGAAGCCTCCCTGCTCCCACCCGAGGATGTTCGCCTGGAAGACCATGGTGTTGTCGAAATCCGGGTGCGTTCCTTCATCCAAGTCATACTCCATCTTCATCAGGAGGTAGCTGTTGGTGACCTTGGAATTCAGGTCCTCCCCGATGGCATTGAAGAAGGCCCTGGCGAAATCGACAGAAATTTGACTGCCGCCGCTAACATAGGTGTTGTTGATGCTCTGCTCGACAGCGAGGATCTTCGAGTAACCGGTCTGCAGAGAGTTGAACGCGCTGATCGCATCGATCAGTACTTGCTTGTTGTCCACCGACTTCCTCTGGTCGAGAGGGAGGCTCATATAGGCATCCTTGGCAGCGTTTATCCTGCCCTCGCTCTCCGCAGTGTACGTGACATCGCCTATGGCGTCAATCAGCGCCTCCACGCCGTCCACCGTAGTCGCGGGCGACAGCTGGATCTGGAACATGGTGCCGACCCTCACGATGCTCACGTTGTATCCGAGCACCTCCCCAGCGCTCAGGGACATCGCGTTGGTGGCTATCATTTGCTCAGGGACATGGCCTGTCACATCGAGCTTCCCGCTCTGGGAGTAAACTCCGAGCTCGGCCCTCGGGATGGTGTAGCTGATGCTGTCGGTATCGATGAGCTTCGCGGCGTTGTAGCTCTCGGAGTAATCGCCGACCTTCCAGCCGGGCATTTCGATCTCGAATGCCAGGGATGGGGATTCGTCCGAAGCCCTCACCTCGAACACCGTGGAGGCCGTCATCGCCGGGTACTTGCCGTCGGCGGCGAAGGTTGCGGTGATCCTGTAGACGCCTACCGGGAGGTCATTGGATGGCGTCACCGGGTTCCCATCCATGTCCGCATATGTCAGTGTGGGGGATATCCCGTTTGGATGACAGTATACGCTGGAACCGTCGCTGCCGGTCAGATAGGGCTTGTTGACAGATGCGGAGTACTTGCCGCTAACCCAGCTGGGCATATGCAGCTCGAAGTCGATCTTGCTCCCGATGTCCGAAGTCACCTGGAACAGGACCGATGCGCTCAGAGCCGGATAGCCTACCGGAACGGGATCTTCTCCCTTCTTATAATCTATCTTCGCAAGGTACGTGCCCGGAGCCAGCGTATTGAAGTCCACCTGGCCCTCGCCGGTGCCCGGCACCATCTGGACCAGCTCGCCATCGTCGTTCCACTTCCAATAGGTCACGACTGCTTCTTCTCCGCGCGGATGGAGGTATGGTTCGCCTTCGGCATCGACCGCCGTCGCCTTGTTGACTTCCTCATCGTATCCTCCGTAAACCCATCCGGGCATCTGGACGCTGTAGGCGTACGTGGGATAATCCTCACCACCTGCTGGCTTTAATGGCTTCACTTGGAATAGCGTCGTGACGGAGTATGGCGGATACGATTCCGTCTTGGGGTAAGACACAGTCACCGTGTAGATCCCGTGCATCAATTTGCCTGGCGGATCCGTTACAGGAACCGGTTCATTGCCGAGAAGGGCATACGTGATGATAGGCGATTCCCCCTCGGGATGCTTGTAGGCGGAAATGCCGTCGTCAAACATTATCTGCAGGACATTGACGTTTGCATCGTATTTACCATACTCCCAGCCCGGCAGGCTCACGCGGTACATGGTGGAATCGATATCCTCGCCCCTGACCTGGAACACGGAGGAGAACGTCGCGTTGTGGTAGGGCTTGGACGGCGCGTTGAAGGTCGCCTCGACTACGTACAGGCCGGCGGGCTGGTTGCCCATGTCGGCGGGGTCGATTTCATCCCCCTTCATGGTCTTGTAGGTGAAGGTGACGCTCTCGCCGTCCGGGAGCGTGAAATCGTTACCGGGCATGAAGTTAAGCACGACATCATCGGGACGGACCACGGGGTCCTCGTCCTCGTCCGTCCAGTGTATCACGAAATCGACCGTGACCGCCGTCCAGCTGTTAGTTATGACGAAGACTTCGCCGACCTTCTCCACGGTAGTGGTATATCCCTCTATCTCCGATACGACGAGGCCGGCTGCATCGCCCGCGTAGTCTATGTGCGCATAGCTCCAGCTCTTCGTCGCCTCGGGGCTGTAGACGTCTTTCGACTTGGCGTCGTAGTTCAGCGTTATATTGTTGGGGCGGTGGTTGGCCTCGTTGCGCCCGTCATCCCACAGGACCAGGACGTTGTTGTCCGAGGTGCTCTTTACGACGAGGACGTTGGTGGCGATGGAGCTCACGGAGTACCCAGGAACGGGAGCGATCGTAGCCGTGTACTGGATGAGGGCATCCCCCGAGGAGCCCGTGGCCTTGATGGCGCACTTCCAGCCGCTGGCGGCCGTTGCCACGCCTGTCCCCGCCAGGTATCCGCCGTCCATCAGATAGACGGTCACGCTGTCGGGGCGGTCCGCCTCCTCGTCGCCCATCCATGACACCTTCACCTGGACCGTGGGCGAATGCCTCAGGGTCAAGGAGAATCCGGTCTCATCATGTCCCGCGAAGGAGTACTGGTAGGTTCCGTCCCCGTCCACTCCGTACCACGTAATGCCTTCGATCACTTCCACAGGTAAATCGGCAACGTGTCCTTCCCATACGGGCTTGACGCTGTCGACGCTTTCATCCACAGAGTACCAATAGAGCCACCCGTCTGACGCCACTGCGGTTCCCGTCCCGACCATGGTGTCACCGTTCATGAAATGCACCTCTATCTTGTCGGGGCGCAGGCCGTCGGCATCGGAGCCGTCCGCCCATATCACCTGCAGGGGCTTCTGGTTCGACGTATCCCAGAGCGCGGTGAAAGTCACATCCCCGACCACCGTGTAGGTCTCGCCGGCGGATAGCGTCCGCACGCCGTTCTTGTCGGACACCAGCCACCCCTTGAAATCCGTCATGCTCTCGTAGATGTTTCCCGGGATCGTTATCTTGGTCTTCTCCAACAGCGCGTACTTCTGAACATCGAAACCGGATATTCCGGGGTACACTGTGATGTCGCAATGGTGGTTGACTACCCTGTAATTAGAGTTCCACGAGGCGTACGAGATGTCGGGCTCCACGCCGTCCACCCATATCATCCCGCGGTACTTCCCCGGGATGAGGAACACCGGCCCGTCGTACAGGTACATGAGGTTGACGATCTTCGCGGCGTCCAGCGGATGCTTGAAGATGTCATGGTCCACGTTGGAGTGGATGATGTAAGCTATGTCCTTCTGCGGCTCGCGGTGTTCCGCCGTAGTGGGTATGTCCAAGTCGAAGTGCTTGAGGTAGAATTTCGTCAGATCGTAAGACTCGTACGCGGTCGTCCTCTCCAGGATACCGTCTATGGGATGGGAGAGGATGTTGGGGGCGGCGTTCTTCTCGACCTTGGCACCGATTTGCGTGGGATCCATGCCGCCTATCTTGTTTTGAATCCTGTCTTCCTCGGCGATTATCACTATCTTCCCGCGGCAGTCCTTCAGCTGCGGGTATTCGGTGGTGATCTTCGCCAGCGGATTATCCCCGTAGAACAGCAGGAACGGCTCCCCGGTGGATGGGTTCTTTTCTTCGGACAGCCCCGTCAGGATGTCGCCCATCCTATCCATCGTCGTGCCGAAGCTACCCTTGTGGTTGAACTTCACATCGATGATTATGGTCTCGGAGGGATGGTTCGTGAGGAACTCCTTGACCCACCCCAGAACCGTGGCCAGGGAGAGGAAGTCTCCGCCCTTGTCGGGACCCTTGCAGTAGAACAGGCCGTCGAAGGTGTACTCTATCAGCCAGAGGTTCTTCCCATCATCGTGGTTGCTGTCCTTGAAGAAGCCCCACGTCATGTACTGGTTGGTGAGGCATACCTCGATCATGCGGACCCCCATGTCCAGCTGCTCCGGGATGGTGTAGGTCTGATGCTTGTACGCACCGGTGGAGAACCACTGGATGTTATCGGCGAAATCGTCGTTGAGCTTCTTGGTGGCGGATTCGTTGGTCCCCATCAGGTTGATCTCGTTGAGCTTCCTCTCGCCGGATATGCCGGCCATCCAGTTCCTGCTGTCTATCCTGGTCCTGTCGATGACGATCTGGTCCTTCTTGGGGATGAAGTAATCGGCCCCCTCGTAGCCGGTATCGAGCTCGATGCTCGCCTCGCCGTCTACCAGCTTGGCTCCGAGCGGCGCTATCGCGAAGAAGAACGCGGACGGGTCGACTTCGGGGTTGTGCTCCGAGTAGCCTTTCGTGAAGACCCCCTTCGTGCTCTCGAGGTCGATCTGCATCGTGCTGCCCTCCGCCAACGGGCCCGCGATGGTTATCTTCTTCTTATTCGGCAGGTACACGCTGCTGCCGTTCGCCGCCTGGTTGTCCTTGATGTACATGTTCCCGGCGATCGAGATCTCGTCTGCGTCGTCGGTCATGCAGATGGCGCCGCCGTACTCGAGCGCCTTGCTCTTGCTGATGATGACGTCCTTCATCTTGAGGGTCGCATCCTTGTCCATGTAGACGGCACCGCCGTTGCGGATCATCGCTGTGCTTCCGTTCATCTGGACGTTGTCGAGGACGACCTCGGTCTTCTTCATGTAGAAGCAGCCGCCGTGGCGGTAGGCCTTGTTGCCCTCCATGTTGGTGTTAGTCACGCTCGTACGGCCGTCCTCGGCATAGATGCCGCCTCCCAGATTGCCGGCCTGGTTATGCTCTATGTAGCTGTCCCAGACGGAGAGGTTTCCCCTGTTGTAGACCGCGCCGCCGTCGTACTGGTTGTCCTCGTCCTTGAAGCCGGCGGAGTTGAAGCTGATGTTGCAATCGCGGATCTCGGCGCTGCATCCCTTCCTCATTATCAGGGCGCCGCCGCCACCGTGGACGGCCACGTTGTTATCGATGAGGCAGCCGTTCAGTTTGAGTTCGCCGTCCTTGAGGAATATGGCTCCGCCGTCCTCGTCCGACTCCCCGTTCTGGATCTTCGTGTTCTCGATTACGACGTGCGCGCCCTCGTCTATGATGATGGCCCCTCCGCATCCGTCCTTGGCCACGTTGTGGTCGAAGTTGCAATCGATCAGGGTTCCAGGGCCCTCGAAGTATATGGCTCCGGCCTCGTCCCCCCAGTTGTCCTTGAATATGACGTTCCTGATGTACGCGCTGCCGTTGTCCTCGTCCAGGTAGATTGCGCCGCCGGCGTCGGTGGCCTCGTTGTTGATGACGGTGCCGCCCGTCATGATCAGCCTTCCGTAGCAGTAGATCGCGCCGCCGTCTCCTCCCCTGTTGTTCGCTATGTATCCGCTCTGGACGATCAGCGTGCAATCATCGCCTATGTTGAAGCCGCCGCCGTGCTTGGCGTTCCCGTCGTAGATGCCGCCCTTGTAGTTCTCGTCCCCTTCCTCGTACTTGCTGTCCATCAGGGTGAACAACGTACCATCGCGCACCTCGACCACATGGCCGTTCGACTCCTTGTTGCCGTCGTTGTCCCTGTAGATGGTGTTCCCGTTGGTGTCCAGGACGACGTTCCTCCCATCCTCCACGTACATCTTCTTCGAGGTGTGGATCGATGCGCCGTCGCCCTGCAGGATGACCTTCCTCAGCCCGCCCTCGGCGCCGCCCTCCACCGTGGACCTGAGATCGTCCCCCGATCTGCCGTTGATGTCGAAATAGATGACATCCATGGTATGCCAGTAGTCGATGCCGTTGAAGACGAAATGCTCGGGGTCCTCTTTGCACGTGAAGACCTTCTCGGATGTCCCGGAATCCCACAGTCCGAACGTCAGCCTCTGGTTGTCACCGGCGCCGTTGATGTCTATTACCGAATCATCGTCGATCTCGCCGATGCCGAGCACCGTACCGTAGAGAAGGAGGTTGTTGCCGATGTTGTTGGAACAGCTGTTCTCATTCACGACGATGGTCCCGGATGCCATCGTCTTGCAGCACGTCGATATGCCGCCGCCGAATTCCGCTGCGCTGTTGCCGGCTATCGTCCCGCCGTAGAGATAGAGCTCCCCTGTGGATGAATTGTCGCCGAACCAGGCATAGACCGCTCCGCCGCGTCCGGATACGGCCTTGTTCTCCAGCAGGTTCCCGTCGTGGATGGCGAGCGATCCGCCGCAGCTTGCGATTCCGCCGCCGTTGGCCGCCGCCGTGTTGAACGAGATGCCCCCGCTGTTGAGGCTCATGTTTCCGGCAGAGTACACTCCACCGCCGCTCGCACGGGACTGGTTGCTCTCTATCAGAGTCTCGCCGTTTATGTCCAGACTGCCGTAGTTGGCGATTCCGCCGCCGTTCCCGGCTGCGACGTTGTTATCGATCCAGCAGTCGGCGATGACCAGTGCACCGGTTGACGTGTTGCTCCCGCTGCAGTAGACGGCCCCTCCCTCGGCAGTGGCCTCGTTCGCCCTGATGGCGATGCCCTCCAGGGTCACCTGCGTGGCATCCTCCACGTATATCCCGCCGCCGCGCTCGGCCTTGCCCCCGGTGATGGCGCCGCCCTCGCCGCTGTCGTAGATCTTTACGACGGACCCATAGTTGATACATATGACTCCGCCCCTGAATCCCGTATCGGCGCGCTTGGCGTCGATGACATGGCCGCTCAGGTCCAGCTCAACGTTCTTGCCTTCGATGGTGATGCAGGAATCGCCCGGCCCCTCGATATCCTCCGTGAGGATTATCCTCGTGAACCCCTGAGCTGAATTGATCTGGTTCTGCAAGTCGGCCCATGTGCCCGCTTGTACGACCACGGGCTCATCGGCATCCGTGGCGGATTCGTCTAATACGCCGGTATGGTCCAGGGCGAACGCTGCTAGGGAGGCCGCAGCGACCATCAGGACCATGACAATGATTGACAGCCTACGCATAATCACCACATCCGGTTCTGGCAATATTCTTGGGCTACCTACATACATAATATTTATAGGCACGTCTGAAACGTTCCATCCAACTACAAGGATTTTGCCAACTCCGATCGTGTTAACGCCCGGCCCGCTTGGAAATCCGCGGAGGATGTGGCCCTCCCGGCCTGAACGTTCAGGCAAGGGGATTGAAGCCGCCGTATCGACGACGCATCGACGAACCCGATGGGGTGGAATTCCATATCTGGTACTATCGACCGAACACAGCGATCCGGATCATCCGCGCATCCATCGGGGCCGATGCCCCCGACCGCCCCCATCGCATCGTCCCCACCCACCCTATAAATACCCGATAAGGATAGGTGCGCGCATTAACAGAGGCATCTCACATGAGAAGAACGAACACTTGCGGCGACCTCAGGTCCGCCGACATCGGAAAGGAGGTCTGCCTCCAGGGATGGGTCAGGTTCTCCAGGGACCACGGCGGCGTCGCCTTCATCGACCTGGCTGACAGGTACGGCATCACACAGGTCGTCTTCGACCCCGAGGACCTGGCATCCGGAGCGGACGCCAAGGCCCTGGAGGCCGTCATGGCCACCTTCTCCCGCGAATCCTGCGTGCAGATCAACGGCAGGGTCAGGAAGAGGGTCGAGGGCACCGAGGATGCCAGGAACCCCACCGGGGAGGTGGAGGTGCTGATCACGAGCGCGGAGCTGCTCAACAAGTCCGCCCTGCCCCCGTTCGAGCTGGGCGACCAGAAGGAGGGCGTCCTCCCCGACGAGGACATCAGGATGAAGTACAGGTACCTGGACCTCCGCAGGACCGAGATGATCCAGGCCATGGAGTTCAGGAGCAGGCTGGTCCACCTCGCCAGGCAGTACCTGGAGCAGAACGGCTTCCTCGAGATCGAGACCCCCATTCTGGGCAGGTCCACCCCCGAGGGCGCCAGGGACTACGTCGTCCCGTCCAGGGTCCACCCCGGCATGTTCTACGCCCTGCCCCAGTCCCCCCAGCAGTTCAAGCAGATGCTGATGGTCGCCAGCATGGACCGCTACTACCAGGTGGCCAGATGCTTCCGCGACGAGGATTCCAGGAAGGACAGGCAGCCCGAGTTCACCCAGCTGGACCTGGAGATGTCCTTCGTGGACATGAAGGACATCCAGGACATGATGGAGGGCATGATGTCCTACATCTGGAAGGGCCTGTACAACGAGGACCTGAAGACCCCGTTCCCCCATATCGGCTACCGCGACGCCATGGAGAGGTTCGGGTCCGACAAGCCCGACATGAGGTACGGCCTCGAGTTCGTCAAGCTCACCGAGGTCGTGAAAGACGCCCCCTACAAGATATTCCAGAACATCCTGGCGCAGGGCGGCATCGTCGCCGGGATCAACCTGAAGGCGGAGATCGCCGGCGAGAAGATCGGCAGGAACGACGTCGACAGGTACATCACCTACGCCAAGAAGGTCGGCCTCGGAGGCCTGACCTGGATGAGGTGCACCGACGGCAAGCTGGAGAGCAACATCGTGAAGTACTTCACGCCCGAGATCCTCGAGAACATCAAGAAGACCATGGGCGCGGAGGAGGGGGACCTGCTGTTCATCGTCGCCGGTCCCTGGAAGGCCACCTACGAGTCCGCAGGGTTCCTCAGGAAGAAGATCGCCGAGGACCTGGACATCGTGCCCAAGGACGTCAACCAGTTCTTCTGGATGGATCAGTGCCCCATGTACGAGGTCGACCCCGTCTCCGGCAAGTGCGATGCATTCCACCACCCGTTCGTCCTCCCCGAGGGCGACCCCATGGACGAGAACGTCGGCGGCGCCTGCTTCGACCTGTGCCTGAACGGGAACGAGCTAGGATCCGGATCCCTGCGTATCCACAACGTGGAGATGCAGAAGCAGGTGTTCCACAAGCTCGGCCTGGACGACGAGAGGATCGAGAGGAACTTCGGCTACTTCGTGCAGATGCTGTCCTTCGGCGCCCCTCCCCACGGGGGGATCGCCATCGGAGTGGACAGGCTGTGCGCGATCCTGCTGCAGAAGGACTCCATCAGGGACGTTATCGCCTTCCCCAAGAACAAGAGGGCGGTCTCCCTGCTCGACGGGTCCCCATCCAAGATCGACGACGACAAGCTCGAGGAGCTCCAGATCATCTCCCTCGCTGGAGACCTGGACATCGGCGAGTTCGACGAGTCCGAGACCGAGTGAAACTCAACAGGGGCCCCGGCCCCTTCCTTTCTGTTTTGCTGCCCTGCGGCAGCCCGCTTCACTGGAATCCGATAATCCCACAGCGTGTGCCAGATTCAGATATGCTTTCTGAAATCCCTCTGCCATTTACATCTTGAATTCAATGTTATCATTTTTACATTGAAAAACCAATGTAAAAATTAAATGCCCGTAACGCCATATCGCATCATGGAGGAGTTCTACGGCAGGGAGAAGGAGCTGGCGCTCCTGCAGCGCATCTACGACCGGGAGAGGTCGAAGACGTGCGTGGTGTACGGCAGGAGGCAGGTGGGGAAGAGCTCTCTTATCAGGAGGTTCGTCTCGGACAAGGATAGCCTGGTAGTGGAGTTCGACCGCACCACCCCGGCCATGAACAACCGCCTGCTGATGGACGCCGTCGGCAAGCTGACGGGTCGCAATTTCCATGACCGCACCCTGCGCGACGCCATGGAGGCCCTGGAGAACCTGTGCAGGGTGAGGAAGATGGTCATAGTAATGGACGAGTTCCCCTACCTGGCGAAGGATAACCCGATGGCCGTTTCCGAGGTCCAGCACCTGGTGGACCATCTGAAGAGGGAGACGGATTCCATGGTCATCATCTGCGGTTCCTCCATTTCTATGATGCTGGACCAGATCCGCGACTACGACAGCCCGATCTACGGCAGATTCACGTTCGAGCTCGAGCTGGAGCCCTTCAGGCTAGAGGAGGCGAGGATGTTCCACCCCTCTATGTCCGACCTGGATTCCCTGAGCCTCTACCTCACGATAGGGGGGATCGCGGCCTACAACGCGGCCATCGGCGACACGTCCTACGAGGATGCGATGAACCGTTACCTCCTGAGCAGGCAGTCGTACATAGCCAGCGATGTGATCGTCAACTTCTCCGCCGAGGTCGGCAGCAGGGCGCCAGAGGCGCAGGCCGTCCTGAGATCGATAGCCTCCGGCGACAACACCTACGGTGCGATGAAGAGGGCCACCGGCCTGACGGACACCCCGTTCCAGGACTGCCTCAACCGTCTGACCGCCATCGGGCTAATCAGGAAGAACGACTCCATGCTCAGAACGAGGAAATCGAAGATTTACACCATAGACGACTACGCGGCATCGTTCTGCTACCATGTTGTCAACAGGTATACATCCTCCATGGCCGACGATATGGCGTACAAGGCCCTCAGAACGGTGATTTCCACGCACCTCGGAAGGATGTTCGAATGCTACTGCCGCGACCTGGTCGCCCGCAGCTATCCCTGCACCGAGGTCGGGTCCTGGTGGGGGGAGATCGGGTCGATCGACGAGAACGGGAACTGCAAGGATGAACAAACGGACGTGGATGTAATCGCGATTCTTCGCAATGGGAACGACCGCATCACCCTCTTCGGCGAGTGCAAATACTCGGGCGCCCCCATGGGGTTCGGCGCTCTCAACAGGCTGACCAGGAAAGCCGAGGCTCTCAGAGGTGACCGCAGTGTCCGCCTGGCATTGTTCTGCCCAGCCGACTTCGATGAGGATCTCGCGGAGTACGCGGAGGCCGAGGAGGTGCTGCTGTTCGACCTCAACGTGCTCGTGGGGAAGAAGCCCGTGCCCAAGGTGTTCCGACGCGTGCGTCGCCCGAAATGCAGAACGTTCGCTGCATCTTGGATTCCAGGATCCTCTTGGCGGCCTCGACGACCTCCGCAGAGGAGTACTTCCCGCCGGACTGCCTCATGACCGAGCCGATGACCTTGTTGATGGCCTTGTCGTTCTTGGCGTAATCCGCGACGACGCCCGGATTCTCGGCGATGACCTGCTCGATCAGGACCTCCAGGTCCGCGGACCCGGCGGCGGCTGCCTCGGCATCCTCGCCGGTCAGGCGGCACTTGATCTGCATCCCGCACTCGGCGTCGGTGATCTCTCCGGCGGCGAACCTCCTGACGGCTGCAACGATATCATCGGACGCATCGTCGCCCTCCTGCAGGGACTTCCAGTGGGCGCTGACCGGGCCGGCCACCCACTTGACCGCGTTCTGGACGTCGGTCTCCCTGGCGACCCTCTCGAACAGCTCCGCGACGCTGACGGACGTGGCTATGAGCTGCTTGGCCATCTTCTGGTCTATCCCGTACTCGGAGACCATCCTGGCGGCCATCTGCTGGGGGCTCTCCCTTATCTTGATCGCATCGGCCATGGCCTTGATGTGGTATATCCCCAGGTCGGGCTCGTCGATGTAGCCGTAATCGGCCTCGAACTCCTTCTTCCTGACGGAGATGGTGACGCCGCGCTCCTCGTCGAAGCGCCTGGTCTCTCTCTCGATCTTCCCGCCGGCCTTGAGGATCTTGCTCTGCCTGATGTACTCGAAGGTCAGCGCCCTCTCGACGTTCTTCAGGCCGGTTACGTTCTTGACCTCGCACCTCTCCTTGCCGACGGAGATGTTGCAATCGCAGCGGATGCTCCTCTCGCCGTCGCCGGGCAGGTCGATGACGTGCCTGATGTCCGCGATGAGCTGACCGAGGAACTCCCTCGCCTCGGCGGGGGTGGACAGGTCGGGCTCGGTGACGATCTCCGCCAGCGGGATGCCGGACCTGTTGTAGTCGACGAGCGAGGACAGGTCCCCGACCCTCTTGGTCTTGCCGGGGTCCTCCTCCACATGGATCCTGGTGATCCTGATGGGCTTCTTGCCGTTGAGCATGTACACCCCGCCCTCCCCGATGGGGTTGTCGTACTGGGTGATCTGGACGCTCTTGGACATGTCCGGGTAGAAGTAGGTCTTCCTGCTGAACCAGGCAGTATCCGCGACCTTGCACCCCAGCATCTTCGCCAGCATGATGCCGTACTCCAGGACCTTCCTGTTCAGGACCGGCCTGGACCCGGGCATCCCCAGGCAGGTGGGGCACACGTGTGTGTTGGGCGCGGGGGCGTCTGTGGTGGGGCAGGAGCAGAACATCTTGCTCTTGGTCGGCAGCTGGACATGGATCTCCAATCCGATCTTCATACGCTCACCTCCGGCCTCTTGATCTCGAACTCCCTCTGCCATCTCTCCGCGATGTCGAAGAGCACGCCCTCGTTCCAATGGTCGGCGACGAACTGCATGCCGACGGGCATCCCGTTGGGGTCGTAGCCGCAGGGCAGGGACATGTGCGGGGTTCCGGCGAGGTTCGCCGGGACGGTGAGGTAGTCCGCCTTGTAGGAGTCCAGGGCCGACATCTTGGAGATCTCGTCGAACCTGGGAGCGGTGAAGGGCATGGTGGGAGCCAGGACCGCGTCGTGGTCCGCCAGCACCCTCTTGTAATCGTTGATGACGACGTTCCTGACCTGCCTGGCCTTGGCGTAGTACCTGTCGCTGTACCCGGCCATGCGGGTGAAGGTTCCCAGGAGGATCCTCCTCTTGGCCTCGTCGCCGAAGTACTTGGAGCGGAAGCTGCTGAAGTAGTCGTCGAACTTGAGGGACAGGTCCCCCTCCTGCTGGCCGTACCTCATGCCGACGTACCTCGCCAGGTTGGTGGATGCCTCGGACGTCGCCAGGACATAATAGGCGGGCATGGCGTACTTCAGGGAGGGCATGTCGACGTAATCCACATCCACTCCCATCCTGACCATCTCGTCCGCGAACTTCCTGAATGCGGATTCCACATCCTTCGAGAGCCCCTCGATGCCCTCCTTGGGCACCGCCACGGATTTCAGGGATGCCTTCCCCCATCCGTCGGGCTGGACGCAGGATGTGGGGTCCTTGGGGTCCTTCCCCTTGATGACGTCCATGTACTTCCTCAGGTCGCGGGCATCGGAGGACAGCACCCCGATCTTGTCCAGGGAGTTGCCGTAGTCGATGAGCCCGTACCTGGAGACGCGCCCGTAGGTGGGCGCGATGCCGTAGACCCCGCAGAACGACGCGGGGCAGCAGATGGACCCTCCCGTGGATACTCCCAGGGATACGTGGCCCTCCAGGGCGGATGCGGCGCACGCGGATCCCCCGGACGATCCGCCGCACGCCCTCTCGAGGTCGTGGGGGTTCCTGGGGATCTCCCAGCCGGAGTTGGTGGAGAACGTGCCGAAACCGAACTCGTCCATGTTGGTCTTGCCGATGAGCTTCCCGCCGGCGTCCCTGAGCTTCGCGATGGCCGTGGCGTCGAAGGCGGGCCTGTAGCCTCCGAGGATCCTGGACCCGGCGCAGGTCTCCATATCCATGGACGTGAGGTTGTCCTTGGCGGAGAACAGGAACTTGGCATCGGACTCGGTGTCCGGGGTCATCGCATGGAACATGCGGTACTTGTCGTTGATCTGCTTGAGCTTCGGGAGGTAGTTCATGACAGCCTCGGCCCCCTTACGTATCCCTCGTACGTGTTCATGTCCCTCAGGAGCACATCGGGGTCGATGTCCATGCGGGGCTCGTCGTCCCTCAGCACATCGGCTATCTCGATGGGGTTTATACCGCGCTCCGCGTTCTCGGGAGCATCGTCCAGGAGCTCGAAGTAAGTCAGGATCTCCTCGAGGTCCCTGCTGTATCTCTCCAGCTCCTCTTCCGTCAGGGTTATGTGGGCGGCGCGCGCCACCCTCTCGACCGTAGCTCTGTCCATTTGCAGACCCGTGGGCGGGATTGGCGCGTTCCATATAAACATATACGCGCGAGAAAGGGCCGATGGGCCCTGAATCCGATTGGATGGTGAGAGGGTCGCCCCTTCCCCGCCCTCATCCGAACGGCCGATGCACGGTTGTGTCTGTCAGCTCTAACGATGACATGTGACGATGCCGATAGGGGCGTGACGATGGTTGGGTCCCTAGCCCCCTGGGACAACATCAGTGCGACGTTTAGACTCCGTCGCCGAGTTCACATCCGCTCCGTTCGGACTACCCTGAGCCCTCTCACTCCAATTCGGTGCTCCAGTTGGTCGATTGGATCACAGCATCGGTCTCGCGGATCGTCTTGGCAAGCGCATCGGCCTCCCTCCTCAGGGAGCGCACGTCCACCGTGGGGACGTGCTTCGGCTTGTCGTTGCTGTAATCGTAATCCTGCTCGGTGGCGCTGTCGATCAGGTCCTTGATCGCCTTCTCCTTCATCATGAGGGAATCGCGCCTGGCGATCAGCCGGGCCAGCGTCTCCCCGGTCGAGGTGACGGTGGTGGCGTTCGCGGTATTGATCATGGAGACCAGTTCCTCGTACCTGGCTATCATCACGTTGAGGTCCTTCAGCATCTTCTTGGGGTCCTCATGCGGCTCATCGCCCTCGTAAACGCGGGAATTGCGATTGAGCCTGCTCGATAGCTGCGCGATCCTCGCTTTGAGGTCGGACCTCTCCATCAGCGCCTCCGCAAGTTTCATGCATGGGCATGGGAACCTGCGTATTTAACGGTATTAATAGGCCCGTAATGCCCCATCGTGCCGAATACACTTATAAAGGCATGCGATAGAGGGAGGCATGGACCCCGTCATAATAGCAGGCCTCATCGCGCTGGGGATAGCAGCAGGCCTGCTTGGCGGGATATTCGGGCTGGGAGGGGGCATCGTGTTCGTCCCCGTCCTGCTTCTCGTGTTCGGCCTGCCGCCCTCCGTGGCCGCGGCCACGTCGCTCATTGGCATCATCGCCGGCTCCGCCGGGGCATCGGCGATGCAGATAGACTCGGGCCACGCCAACATCCGCCTGGGCCTCTTCCTGGAGATAGCCACGGCGATAGGGGCGGTGATAGGCGCGGCGCTCGCGGTGTACCTGGACGACACCATCCTCCTGGTCATATTCGCCGCGGTGCTGGTGATGAGCGGGTTCCGCATGGCCACCAACAAGCAGAAGGAGATAGAGGAGTCCGAGAAGAGGGGCGGCATGTTCGACTTCTCCTACACCGACGACGACGGGAAGGAGCGCCACTACAGCGTGGAGCACCCCGTCGGTTCCGTCCCGATGTGCATCGGGGCCGGCATGATATCCTCGATGACCGGCGTCGGGGGCGGGACCATCAAGGTCCCGCTGATGAACCTGTACATGAAGGTCCCCATCAAGGTCGCCACGGCCACCAGCAGCTACATGATCGGCATCACCGCCCTCACCGGGGCGGTGGTCTACATCATGGACGGCGTGGTGGACTTCGACTACGCCGCCGGGATTGCCATCGGGGCGTTCGCTGGGTCGATGCTCGGGGTGCTGGTCGCCAGGAGGCTGAACGCCAGGCACCTGAAGAAGTACTTCGGGGTGCTGCTGTTCTTCATAGCCGCGGTCATACTGCTGCAGGCGGGGGGGATCCTATGAGCGGGATCCTCAACAAGTGGACCGCGAATGCGATACGCGCCAGCATGTGCGCCGGGCTGGCAGCCCTGGTGATCGGCCTGCTGGCGGACTGGCAGGATGCCATGTACCTCGGCCTGGGCCTGATGATCGCATCGCCGCTCATCGGGCTGGGGGCATCGCTGGTGGCGCTGCTGTACGAGAGGGACATGAAGTGGGCTGCGGTAGCGGTCGTCCTCATCGCCATCGTCCTGGCGAGGGTCGCGTACTCGCTGATGCGAACGGGGGTGCGAGATGGCTAAGATGGATGGGCAGAGGGTTCTCGGCAGGGGCAGCTTCCTGCTGCTCATCCTGCTGCTGGGGTCCTTCGGCCCCATATCCACGGACATGTTCCTGCCTGCGCTGCCGCAGGTCGTTGAGGAGTTCGGCACCGATTCCGCCGTCTTCAACATCTCGATGTACGGGTTCATGCTGTCGATGGCGGTGGCCATCCTGGTCATGGGGCCGGTCATCGACCGCTACGGCAGGAAGGGGCCGCTTCTGGCCTTCCTGGCCGAATACATAGTCACCACCATCCTGTGCGGCCTGGTGGACGATGTCTACTCGTTCATAGCCCTGAGGATACTGCAGGCGATCGGCTCCGGTGCGGCCATCACCGTCTCCGTGGCCCTGGTCAAGGACTCCTACGAGGGCGAGGAGAGGGTCAAGATCCTCAACTTCAATGCCATAATCGGGGTCCTCGGGCCCATACTGTCCCCGCTCATCGGCGCAGCGCTGATCAACGCATGGAGCTGGAGGGAGACGTTCTTCGCCCCGGCTGTAATCGCCGGGATCGCCATGGTCATGGCCCTTCTCATGACCGAGACCCTCCCCGCGGGCCAGAGGTCCTCCTCCGGGCTGTCGGAGGTCACCAGGGGCCTGAGGTCGCTCATCGGGAACAGGAGCTTCTTCATGATGGCGATCATGCTGGCACTGTTCAACCTGCCCTTCATGGGCTACCTGTCCGTCTCCTCGTACATCTACGAGGACATGTTCGGGGTGTCCCAGACCATGTACTCCGTGCTGCTGGGGGCCACCCTGCTGCTCGGCACCGTCGGGATGATCGTGATAAACAGGCTGACCAAAGGAATGGTGAACATGCGGAAGATCCTGATCTTCCCGGCCATAGGCGCGGTGGCCGCAGTCCTGATGATGACGGTCGGTCAGAGCCGCTGGGAGCTTTTCATGCTGGCGTTCACGATATCCATGTGCGCCTCGATGACCGTCCGCCCCTGGGGGATGGGCGTGCTCATGGCTAGCCATGACGGCGACAACGGGGCGGTGGCCTCCGTCATCAACTTCATGTTCTTCACGATAGGATGCATCGGGATGTTCGTCTCCACGCTGCCATGGCCCAACTTCGCGTTCGGGATAGGCGTGCTGATAACCTCTGCCACTTTGCTTTTCACGGCGATGCTGGCTGTCTTCAGGGCCACCGGGATGGACCTGAAGGGCCTCCACGAATCCAGCCGATTCGGACAACCCTGTGGCCGGCCATGGGCCTGCGGTACTTGCCGGTGATGGAATCGATGTCGATCCTGTACACCGCTGTGCGCATCACGCTGGCCATGGGCATCTCGGCGCCCCTCTTCTCCGGCACCAGCCTCTCCGCCAGGGCCCTCAGGACCCTTGCCTTCTCCTCGTCCGACTCTATCGGGGCCGCTCTCCCGCGAACTATGACGGACTCGTACACGGTGGTCGCATTGCAGGCCTTGTCCCCGGTGATCTCGAAGCCCCCGGACTCGATCACGGTCAGGCACACCTTCGGGTCCCTAGCCATGTTGTCAACCTTCTCCCCCGCCGGACGCCCGTGGAAGTACACGGCGCCATCCATGAGGATGTAGTTGACCGGCGTCCCGTAGGGATAGCCGTCCCCTCCGTTGGTGGAGAGCACCCCCTCCCCGTTCCTGGCAAGGAGGGCCTCCGACTCCTCCCTCGACATGTGGTTCTTCTCCATGAGCGGCTGCATACTATCGGATTCGAATCGGTAAAAAATACATTTCTAACTTTGCTCGGAGAATCATCGTGCTGGAGAACCCTCCGGATGGATGCCGTGGCGGACGGATACCTGCCGAAGAAGGGACGGGCTCGGCCAGAACGACTGAATCGTCCGCATCCGACCGCGATATGGCGCCCCGACACATATTAAACCGCCCCCAAAGATACGAATTGCATGAAGCTAACGGTCATCTCCACCGACGTCTCCATGTCCGAGCACACCGTCATGCTGAACGTCAGCGACTGCCTCGCGATGGGAGTGAGCCCGATGGACAGGGTGCACATCACCGGCATCTCCTCGGCCACGGCTTCAGTGGTCATAAGCGAGACCCACGTCGTCAAGGGGACGGTGATGATGGGCGGCCTCACCATGTCCAAATGCGGCGCCGATGACGGCTCCCTGGTGGATGTTACGTTCGCCCCCATGCCGGAATCCGCGAGATCGATACGCAGGAAGATAGACGGGGAGACCCTCGGCTCCAAGGCGATCAGCTCCATAGTCAACGACATAATGACGGGGGACCTCTCCGAGAAGGAGATCCTCGCCTTCGTCTCCGCCTTCAACGTCAACAACTCGGACCTCGCCGAGGTGGCCCACCTCACCAGGGCCATGGCCGCCACCGGAGAGACCGTCCATCTGGGGGTCCGCCCGGTCTTCGACTTCCACAGCCTCGGAGGGGTGCCGGGGAACAAGATCACCCCGATCGTGGTCTCCATAGTCGCCGCGGAGGGGCTCACCATCCCCAAGCTGTCGTCCAGGGCCGTCAGCAGCGCCTGCGGGACGTCGGATTTCGTCGATACGTTCTGCAACGTCGAGATGGACACGGAATCCCTCATCGACGCCATCCGCAGATGCAAGGGGGTCTTCGCCTGCGGGAACGAGGACTACGCCCCCGTCGGCAACAGGATAATCCAGGCCGAACGGCCCATGGGCATAGACCCGAGGCCGACCATGATGGCCTCGATCATGAGCAAGAAGGTCGCCATCGGGACCACCCACCTGCTGATGGACTTCCCCATGGGGAAGGACGCCAAGGTGCCGGACCTGAAGGCGGCGGAGTCCCTGGCCAACTCGATGATAGGCCTCGGGTCCCTGCTGGGGATCCACGTGGAATGCGCCATAACCAGGGCCGACCAGGCCATCGGGCGCGCCATAGGCCCCATCCTCGAAGCCAGGGAGTGCATCGGCATACTGGAGGCCGGCAAGGGGGACCGCGACGTGGTCGACAAGGCCTGCGGCATGGCCGGGATCATCCTCGAGATGGCGGGGGCAGAGGACGGGCGGTCCAAGGCCATGGAGGTCCTGGAATCCGGCAAGGCCCACGAGAGATTCCTGGACATAGTGGAGGCCCAGGGCGGCAGCCGCGACCTGAAGTCGGCTGACCTCGTGCCCGGAGAGTTCTCCAAGGATGTCCATGCCAAGAGGAACGGGACCGTCCAATACATAGACAGCTCCAGCATCGTGGCGGTCGCTAAGGCGGCGGGCGCCCCGTCGGACGACGGCGCAGGGGTCTACTTCCATCACAAGGCCGGCGACGAGGTCTCCGAGGGGGACACCCTGTTCACGATTTACGCGGAGAGCCAGGCGAAGCTGGACCGCGCCGTGGAATCGGCCAGGTCCCGCCGCCCGATGCTCGTGTCGGAGTCCGCCTGCGGCATAGGGCAGGGGCCGATGGTGATCGCCCGCATCCCCACGAAGGAGATGCTGGACCTGATACGCTTCAGGAGCCGAAACCGGCCCCATGGATGGACAACGGAATAGGATAGGGTGTCCCCTATCCCTGTTCTTGAAATCGATCGTGCTGCCTGACGATGGTCACAGGGCAGGACGCGTTGGTGACGACGCGCTCGGCCACGCTACCGTTGAGGATCTTCTTCAGGCCCTTGCGGCCATGGGTCCCCATGATGATGAGGTCGTACTTCCCGGACCTCGTCACGACGGAGTCGACCACGCTGCCCTCGACGAGCTCGAACTTCCCCTCCAGGCCCTCGGCCTGGATCCTGGCGACGATCTCCTTCGCGGTATCCTCGCTGGCGGGGTTCTCCCTGTCCCTGACGGACAGGACGGTTATGGACCCGTTGATGCGCTTGGCGGTCTCGATGGCCACGTCGATAGCGGCCTCGTTCTTGCTTGCCACAGGCAGGAGGATGCTGTCGATCTTGCTCGATCCGGACTTCAGGGTGAGCACGGGGCAATAGGCATTCTCGATCACTGCCGCCGCTGTCCTCCCGATGCGCCCGGCCACGACCCCGGACTTGCCGGTGATGCCCATGATAGCCATATCATGCTCCTTGGTGGCCTCGCTGATGACCTCCCAGGGGATGCCCGCCTCCATCACGGTATCGTAGGGGATGCCCTTGCCGTCTGCCATCCGGGCGGCGGACTCCAGGGCCATCTTCCCGGCCGCTTTGGAGATCATTATCGCAGAATCGGCGTCTACCTCGCCGAACTTCCTCGCCGCCGAAGTATCCACGACGAAGAGGAACGTGAGATGGGTCGCGAATGTACCAGCAGAATGCACCGCGAGGTCCACCGCTATCTCGGACATGGCGCTTCCGTCTATGGGGACAAGGACTTTGTCGAATTTCATATGCGCACCTACATCTCGGATGCTGCTGTTCGGTATTTAATTTTTGGATGTATTGTCCAATTCAACATACCATAATATTCGGCAAGGATGGGTCGCTGCACGCGTTTCACCCTCACATCCCCCTGGGCCTTCGGCGCCGAGGCCATGACATCCGCCTCGATCGCCTCGGCGTAGGCGTCCTCGCATTCTATGATCAGCTTCCCGGTCACCAGCAGGGCGGCCGCGTTCACGCCGGGCTGCCTCTGGATGTGGGACTCGAGCTTCTCGCCGCACTCCTGGCATGTCAGGCCGGAAACGAAGAAAACCATGCGCATACCCCGTCGATGGCAGAACGGGGATAAACATATTGCCAGCAAAAACTGGCTGGATGACAGTCTTCCCAGGTATCCCGGGTTATCTTTATGCCCTCCCGATGGGGTCCATAGGCCATGGTCACACCTATTACCGAGGAAGAGCTGCTCGCAACGATCAGGGAGAACCCGATGATCTGCACCCGCGCCATCGTGAAGAAGCTCCGCCCTGACGAGTTCAGGGACCAGGCCATGTACAGGGAGCACCTGGACCTCTTGAAGCCGATGCTGGAGAGGCTCTACAAGAACGGCACCATCGTCTCGGCGAAGGTGCAGTACTGCACGTTCAACCTCAAGCAGTGGCAGATCAACCGATGTTATCGCTGAGACAGGAACGACTTGCATTCGGCGTACAGGTCGTCGGTGGGCTGCATGGAAGCCCACTCCTCCGAGGGGCTCCTGATCTTCAGATGGGTCCTCTCGGCGACTTCCAGGAGGCACTTCTCGTACTCCTCCTGGTCCCCGATGCCCGTATCGATCCTCAGGATGTGCTCGTAGCCTCCGAGCGACAGCAGCCACCTGAGGTAGCCGTCCTTTCCGGGTTCTATCCCCAGGGCCTCCCTCATCTCGTCGGTGAGGCTCGCCTGCGTCGCTGCGGCCTCGGCCTGGTCGGCCTCCATGAACTCGTCGAAGTTGGTGGCCATGGCCGGGAATACGTAGAGATGTGCGCAGTAGGCCTTCTGCATCTCCTTGTACTTCGGTCCGCCGGCGATGTTAACGCCGACGCAGTCATGGCAGAGGTTCCCGCACTCGTCCACGAACATGGCGGAGGGCTTCATGCCGTTCTCCCTGCACCACTTCGGGATATTCCAGTCGTAGTTCCCGCAGGTGCCAAGATAGAACCCTATTCCGTCCACCAGGGGCTGCATGTCGCGCGCCAGCCCCTCCACCACGGATTTCAGCTCCTCCGGCCTGGAGTGCAGGCCCAGGGCGGTGGCGTAGATGAGTATGGTGAAGCGGTCGCGGTCCAAGGGCTCGGCCCCCGACAGGACGTCCTCCCACTCGACCATGCGGTACGGGATCCCGTACCTTGAGAACTTGGCCACGAGGGACGTCTCGTTGCCGTCCCTCACCAGGAGGATGTTCTTCTCCTCGGGGTCCTTCCCCAGGCTGTATACCAGGTTGTCGTCCACCATGGGGCATATGATTACTCCCAGCACTCCGCGCGTCATGTCTGGTACTCTCCTTCGGAGCAGATAATGGTTGGGTAGAATCGATACTTCCTCGGCCTGCGCCCGCCATCGCGGTCGTCCCTGCGGTGCCCGCGGCGGTCGTCATCGCGCCTGGGGCCTTTGCCGAAACCACCGCGGCCGGAGCGCTTCATATCGTGCTTCCTGACGTAGCCGTCGTCCTCGAATATCTTGTCGAACGTCTCGGTGTCCCCGCGGGCCTCGTACTGCTGCCTGATGTACTCTTTCACGGAGTCATCGGAGCAGAGCTTCTCCAGCCATTTGAACGACGGGAGGTCCGGAGCGCCCTCCATCTCGAAGTAGAGCTCCGCAGCCTCCATATCTGCACCCACGTCGTGCAGGGCGTACAGCATGGCCTTGCAGCGGAACTCCTCCTCGCGAGACCTGTCAATTAAGGCCTCCCTCCCGGGCTGGTCCTCGCCGGCGTGGTTCCTGAGCCAGACGATCTCGCGGTCCCTGCCCAGGGGCCTGAGGGCGTATGCGACCCTGAGGATCCTCTCCCCGTCGCCGTCGCAATACTTGTCGAGCATGTAAGTGTCCTCGTAGCCCGCGGCGTAGACGGACATGAGCCCGTCCAGGTCGCCGGCCTCCGCGTACATCAGGGCGATGCCGCGGGCGACGTCCGTCCTGTAAACCAGGGGCATGAGCTCGGCGACGGCCTCCGCCGACCCCGCCTGGGCCGCGGTCATCATCGCTGGGACCCACTCCTCCTTCTTGGACTGCAGGTTCTTGGCAATCAGGAACTTCCCGAAGGGGTCGTCGGAGATGCCGAACTCCGCCTGCTTCGATATTATCAGGTCAGCGTTCTCCGGGTACTGGCCCTTCAGCCATCCGGCACCGTTCCCGCTGTCCCTCGCCTCGAGGAATCCCAGGAAGAAGTCGGCGTCCGGGACCCTGCCGGCGTAGGTGGCGAGCTCCTCCCTCGCTTCGTCCTTGCCCTTGGTGGCCTTGACGAACAGGGAGTTGACATACTGCCTGAGGGACTCCATCTCCTTCACGGAGTCGATGTGCCTCTGGGCGGACTCGGAATCCTTCTTGCGGACCAGGTACTCCAGGCCCTTCATGACCTTCTCGCGCTCCTGCGGCATGGCCCTCGCGAAGGCGTCTATGATGGGATCGTCGCCCTCGACCTCGCCGAGGCAGATCCTGCGGTAGATGGCATGCGTGCTGCCGGCGGAGCACATCTCGTCGAAGAACTGGCGCGGGTAGCCCGCGTCCTTGGAGATGCAGATGTAGTCGAACTCAACCAGGGCCTCGTCAGTGCATTCGGGTGCAATGCGGCCCCTGAGGTCGCCGCGGCCCTCCTTCCCGGCGTCGTCGATGATGCGCTCGGCGTTCTTAGAGCAGCCCTCGCTCATCATGACGGCCCCGTGGAGGAACATTATCATGGCGATGTCGGTCTTGCCCTGGATCTGGAGGTCGATTCCTTTGTACAGGAGCTTCTGCGGATCCTGGGGGATGGGATGCTTCCTCTTCTCGAGGTCCCCGCTCACCGGGCGGGCGCCCCCGCGCTCGGCGCGGCGGTCCCCGTCCTTGGGATAGGGCTTCCTGTCCCTGTCGTAAGGCTTCCTCTCCTTGTCGTAGGGCCTCTTCTCCCTGTCGTGGGGCTTCCCCTCGCCGTCCCTGCGGTAGGGTTTCCTCTCGCCGTCCTTGGGATAGGGCTTCCTCTCCTTGTCGTATGGCTTCCTGTCCCCATCCTTGCGGTACGTCTTCCTGTCGCCGTCCCTGGGGCCCTTGGAATAGCCAGGCTTTCCGTCTTTCCTGGGGCCCTTGCGGCCCCCGTAGCTGCGCCCGCCACCGCTGTAGCGCTTTCCGTCCTCGGCATCGCCTGGCATGATAATCACTTGGAATGCCGATGCAATCGCGACCCCGTTATATAGTTACGGGTATCGTCCAAGCCTGTTCCCAACCTTTATTAATTAAAGGCAATACGGGTCGCATCCGAAACGCAGGCGAAAACGATGGAAGAGTCCGTGCTCATCTCAATTATGGCCACCCTGATCATATTGGCCGCATTCCTCTCCATCGTCATGCGCAGGGCTAAGATGCCGGCCCTGGTCGGGTTCCTGGCTGCCGGGATAGTCATCGCCAACTTCGCAGAGCTCGACGAGGACGCCCATGAGATCGTTGAGCTGTTCTCGAACCTCGGATTGATCATGCTGATGTTCTCGATAGGGATGGAAATCAACCTGGCCAACCTGAAGACCCAGGGGAGGTTTGCCATCATAGTAGCGCTGGTCCAGATGCCTCTCATGGTGCTCGGCGGATTCATCACGGGGGTCGTCCTCGGCTACAACATGGTCCAGAGCATCGCCCTAGGTGCGATCATCTCCGGATCCAGCACCGCCGTGGTGATGGCCGTGCTGAAGGAAAAGGACATATTGGACAGGGCCCACGTCGAGATCCTCGTCCTGATTATGATCATCGAGGACATCGGGCAGGTCATCATGCTGTCCATGCTCACCCCCATGCTGAGCGGGGCCGAGCTGGGCACCAAGGACCTCATCCTGCTGATCATCCAGATCGCCATCTTCATGATCGTCTGCTTCACCATCGGCCTGAAGCTGGTCCCCAGAATCATCGATTGGTTCCACAAGAGGGCCAGCGACGAGCAGATATCCCTACTCTGCATCGGTGCGCTGTTCGCACTGGCGCTGGCTGCGTCCAAGATGGGCCTGTCCGTCGCCATCGGGGCGTTCCTGATGGGCATAATGGTGGCGGCATCGACCGCCCACCACACCGTGGAGCATTACGTGGACCCGCTGAAGAGCCTGTTCATGGCCATGTTCTTCATATCCGTGGGGATGGAGGTCAGCCTGGGCAGCCTGGCGGACAGCATAGTGCTGATCGTCATATTCTTCCTGGTCTTCGTGATATGCAAATCCTTCACCGTCTACCTAGGATACTGGATCGGGAACGGGGACAGCCGCAAGGGGTTCATCTCCGCCCTGTCGCTGTGCGCCATGGGCGAGTTCGCGTTCATCATCGCCAAGGAGGCCCTGGACGTCGGCGCCGTGGACAACGGGTTCTACTCCGCCGTGATCGGCGCCGCGCTGATATCTATGATCACCCTGCCCGTTATGAGCGGGTCCTCGGGCAAGCTATACGACAAGCTGACCACCAAGCTCCCGATGGGGGCGTTCCACAGGCTCTCCGCGAGCAGGGACCGCTTCTACGCCAGGCTCGCCGCGCTCCCCGGCCGCACCACTGACATGCTGTCCAAGGCCGCGGCGACAGTGTACTTCAACGTTGTGATGATAATCATCATCACGGTAATCTTCTACTACTACACGGTGGACATAGCGAACGTCCTTTGCGATTACCTCGGCCTGAGCTTCACCCTGTCCATGGTCGTAGTTCTGGCCGCGCACATGGTAATCCTCATAATCCCATGCTTCTACTTCGTGAAGAACGCCAGGCTGATCCTGTACGTCGTGGACAAGTCCAAGCGCGAGAACCGCAACCCGGAGGATGCCAGGTTCTACGAGACCATGAACCCCCTGGCCATCGCCGGCGCCATCGCCCTGGCCATCATCGTGATCATCCCCGACGAGTTCGACCGCACGTTCGAGGTCCTCCTGGGGATAGGCATCATCCTCGTCATCTCCCTCCATCAGTACTGGAGGCTCAAGTCCGGCAGGAAGAGCAAGAAGGCCGCCGAGATCGAGCAGGACGAGACCGAGACCGCAGAGGAAACGGCCCGAAATCGAAATTGACGGTATTGCCCCCGGCATTGCGCCGGGGGAAATGGTTTGATCCCCATCTCAGGGCGTCAGCGTGACCTGCGGACGATGAATACGATGCCTATCGTTATGGCCGCGATCACCGCGATGGCCGCAGCATACGGCAGGATATCTGAATCCTCGTGGGGATCGTCCAAGGCGAAGACCTTGATCGAGAAGTTGTCGATGACGAATCCCGTCTCGTCCTCGAACTTCGAGGCCTCCTCCTTCCAGTCCGACCACTTGCCGTCCTCGAAGGCGAAGCTCTCGCCCTCGTTGATGACGGCCACGCCGTAACTCCTGGCCTCTTCGGACCTGGCCTTCTTTTCGCCGAGCATGGTGGCCGCCCCGGCCAGGTACTTGCCCTCTGTGGTGCGCTCCACCAGCACGACGCTGACCCTGTGGCCCTCGCGCACCGGGACGTAATCGTCCATGTAGATGACGTGGATGCCGGCGTACGGGATGGTGAGGGTACTCTCGAAGATCAGCTTCCCGGTGTCCGGGTCGCCCTTGGGGTCCAGGTACATCCTCACCGTGACCTCGCTGTCGTATCCGAACGTCCTCACGGACACCGCCTCCAGCTTGCTGTCATAGGTGTCGAAGACGTTCGCCGTCCTCACCTCCTGCTCGTGCGTCCAGGACTTGGCAAAGGCGTCAGGGAGGTAGTCGTAGCACATGTAGATCAGCCCATCCTCGCCAAAGAGGGTGTCTGTGAAAGTCATAGACTCCATCCTCTGGAGCGCCAGCTCGTAATAGGATAGCCAGAAGAACCCGGTGTGCTTCCCCTCCTCGTCGGTTATGCCCCATTGCCTGTAGTACGTCTCGCCGTTGATATCGTAGCCGTAGGTCTCCGAGCCCCAGCTGTTCTTGCAGAGCCATGCGCCGTCGCCGGGGGGCGTGAGCACCTCGCCCTTGCTGTGCCATGCGAAGTTCTCCGCGGGATAGTCGTCGTCCCATCCCACGATCTGGACCGCATGGTTGGAGGTCATGGACCCGGCCTGGTAGCTGGATGCCGTCTCCTCGTAGTAGCCGTCTGCGTCGTAGCGGTAGGACATGACCATGCCGTGCCCCAGGAGGAGTTCGCGCTTCATGCTTTCCATGGCGCCCTGGTCGAGGCCCGTGACCTTCCCGTCGGAGATGATCAGGGGGTTCTTCAGGTAGTTCCCGTCCTGCATCGTGTATCCCCTGGAGTAGTTGCGCTCGGACCTGTCGACGGCCCAATCGTCCCCCTTGTAGTACGAGTTCCTCTCCGTGCACTTCTCGATGTGGTAATCGGTCAAGCCCGGGACCACATCCTCCGCCGTGAAGTTGGAGGCCATGACGCCCTCGGGGAACTCGATGCCGTAGGTCTCCGTCCACTTGCGGAACGCCGACTCCCTCTGTTCCTGGGTGTACCCGTCGATGATCCCCTGGACCGAGTCGCCCTTGCCGCCGAACTCGACGATTATCAGCGCCTCCTCCGAGAGCTCCGGATCCTCCAGGGCGTCCAGGGTGCTCAGGCCGGCATTCCCGCGGTACGGGATATCCGACTCGGATACGGGTCCGGCACCCGACGAGAAGAGCTGCGAGAAGCGGTAGGTGGTGCCTCCTATGTTGAACGGGCCGTTCGGGTCATCGGAGAACCAGTAGAGGCCCTCCCCGGCCTGGGTCTCCCAGACCTCCTCATCGATGTGGTTGTTGCCGAAGTAGGCCGTGTGCCTCTCGGAGAGGTCCAGCCCCGACTCCTCCCAGGTGGTCCCGAGGAGGGTCAAGATCGCGGTCTCGGCCGCCCCGGTGCCGCCGAACGCCCAGCACGTGCCCCAGGGGTTCTGGTACTTCGGCGGGGTGACTATGCCGAGGTCGCGCTGGTCGAACTTGGACGGCAGGCCCTCGTCACCGTCGTCCGCGTACGCCGCGGGGATGGCCGCGGATGACAGCAGGAACGTCAGCACCACGGCCGCGGCCAGCATCGCTTTCGTGTTCATGGATTGTAATCTGAATGTGGATATAAACGGAATGCAACCAGGGCAACTGATATAGCCATCCCCGGCGTACTTCCCGGCGGTGGAGACATGACACTGAAGGACGAGCTGGCGGAAGTGGCGAGGAGTCTCGGGATCATCGACATCGGCTTCGCCGACGTCGGACTGTGGTCGACCGACCCGATCGCCAGCGCCCGCATAAGGCCCCTGAACAGGCCGGATTCCATCATGCAGGGCTGCAGGACCGCCGTCGTCATGGGCATCCCCGTACCCTACGCGACCCTGCTGACCGCCCCGTCCATCGCCTACAACCAGATGTACAGGAACGTCAACGCCATGCTGGACATGGCCGCCCAGCGCATCGCCATGGAGCTGATGGCCAGGGGGTGGCAGGCCATGCCGATCCCAAGGGACGGCTACCACGGGATAGATGGGCTCAGGGACACTCCGACGGCGTTCTTCTCCCACCGCCACGCCGCCTATCTGGCCGGGATGGGGACGTTCGGCGTGAACAACGTCATCATCACCCCGAGGAACGGACCAAGGATCAGATGGGTCACCGTGCTGACGGACGCCGTCATAGATGGGGACGGCCCAATGGAGGAGGAGGTGTGCATCCACTGCGACAGGTGCGTCAGGGCCTGCCCCCAGAACGCCCTCTCCCCCGGAACGTATCCCGATATCATAACGGACAAGACCGGGTGTATAGACCGCTCCGAGATGCTGGCGAAACAGGGGATAGCCCCCTGCGGGCTGTGCATCGCCGCCTGCCCGGTGGGCCTGCAGAAGGGCCCCACCCCTGGCCCCACGGAAGCGGCCAGGGCGGAGATCCAGAGCTACGTCAGGAAGCGATTCGCTCGTAGTAGACGCAGCGGTAGGTGAAGTTGCTGGGGTTCTCCAGGGTTATCCTGAGCAGCTCCTTGTCTGCATCGAAATCGTAGACGCAGAAGCAGACGCTGTCGTTCTCCGCGCATCCCCACCCCAGGGCAAAGACGTTGTCGTGGATGCGCTGGGCGGAGCCGCATGCGGAGGAGAACTTCCCGTCGATCCTGTAGGCCTCGAAGTCCACCAGCTCCATCTCGTCGAAGTCGATGTCGTACCACACGACGCGGGTCTCCTCGGTGATGTTGTGGTTGTCGAAGGCCATGACGGTGTCCCCGTCCACGGTGACGTAGTGCTGGCTGGACGTCTTCTGATCGTCGGTGAGCCCGAACTCGTCGGCGTTGCCGGAGAGCTTCCACTTGATCTGGTCCGGGTCGGCCGTGCGCGGGGCGGTGCGGTCCAGGCACATGATGGTGTTCAGGTGGCGGAAGGAGCAGACCAGGTCCCCGTCGTCGTTGATGCGCATAGCGTTGAAGTGGACGTAGTCCGGGGCGTCCACGTTCACGTTGGCGAAGTCGTTGGCGTACTGGTATGCGTCGGTGACCACCAGAGAGTAGAGCTCCGGGTAGTCCACGGTCCTGAAGTCCCATACGACCTCGCCGTGGTTCACCTCCTGCAGGTACGAGTATACGACGTTCGACCCTGTCTCCTCGTATCCCGGCACATTGTACACCCTGTCCTTGATGTAGCCCGACATGATGTAGTGGTCCAGGTCGATGAGGTAGAAGTCGTGGCCGTCCAGCGGATGGCCCTTGTCCACGATATCGGATGCCTCGAAGGTTATGCGCTTGACCTCGTTGAACTCGGAATCCAGGATCACGCGCTCCCCGGGGGCATAGCCGGCGATGCCGAACTTGTCGTAGGAAGGGTTCTGGTCGTGGTAGCTGTAGTAGACCTCGCCGCCGATCACATGCTTCTTGAAATCCCAGTAGCCTGTGTTCACGCCGTCCTCCGGGGACTCGCCGTGCTTGTACCACACGATGTTCCCCTTCCCGTCTAGCATGACGATGTTCTTCGTGTAGACGAAGGACAGGTAGATGTTGCCCTCGAGGTCGGTCTCCCCCGCGACCGTGAACTTTGGGAGGACGTCGGATGGGTCCGGGTCCCCGCGGTCGTTCAGGAAATGCACCGCTATAGCCGCTGCCGCTATGACGGCCACCGCCGCCACCGCGATGATCAGGATCTGCTTGCTTCCGAAGCCGGACATGTGACCAGTCCCCAATGGGTTGTTGTTGAAGGATGCCCCTAGGACCTATAAATCATACTGGACGCGGACTCCTACCAATCCGTATATACCAGTAAAGGCCTTCCCCTGGCGTGTTCATACTGCTGGTCTGCATCGGCTTCCTAGTCCTAGGCTACCTTTTCTACAGCAAGTTCGTAGAGAGATCGATCCTCCCCTTCAGGGAACCGACCCCAGCAGTCAGCGTCAACGACGGCATGGACTACGTCCCGATGCCCACATGGAAGACCCATCTCATCGAGCTCCTGAACATCGCCGGTACCGGTCCTATCTTCGGTGCACTGATGGGAGCCAAATGGGGGCCCATAGTGTTCATATGGATCGTCGGCGGGACGATCCTCGGCGGTGCGGTCCACGACTACATGAGCGGCATGATGTCCGTCCGCAACAACGGGGCATCGGCCACATGGCTGACGAAGCACTACCTGTTCGGGAAGTCCAGATACCCCATACTGGTCCTGGGCGTCTTCCTCCTGCTCATGGTCTCGGCCACCTTCGCCAGGAGCGCCGGGGACCTGCTGGAGAGCATCACGGGACTGGACCTCACCATCTGGGTCGTCGTCATCCTTGCATACTTCGCATTGTCGGCGATACTGCCGATAAACAAGGTCATCGGGAGGATATATCCCGTCTTCGGCATCCTCCTCATAACGATGGTCGTGGTCGTCATCGCCGGGCTCGTGGTCGGAGGGTACGCGTTCCCCTCCTTCACCCTCGAGAACCTGCATCCCACGGGGGCATCGTACTTCCCCGACATGTTCATCACCGTGGCCTGCGGGGCGATCTCGGGTTTCCACGCGACCCAGTCCCCCATGATCGCCAGGTGCATCAAGCACGAGAAGGACGGGCGCCCGGTCTTCTACGGCGCCATGATCGTGGAATCCATCATAGCGGCCATGTGGGCCGCCGCCGGGCTCGCCTTCTACGCCGGGACCACTGGCCTCGCCGATGCGCTGACGGATAGCGGCCCGGCAGGGGTCGTCTACGACATCTGCACCACAGTGGCGGGGCCGATCGGGGGCGCGCTAGCCGTAATAGGAGTCCTGATATGCCCCATCACGTCCGGCGATACCGCGCTGAGGTCCGCCAGGATGATGATACAGGACGACAGGGAGCTAGACAAGTCCGACAGGGGGAAGATGGTGCTGGTGACCCTGGTCATGTTCGCATTCATCGCGATCATGTGCACCCTCGACTTCTCCATCCTCTGGAACTACTTCTCGTGGCTTAACCAGACCCTGGCTGCCATCGTGCTGTGGACCGCCACCGCGTTCCTGTTCACGACGACCAAGAAGAGGTACACACTCATCACCGCTCTGCCGGCCCTGTTCATGACCATGGTGGTGACCTCGTTCATATTCCACTCCAACCTGGGCCTGGGTCTCGACGACTCGATAGCGATGCCGCTGGGCGGCATCGTGACCGCGATAATGGCCGTGGTATACCTGAGGTTCCTGTTCATGAAGGGCCCAATGCCCCAGCCCGCATGAGCCGGGATGATGCCCCTCCGAGACCCTCCCGGGCTAGCTGTGCGTTTATATCAGCAACCCGATTCGTGGTACCGTGAGCCTGAAAGCAACCCCGGTGACGATGGTCTTCATCGCCGCGATCCTCGCTGGACTCCTCAACCTTTTCTCGAAGGACCTGCTCAACGCGGGCCTTGGGCCGATGGAGATATGCTTCTGCCGCGAGAGCGTCACCGCCGTCGCGTTCTTCCTGATACTCCTGGCCGTCGACCGCTCAGCGTTCAAGGTCAGGCTGAGGGACCTTTGGATGTTCGCCCTGTTCGGCTTCTTCAACGTGGCGTCCAACGTCTGCGTGTTCCAGGCGCAGGAGACGCTCCCGCTGGAGGTGGCCGCTGTGCTGGAGATGACCAGCCCATACTTCGTCCTGGTGTTCGCGTTCTTCCTGTTCGGGGACAGGATCACCAGGAGGAAGGTCCTGGCGGTGGTGATGGCCTTCATCGGCTGCATGTTCGTCATCGGGGTCGCTGACGGGACAGAGGACATCAAGATCGTCGGAGTGGCGATAGGTGTGCTCTCCGGAATAACCCTGGCGGCTTTCACAATCGGGAGCAAGTTCGTCGGGGAGAGGGGTTTCTCCGAGAACACGGCGATGTTCTACTTCTTCCTGTTCAGCGCCCTGCTGGTCGCGCCGCTCACCGACTTCGGCCTCCTGGCGGATACGGTCTCGTCTGATGCCATCATACCCGTCTACATCGTTGTCATGGGCCTGGCATGCACCCTGGCGCCGAACTACCTGATCATCTACAGCATCCGCCGCGTGGACCCGGCCACGGTATCCATCATAATCACGTCCAGCCTGATCGTCTCCACGATATGCGGAGTGGTGGCGTTCGGGGACGAGTTCGGGATCACCGACGTCATCGGCATAATCCTGGTGATGGCGGCCATAACGATGCTGGAGCCGCCGAAGGGCCTCAAGGAGAGGCTGGAAAGGATCGGCAGGAAGACTGCGCGAAACGGTTTCGTCCCGGCCGTCGGCTCTGAGGCCTCGGGCCGGGATAGGAGATGGATCGGCTGGACGCCTGCTCCTCATGCTTTTTCAGGGCCTCGGAGACCCTGTCGACGTCGTACTGGTCCGTCAGCAGGTAGGCATCGGGATTCTGCCCGTGCTCGTCCCCATGATAGGTCTGCGTGGCCTCGTCGTAGTATCCGAGGTGCTTGAAGGACGAATGGTTGATCTGGTGCCCGAACGGGAGGATGTTGTACACCGCGGTGCACTCCCCGCCGCCGGACTTCGTGCCGATGGTCTCGGCTATGCCGTACGCCTTGGCATAAAAGGGGAATGCGTTGCCGCTGGAGTACGAGTACAGGCTGGTGTGGATGTAGAACCTGAAATCGTTGCCGAAGCAATCCCTCTCGTCATACAATCCGTCGCCGTTGGAATCCACCCTGTAGATGTACTCGCGGATGCTGCCGGTTATCCCGTTCCTCTCGTAGGAGACTGCGCGGTTGTCCTTGGACATCAGCGCCAGGAGCTTGCCCATCGTGACCACTATCCCGCCGCCGTTGCAAGAGTCGTCTATGACGACCCTCTCCACGCCACCGTGGGCCTTGATCTCGTTCAGCTTGTCGACGAAGAAGAAGTACGTGTCCTTCATCCTCTGCTCGGGGGTCAGGGGCTGGTCATCGTAGTGGGTCACCGCGGAGAACTCGTCGAATGAGAAGTAGGCGGTCGTCCCGTCGGAGCTGTACCTGACGTCGGTCGGGGAATCCGCCCCGTAGGCCTTCACCGCCGCGGCCCTCTGCTGCATCAGCTGGAGGTACAGGGTGGAGCGGTCATTGAGCAGGTTCTGGATCTCCTTGCCAGGGTTGTACGCCGGCATCTCCCCGAGGACCACCGAGCCGCCGTAGCCGGAATGCAGGTCGTTCAGGAGGCCGATCAGCACGGTGTAGGCCTCCCCGCGCACGGCGGGGTCCTGGGATACCAGCCCGTCGCTGTAGGCGTTGTTCTTGAAGAAGTCGCTCATGCACCTGTAGCCGGTGACCTCATTGAGGTCGTAGAAGTTGTCCATCAGGAAGTAGAACAGGTCCCTGGTGAACTCCAGCATGTAGACGGGGGGATAGATGGTCCCGTCCGGGTCGCTGTAGCGGGCGTAGGATGCGGTGACGATCTTGTTGATGGTCGCCTCGTCGTCGGAACCGCAGATGAACGGCGCGTCCATCTGAGCACTGCTGCCGTACTTGAACAGCATGCCGTCCTCCTCGGAGTAGATGAAGTTCCTGGACAGCTCCAGCTGGGTGCTCGAATCCAGGAAGCCGAGGGGGAAGTACGTCTTCCCTCCCTTCACGATGGGGTCGAGGCCGCACCCTGCGAAGGAGTACGTGTTCGGGAGGCCGGTGTCGACGACCGTCACCACATCCAGCTTCAGCTGGTCTATGACCGACGAGCGGTAGTCGTCGGTGACCAGCACATCGCCGTCGCCGGTCTCCGACATGGTCATCTCGCCGGCGTCGAAGACGTACCTGTACGCCTCCCCGCCCTTGTCGTCCGTGAACGTCCAGGTGAACTTCTTGCCGTCCCTGTCGACGGTGCTGCAGTACCCGGCGTTCAGGTCATCATCGAAGAGCCTTGCGAAATCGTCCAAAGTGGTGTAGAGGACCTCTCCCTGGCCCTTCTTGACCAGGAACGTGTACTCCCCCATCAGGTATTCGGAGACGTCCTTGACCGGCTCCGGGTAGCGCGGGTCGTTCTGGTCGGTTACGATGTATGACATGTTGTATGCGTTGACGGTGACCGTCTCGGTATCATAGGACTCTCCCTTATCACCGGACGTCAAAACGAATGCCGCCGCTATGGCGACGATTGCTACGGCGGCCACAGCCACGGCTATCATTGCGTTCTTGTTCATCCCTCTTCCTCCTTTCCGGCAGCGGAAGGGGTTTGGGGGTGGGGCCCGAGTCGCGGGGCCCCGTCCCCGCGGAAGGTTGTTCGCTCCTCTTCGCTGCCCTCGGCCGCCTCCTTGTCGTCCGCCCTCAGCGTGTAGGACAGGACGGCCAGGAGAGCCGTTATGATAGCCATAAAGAGAATCGAGACCATAAAGCCGTCGTTCAGCGAGCTGGCAGCTTCAGAAATGTCGTTAGCGAACTTGCCCCCGATCTCCTTGAGCAGGTTCTGGACGGAGGACAGGTCTATGGGCACCGAGACGTAGTTGCTCTGGACGACGTCCCTGATATAGGCTCCGACGATCGCGTTACCGACCAGGATTCCCACCATGCGGACGGCCATCAGGTTGCCTGTGTGCTGGCCCATGTCCTCCCTGGGCGATATGGCCTGCAGGGCGCAGATCAGCTGGTTCACGATGAATCCGAGGCCGAATCCGAACAGGAACAGGGAGATCCCGAAGTAGAGGGTGCCCTGGCTCGCGATGAAATGGGTGATCACCAGCGACACCGTCACGATGATGGATCCTATGATCACCCACGGCCTTACCCCTGTCTTGAAGACCTTGCGGCTGCCGATCATGGATGGCCCGGCCGCTCCGGCTATCAGGAGCCAGAACATCATGCTCGCCGTGTAGATGTCGAACTCGTAGTACGTGAGGTACAGCTTGAAGAAGTACTGGATGAGACCCAGACCGCACAGGCTGAACACGAACATCAGGATCAGGACCTTCTTCTCGAACACCGATATCCCGACCGGGATCGTCGGGTTCTCGGAGCGCTTGGAGTGCATGATGAGCCCGACCACCCCGACGATGATGAGGGCGGCGATCACAGCAGAGGGGATGCTCAGCAGGTCGAAGTCGACGTTGACGAGCTGGGTGTAGGCGGTGGCCACACCGAAGACGATGGTGGCGATCGCGAGGCTCGCGACATCCGTCTTCCTCTTGGAGCCCTCGTCCTCCGGCAGGAACCTCCACGCGATGACGAATCCCACGGCCATCATGAGCGCGAAGGCCAGGAAACCGAACCTCCAGTTGAAGTTCTCCGTGAAGAAGTAGCCGGTGGCGGACCCGAACAGAGATCCGACCGCGAATGCGGCTGTCATGAGCTCGCTGACCCTGCCCCTCTTGGTGATGGGGTAGTAGCGGCCCACGGCGGTGTAGGCGATGGCGAGGGTGAGTCCCGCGCCGATGCCCTGCACGAACCTGAAGACGACCAGCATCTCCACCGACACGGACAGGATGCAGGCCATGGATGCTGCGATGAAGATCACCGGCGCGATGGCCAGCATGCGCCTGGTGCCGTATATGTCGATGAGCTTGCCGCCCATCGGGATCATGGCGACCTCCGCGATGATGTAGGCGGGGACGATGTAGTCGATGTTCGATGACTCGGGGAGGTCGGCGACGGACCATGCCATCCCGAACCTCATGAACATCCATCCGGCGGCCGCGGCGGTCAGGCACAGGGCGAGGCCCCACATGGCGATCGCGCGCTGCTTGTCGGGTTCTGAGAAGTTCATGCGGACCCCCTCCTGGTCATGAATACGGCGACGGCGCACCCTATGAGGCCGACCGCCGCGAGTATGACGTACGCGATCGGGATGTTGATCTTGTACTCCTCATCGTACTTGATCATGGCTACCGTGTGGTCATGGACATTGTCGAACTTCTCCTCGGTCGCCTCGTCCATCTCGTCGGCGGTGAACGTGTCCCATCCGATGATGCCGGCGGCGATGCTTATAGCCGCCTTCGCCCCGTCGCTAAGTATGTACGACGGAATCGCGTCGAGTACGTTGTCTACCGTGACGGAGTACCCCGCCTTGGGGAAGCGGAACTCCGTATCCCCGGACTTGTTGAGGATCTTGAGGTCGACGTACTCCCTGCCCTCGTCATCCTTGACGTTGGACGCCTGGATGTCGGCCAGGAAGTCTATGTCCTTCAGGGTGGTCCCGGTCAGGGACTTGACGGTCTCCACGATGTCCAGCACCCTGTTGCTGGAATCGATGATGTTCAGTATGAGGTCCGGAAGCTTGCCCTTTATCATGCCGTCCACGCCGATGGCGCTGGAGATCGTGTTCCATATGCCGTTGGCCATGTCCGAGGACACGTAGACGTGATTGATGTGAAGGGTGATCAGCGGGTCGATCTTCCAGGACTCCTGGGCGTTCAGCACCTTCATGTCCTCGTACTTGAGGCCGGCATCGGCGGCGACGTAGAGATTGCTGGTGGTTTCCTTGCTCTCATAGCCGATGGAGATCTCGGCGAGCTCGCCCTCCTCGTCCTCCACCATAGTGAAATCGAAATCGCTGGCCTCGTGATCCACGACGAACAGCTTCCCCAAGACGTCGGTGGCGATGAGATCGCCTGTGCCGCCGTCGATGGTCGTGGTGATGTCAACGTCCACGTAGACGCAGAACAGGACCTCCAGCGTCACGTCGCGGACCTGGCCCGCATGGTTACTCAGGACCCTGTCCAGGAAGTCTATGGAGTCCTCCCCGTCCTGCCTCTGGTAGTCGCCCGCCTCCGGAAGGTCCCCGTGGACCGATGCGATGGTCCCGAACTCGATGTATCCGGAGATGTGGTCGTCGATGGTGTAGATGCCGTCGGACATGCTCACGTCCCTCTTGACGGCCATCTTGCCCTCGAAATGCGGCTCTGCGAGGTACAGCTTGTAGCCGTACTCGTTCTCCGACAGCTCCATCAGCAGCTCCTCGACGGTCTTGTCGAACAGCGCCTTGGAGATCTCCTCGACCTCCGTCCAGGAGAACTCCTTGACGGTCCCGTATGAGGTGCCGTCGTCGGAAGCGTCGGAGGAATCGCTGGCGAAGGGGATGCATGTGACGACGAGCGCCGCGGCAATAAGCACTGCGGCCATCGCCATCGCTCTCTTGCGCGTTCCTTTCATGGTTGTTGACCTCTGTCTTGATCGTTCGCGGGGCCGGGATCGGTCGATGCCCGCCTCCGCCCATCCCGCCGCAGACCACTCTGGCCTGCCTTACAGGGCGCAGGGCCGCGGCTGCGAATCTTTGGACCCGTATGGCTACGAATAAGTATATTTTTGGGCGCACGGGCGCACAAGAAGGCGGGGACTGCAGCTTGGGCTTAAACGTTATCAACGAGGACGGGGTACCCTCGGCCATGGCAAGCGGGAAGAAGGTGGAGCTGTTCGAGCTCTTCTACGACCTGATATTCGTGTACGCGGTGTCCAGGCTGACCCTCCTCATGGAGGAGCCCGAGGGCGGCATCGTCACGTCCGAGATGGTCGCGGTCTACGCCATCTTCCTGATGCTCATCATCCAGGCGTGGTTCATGATGACCAGCTACGTCAACCGCTGCTGCACCTGGAGATGGCACGATTACGTCCTGCTCGCCCTGAACATGTCCGCGGCGGTGCTGATGGCGCAGTCCATGAGCGGCGACCCTGACGAGTCGTCCACCGCACTCATGGTATCCATAGCCATGATGACCGGGAGCGTGATCGTGCTCTACGCGATCCACTACCTCGGCGACGGCCCGCAGAAGGGCTACGCCAAGCGGTCCCTGGCCGTCCTGGCTGTGATCGAGGCAGTATACATGGCGGCGCTGTGCCTCAAGTTCGCCGGGTCCGAGGAGATATCGAAGTACATCGTCGCAGCGAACATAGCCGTCGGGATGATGCTGCCCCTCATGAACCGGCGCGGGGAGTTCGCGGAGTGCGTCCACTTCCCCCACCTGGTGGAGAGGATGGAGCTGTTCACCATCATCATGTTCGGGGAGGCCCTCATCAGCGTCACCGGGTTCTTCAAGATGGTCGACCCCGAGCCGCTCGGCATCATCAACTTCCTGATCATCATCGTGATGTTCGGGTTCTACGTCTGCCGCGTCCACCTCATGTGCGACCACAGGGGGCCCGCGGTGTCCGACAGGATGGTCGGCTGCCATTACCTCATCTACGTGGCCATAAGCGCCATCACCGTCGCGTTCAAGTACATGGAGGGGGGCGAGGTGGACTCCTTCGTGACGGCCACGTTCATGGCCGTGTCGATGCTGCTGTTCAACCTCGCGCTGCTCTCCACGTCGAGGTACTACAAGGACGGGCTGGCTGCAGGGAGCAAGGACATAGCCATGGGGCTGCTCTTCACGGCGATCGGTATCGCGGTGATGCTGGCGTTCCACGGCGAGCATTACGCGCTGTCCATCGGCGCGCTGATCGGCTTCGGGGCGAACCTGGCGCTCTCACTGATGATGTACCGCGGACGGACGGCGGCGGGGCGCGAACCGGTGGAACGATGGAACACAACCTCCTGATCAGGAACGTGCTGCGCATCTACCTGCCGATAACGATACTCGTATCCCTGACCTCCACCGTGGCCACATTCATCAACACCTTCCTGACCGGGATATGGCTGACCGGGGACGACATCGTGAAGATCAGCGTCCCGTCGTTCCTCACACTGTTCATATCGGTCACCGGGAGCCTGGTGGCCACCGGGAGCTCAATCATATTCTCCAACCATCTCGCCAACGGGCGCACCGAGAAGGCGTCCAACAGCTACAGCATCGCTGCGTACACCGCACTGGTCATCGGCGCGGTGTTCCTCCTTGTCTGCCTGTCATACGCCGAGATGCTGAAGGAGGGCGTCGACACCCCGCTGTCGAACCTCGTCTCCGCTGAGTACATCCAGGCGATGGGGGTCTCGGCCATCCCGCTCCTGGTTCTCCAGATAGCGATCATGTTCCTCAGGATGGACGGGGACAAGTACCTGGCGCTGACCTGCTTCGCCGTCTACATCGTCATAGACATCCTGTCGGTGTGGCTCACCATACAGTGCGGGAACGGCCCGTTCGGCATCGGGATATCCGTGGCCGTGGGGGCAGTCGCCGCGCTGCTCCTGGTCCCCATCCACCGCCGCATCAAGGTCCAACACATGGTCCTGAGGAAGCCGTTCGACGTGTGGAACGGGATGAAGTCCATCACGAAGGTCGGGTTCCGCAGCGTCCTGAACAGGATCTCCATGTCCATGCGCTACTACTTCCTCAACGCGTTCATCGCGGCCACCGGGATCTGCGCGGCGTCCTGCCTCACGGCGCAGAACGCGGTGCTCCACCTGGTCGTCGCCGTCTACACGGGATCGGCGGTCATGGCCGCCGCCCTGTGCGGCATATACTACCGCCAGGGGGACAGGAAGTCGCTGAGCGACACGGTCAGGGAGCTGTCCCTGATGGCGATGGGGACCTCCGTCATCGTCGCCGTCGCCGTCCTGGTCCTCTCCGGCGGCATAACGGACCTCCTGGTGAGCGATGCAGACGCGCGCCCATCCGCCCTCTGGTGCCTCAGATGGTTCGCGGTCAGCATGCCCACCACCACGCTGTGCATGATACTGGTGTACGCGTACCAGGCCACCAAGCGCAAGGTCCTGGCCAGCATCCTCGTGCTGGGAAGGGGCGTGGTGATGATAGCCGCCATGGTCCTCCTCATGGCTCCCGCCATCGGCGAGGCGGCGATCTGGACCTGCTTCATCCTGGCAGACGTGTGCATGCTTGCGACCGTGGTCGCATTGGCCGCAGTGGTCAACCGCAGGCTCCCGAGGAGCATCGACGACCTCCTGATCCTCAAAGGAGCGAAGTACGAATCTCCATCGCTCTTCGAGGGTTCCATGCTCAGCGACAGGTCGGAGCTGGAAGGGTTGATCTCCAGGCTAGGAGATGCGCTTCGCGAAGGGTCCGTCGACGAGGACACCGCCGTATCCGCCCTGGACATGGTGGAGAGGGCGATTGGCGCTATCATCGACAACGGGTACACCGACTCCAAGGTCCATCAGATCGACGTCCTCGCGAGAATGGACGAGGGCCTCAACATCATCATAAGGGAGGACACCCAGAGGAAGGTGGAGATGCCGGATGGCATCAGGCACGCCAGGACCCTGGACCTGACCTTCCACTACATCGATTACCCGAGGCAGTCCGGAACGCCCGATCAGCAGATCCGAGAAATGTGTTAAGGCGGGGGGCCGGGCCCCCCGATTAAAGGATCGATGTTCCTCTAGGAATCGGATTCAAATCGTCTCGGGTTTGCTCTCCGCAGCATCGGCGGCGGGCTCGGCCTTGGCCTCCTCGGCCACAGCGGGCTCCTCCTTGGGGGCTGCCTCCGCCTTGGGCTTGGAGGCCTTCTTGGCGGGAGCCTTCTTCTTGGCGGGAGCCTTCTTCGCCGAGGGCTTGGCGGGCTCCTCCTTGGAAGCTGCCTCCGCCTTGGGCTTGGAGGCCTTCTTGGCGGGAGCCTTCTTCTCTGCGGGCTCGGCCTTGGCCTCCTCGGAAGCGGCCTGGTTCGTCGCCATGGGGAAGAAGGGGAACGGCGGGAGGTTCGGAAGCCCGGGGAACTTCGGCGGCTCGGAGAACTGGTTGAAGAAGCTCATCATGTTGGCGCCGAGATCGGGCACGTTGCCGTCGCCGAAGTTGGGCATCGGCATAAAGGGCATGGGGGGCATCATGGGGAGCTTCAGCAGGCCGGACCTGGGGATGCTGTCCTCGAGCTGGGTGAAGTCCCTGATCAGCGGCTCCAGGTAGTTCTTGTAAACCATCTGGAAGAACTTCGGCGCCGCATTCCAGATGCTCTGCGGGATGTTGTCGATATCGAAGTCCGTCAGCTTTATGACGAGCTCCCTGAGGCCCGGGATCTTGAGCACCCTCATCATCCCCTGGTCCCTCATCTCCGGGACGGCCGCGAAGAATTCGGCGAGGATCTTGTAGGAGTCCTCCTCGAGCTCCTTCGGCACGCCGGCTCCCACCGTGGCGAACTCCCCCTCGGCCGCCGGGACCAGCACGATGTCCACCAGCGTCTCATCGACGTGGACGGGCTTGATGGAGTAGCGGACTCCGGTGACGGTTCCCGACTTGAGCATCTTGGCATCCACCTTCCCGTTGGCGTTCAGGGGCATGTGCTCCACGAGCACTACCTGGCTGGGGAGGTTCGTATTGGAGATGAGCTCGTCCGTGATGAACGCCTTCACCAACGCGTTGCGAACGGTGGCGAGCTCGTCCGCGCCGTGGTCCTTCATCTCGACGTAGAGGATGGGGATGTTGTCGTGCAGGACCTTGTGGAACTCCGGGGCGAGGCCGCAGAACCTCACGCCGGGCTGCTTCGTGATCGCGGTCTCCACCAGCCCTGCGTCGAAGCGCACTCCGGCGTTGTTGACGAAGTAGTTGTTGGACCTTCCGATGCAGGTCATGCATCCGTCCTTGGCCACCTTCACCAGGTCGTGGGAGTTGAAGTACATCTCCCCGTCGATCTCCTCGAGCTCGAAGAACACCGTCTTGTCGAGCTTACCGCTGCTCATGGTCGGGGAGCTGAGCAGGAGGACTCCCGTGCGCGGGCCGTCGGAGATGTCGTAGTAGCGCTTCTCATCCTCGACGTAGATCTTCGCCTTGAATCCAGGCAGCAGGTATCCGATGGCATCGTCCTTCCTCGACGACGGGCAGACGATGCACGCACCGCCGAGCTCGGAGAGCCCGTATCCGTTGATGAAGTGGGCATCGGAGTTGCACGACCTCAGGTAGGCGTTCATCTCCTCCTTGTATTCGGTGGAGATGTACGTGCCGCCCATGATCACCAGCTTCAGCTCGGAGAGGTCCATCTTCGGCCTGGTCTTGTTCCATGTGTCGAACAGGATCAATCCGGTGAAGAGCACATTGACCTTGTAGCGCTCGATGACCTCCGAGTAATGGGGGTTCGTGGAGGCCATGGGCAGGCATACGATCTCCGCACCCCAGCTCAGGGCGGTGTGAAGCGAGTCGATGAAGAAGTACGCCCAGCTCAGGTAGAATGGGACGGTGGTCACGACGTGCTCCGGGATGACCTTGAAGTCCTCGTGCTCCGCCCTGGCCTTGCGGAAGCTCAGCACGACGGTGTTTATGGCCTTGTCGGTCAGGGGCACCGGCTTATGCATTCCGCTGACTGTTCCGGTGGTGTGGAGGATGATAGGGCTGGCCTTCTTGGAGACGGATATGGGGTGAGCCTCGTACTTCTCCAGGAGGTCGTCCATCAGGATGACGCCTTCGAGATCGGCGCACAGCGTCCTGTTCATCTTCCTTACCATGTCGAACGCGGGGATTGCGAACTCGCCTCCCATCGGGCTGGGCAGCAGCACGATGTTGTTGATTCCCAGCTTCTCCTTGTCCTTGATGAGGCGGTCGATCACATTGGGGAATGCGAAGACCTCGGAGATGATCAGGTCCGTGATCTTCTCCCTCTCGATCATGCTGTAGATCTGCTTCTCGTCGTACAGGTCGAGATGGTAGATCAGGGAGATGCTCGCGCCGGTCATGTTGAGACCGTACAGCGCGAATATCGTCTCGGACAGAGGCACGCTGATGAGCCCCACGCGCGAGCCGTTCTCGCCGGTGAGCCCGAGCCCGGAGAATGCCTCCGCGTACCTCTCCCAAGCGCGGAACATCTGCCTGTAGGTGTACTGCCTGTAGCCGTCCGTCAGCGCCACGCTGTCGAGGCGCTCCTCGGTGACGGAGTTCATCTCCTTGATGAACGACCAGCACGGCTGATCGGCGATCTCTCCGCTTTCGATGCGCTGCAATATCTTCTTCGATTCTGTGCTTTTGGTTTTCGCAGTCAAGGGTCTCCCTTCGCAAATCTATGAAGAGGGAGTACTCTACTTTAATGGTTTAAATCTACTGTCTTGTTCCCCGGTTTTTGTCCGAGAAAAACGGGTTCGGAACCGATGGGAAATGAGGGAACTAGCAGTCGCTCTGCAGGACAGCGAATCCGTCTCCGCACTCGCGAGAGACAGTACGAAAAGAGATGCGGGAAGGCCGGCGGATCGACCCGCCGGACCCCCTCCGTTGAAGGACGATCCCCGGTGCTCGCAGGATCGGATTCGCACCGTCTCGGGTCCGCTGTCCGCCGCATCGGCGGCGGACTCGGGCTTGGCCTTGGAGGCCTTCTTCGCGGGAGCCTTCTTCGCTGCGGCGGTCCGCTTCTTGGCGGGAGCCTTCTTCGCTGCGAGCTTGGCGGACTGCTTCTCGGCGGGCTCCGCATCGGCGGCCTTCTCCGCGGTAGCCTCCTCCTTCCCGGGTTCGGCCTGCGCCGTCGCGTTGGGGAAGAAGGGGAACGCGGGGAAGCCGGGCATCGCGGGGAACTGCCCCATGGCCGCTCCGAAGAAGAACCTCTGCATCTCGAAGATCTGCTTCCAGAAATTCACGATGATGGCGTTGATCTGCTCCATCCAGTTTCCGACGTTCGCATCGAATCCCTGCATCCCGGGCATCCCCGCGCTGCCGAGATTGGGCGCCGGCATGAAGGGCATCATGAGCGGCATTGGGGGCATGTTCCCGTTGATCATCGGGAGGATCCCCTCGAGCTGGCTGTACTGCTTGATCAGCGGCATCAAGTCGTTCTTGTAAGTCATGTTGAACAGCTTCGGCGCCAGGTTCCACATGCTCGCCGGTATGTTGTCGATGTCGAAGTCCGTGAGCTTGAGCATGAGCTCCCTGAGGCCCGGGATCTTGAGCACCCTCATGAGCCCCTGATCCCTGATCTCCGGGATCGCGGAGAAGAGCTCGGACACGATGTTGTAGGGGTCTCCCTCGAGCTCCTCCGGGACTCCCGCGCCCATGGTGGCGAACTCCCCCTCCGCCGCCGGGACGAGCAGGATGTCGACGAGCTTCCCGTCGATGTGCACGGGCCTGATGGAGTAGCGGGCGCCGGTCACCGTTCCGGACTTGAGCTTCTTGGCGTCGACCTTCCCGTTGGTGTTCAGGGGCATGCTCTTCACTATCACGCACTGGCTGGGGAGGTTGGTATCGGAGATGAGCTCGTCCTTGATGAACGCCTGTATCAGGGCGTTGCGCAGGGTGCCGAGCTCGTCGGCTCCCTGGTCCCTCATCTCGACGTAGAGGATGGGGACGTTGTCGTGCAGGATCTTGTGGAACTCCGGAGTCAGGCCGCAGAACCTCACGCCCGGCTGCTTCGTGACCGCGTTCTCCACCAGCCCTGCGTCGAAGCGCACACCGGCGTTGTTGACGAAGTAATGGTTGGACCTCCCGATGCAGGTGAGGCATCCGTCCTCGGCCACCTTCACCAGGTCGTGGGAGTTGAAGTACTTCTCGCCGTCGACCTCCTCGAGCTCGAAGAACTCCGTGCCGTCGAGGACGCCGCTGCTCATGGTCGGACCGCCCAGCAGGAGGAGCCCTGTGCGCGGACCGTCGGAGACTTCGTAGTAGCGGTTCTCATCCTCTACGAAGATCTTCGCCTTGATCCCGGGCAGCAGGTATCCGATGGCGTCGTCGTCCCTCGTCGATGGGCAGATGGTGCATGCGCCGCCGAGCTCGGAGAGCCCGTATCCGTTGATGACGCGGGCCGTGGAGCCGCACGATCTCAGGTAGTCGTTGAACTCCTTCTTGTACTCGGGCGAGACGTAGGTACCGCCCATGATCAGGATCTTCAGCTTGGAGAGATCGATGTCGGGCTTCGTCTTGTGCCATGTGTCGAAGAAGGCCATGCTGGTCATGAGCACGTTGACTCCGTAGCGCTCGATGGCCTCCGAGTAGCGGGGGTTCATGGAGGCCATCGGCAGGCTCACGACCTCCGCGCCCAGGCTCAGCGCGGTGTGCAGCGCGTCGACCATGCAGTAGGCCCAGTTGATGTAATAGGGGATGTACGTGACGATGTGCTCCGGGATGTTCTTGAAATCCTCGAAGCTCTCCTTCGCTTCCAGGACGCTCATCACGAAGGAGTTCATGGCCTTGTTGGTCAGGGGCACCGGCTTGTGCATTCCGCTGACTGTCCCGGTGGTGTGGAGGATGATCGGCTGCACCTCCTTGGCGTACGATACGGGATATGCCTCGTACTTCTCCAGGAGGTCCTCCATGAGGATGCTGCCCGAGAGCTCGCGGTACATCTCCGCGTTCAGCTTCCTCGCCAGGTCGAACGCGGGGATGGCGAAGTCCCCTCCCATGGGGCTGGGGATGACGATGATCTTCTTGATGCCCAGCCTCCCCCTGTCCCTGTGGAGGCGCTTCATCAGGTTGGGGAAAGCGAAGATCTCCGAGATCACGAGGTCCGTGATCTTCTCCCTCTCGATCATGCTGTAGATCTGCTTCTCGTCGTACAGGTCGAGATGGTAGATCACCGATATGCTCGCGCCGGTCATGTTGAGGGCGTACAGCGTGAAGATCGTCTCGGGCAGGGGCACGCTTATGAGCCCCACGCGGGAGTGGTTCTCGCCGGTTAGGCCGATGCCGGAGAAAGCCTCCGCGTACCTCTCCCAATACCAGAACATCTGCCGGTAGGTGTACTGCCTGTAGCTGTCCGTGATGGCCACGCTGTCGAGGCGCTCGTCGGAGACGGAGTTCATCTCCTTGATGAATGACCAGCACGCCTGGTCTGCAATCTCGCCGCTTTTCAAACGCTGCATGAATCTCTTCTGCTTATCGCCGGTGCTCATGAGAAGAAGCCCCTCTTTGATTGCACGCGGATGCGAATCCGCTTATTTAACAAAGAGCGACAAGCACTCTTTTCCCTCGTGTATGTTCCGGAAAACAGGATGCAACCGAGGCGGCAGTCCGGCGAATCCCGCCCTCGCCGATGAGCCTGCTAACCCGGAAAGGTGATGGACCGCGGATGCCGATGGCGACGGCTGCTCGCCTCGTACATGATCGCAGATAATCCCATCCGATCCCGCCTCTCCGACCATGATATGAGAAGCCCGTTGAGGCGTGGGCGGTATGGCGCATCGCACCTCGTATCATAGAATTCTCTGCGGTTACGCGAATTACCTACGAATATGAAATTTTAATATACCCTTTAAGTGATACAAGTCGGCATCAATCAAAGGAGCAATTCAAATGCCCGCAGATGAAAAGAAACAGTGTGCCGGCTTCCCGCCGATGTTCAACGCAGCACAGATGCCCCAGCTCCCCCAGCTGCCTGGTATGCCCAAATTCGAGGACTTCAAGATGCCCGAGGCCGACAAAGTCGACAAGGACCTCAAGAAGTTCATGGACGAGATCGATGCCAACGTCATGTCCTTCCTGGGACAGCTGATCGACCTGCAGAAATCCGCCATCAAATCCTCGAAGGCCCAGATGGAGCAGTTCATGAACGACTTCATGAAGATCCAGGACAGCTTCGTCGCATCCCTCCCCGAGGAGATGCCCGCCGTGCCCGGAGTGCCCGCCGCCCCCTTCACCCCCAAGGAGGTCATGAAGGAGGTCAAGAAGTTCCAGGAGATGTCCAAGAAGCACATCATCGAGCAGGCCGACTCCGTCGCCGACTTCGCCATCAAGAGCCAGGAGCAGGGCCGCGATGTCACGAGCACCGTTGTCGACAAGGCCGCCGAGGTCAGGAACGGCGAGGGCAAGAAGAAGAAGGCCGCCCCCAAGGCCGCCGACGCCCCTGCCAAGAAGAAGGCTCCCGCCAAGAAGAAGGCCGCCCCCGCTAAGGAGAAGGCCGAGGAGCCCAAGGACGAGACCCCCTCCTTCTGAAGGTACTAAACATTAAACTAGGGAGGTCGGCGGTTCTCCGCCGACCCCCTTCACACCACCGCCGAGAACCGGCGGCGTTGGATCTTCGTTTTCTATAAGTTGCTGTCAGACGTTCGGGACCGTGTATCGGAGCTTGACCCTTCCGATTCTCAGGATGCCCTCGAGCTCCGTCTCCGGGACCTCCCCGGACCTCGCGAACTCCGCCCACATCCTCCTCATGGGCCTGCCCTCCTCGAGCGTCTCGGCCTCGGTCTTGCCCATGGAGATGTCCATCCCCTGCAGCCCCTTGGCACCGAAGAGCAGCTGCACATCCGACGTGTGGCAGGCCCCGATGTAATCGTAGTCCTTCATCCAGAAGAACCTATAGAGGTACACCTTACCTCCGAGCTCCGCGTACTTCCTCGCGAAGTCCTCGCAGGGTTCCGTGAACATGCTGAGGGACTTCTTCCTGATCACCCTCTCGATGAGCCATCTGGTCAGGACGAACCTGTCCATGGCCACGATGGCCTTCCTGAGGCTTATGAACACGGCGACCTCCCTCTCGGTGGACCCTATGATGAGGTCATGGTCCTTGGCGATGCTCTTGATCCTGTCGGGTATCGCGCTCTCGTCCGGGAGCGGGTAGACACCGTAGCGCGGACCGAACTTCATGTACCTCGGGGGCCCCTTCTCAGTGACATGGGATGCTATGCTGGCCTGGACCCTCTTCACCTCGTCCATGCTCGCATCGATGGGCATGCGGTTCAGCTCCTCCAGCATCTTCTGCTCCATGGGCCCGCGGCCCGTCATGACGGTCAGAGGGGCGCTCTGGATGATCGCCCTCCTGTACAGGTCATCGGTGCCTTCGGCCAGCATGACGCACCTGACGGCCTCGCCTCCTGCAGACTCCCCGAAGAGGGTGATGTTGTCGGCATCGCCGCCGAACGCGGATATGTTCTCCTTGACCCATCTGACGGCCTCTATGATGTCCAGGATGCCGTTGTTGCACAGCTTCCCGTCCCTGTCCCTCAGGAAACCGAGGACGCCCAGGCGGTATCCTATGCCGACGACGATCACACCGCATTCCGTAGCCAGGGGCACACGGTCGAAGGACATCAGGTCGCACCCCAGGCTCTCGAAGGACCCGCCGTGGATCCATATCATGACGGGCAGCTTCTCCGCGGACCCCTCAGGGACCGTGACCGAGAGGTACTGGCAGCTCTCCTCCTGAGGTATCGCGTCGACATCCACGCCGGACATCTGCATGCCCAGTCTCGACGATTCCTGGATGGCTAGGGGGCAAGGGGTGGCCATCTCGTGGACCCCCTCCGGGTACCTGTACGGGACCGGAGCGCCGAATCTCTCCGAGGTCGCATACCTGATTCCTAGGAACTGGACGGCCCCGCCTTCTCTGAGGCCTTTGAAGATTCCCGCCGGACATTGGACCGTGGTTCCTGAAACATCGCCTGCGTCTGTCGATTCCATGATATCTGGGATTCGCATGGATTCACGGGTTAAACGGTTTCCGACTCGGTGAGATGGCGTCTCATCGTGGGGATGGCATGCATGGGCGCAATCGAACTTGGGGCATGACTTACCGGACCACCACGGGACCTTTCATTGATTTCCTACATCTAGCACTTCGGCTGTCGAGGTAGGTCGCGATGCGCTTCGCCACATTCTCCTTGATGTTGTTGTAGTAGAAGGTATAGTCCCCGTTGTGGAAGCTCTGCGGGCCGAAGTACTGCGGCAGCCCTATCGGTTCGTAATCCGCGTTGGAGAGGATCACCCCGCGGTCGAGGACCAGCTTCGCATCCGCTCCGATGTCCCCTATCCGGGTCTCGGACGTCTCCTCGTCGAATATGAGCGATCCGAGGTTCTCGCTTGCCGACGCGTATGTGCCGTCGAGCTTCCAGTTGAGCGGGTTGATGCTGACCTCTCCGGGCATGACCACGACATTACTTGCCTTGGTGTACACGTTCCCCTTGCCCTCGGTGTTCCAGCTGATGATGACGCCCGCATCGCTCTCGCCTGCCGCGAACCTCAGGTGGGGATTCGCCTCCAGGTAATCCCTAGTGACGGAGAAGCCTATGACGTATGCCGCGACCATGCGCCCGTAGTACTCGGGATGCTCCCTGAAGTAGTCCTTGAGCACCAGGGTGACTATGGCGGATCCCTGGCTGTGCCCGGCGATTATGAACGGGCGGCCGCCGTTGTAGTTGTCAAAGTAGAAATCGAGCGCGGCGGTCACGTCCGCATAGGGGATCGAGGCGAGCGCGGTGCGGATGTCCCCGGTATCCTTCCAGGCATCCCCCAGGGTCCTCGCGCTGGCCTGGCGGTAGTACGGCATGAACACATTGGTGGAGTCCTCGTATGCGCTCGCCAGGACCAGATGGTCGAACTCCACGCCCTCCCGCATATCGGGGTTGTCCAACGCCGCGTAGGCTGGGTCCCCCTCATCAAGACCCAGGTACTCCGTAGGATAGACGAAGAAGGTGTCTATGCCCTTGGTGATCTCCGGGATCCTGTACCAGCTGGCAATCTTCGAATAATCGGTAGCATCCGGCCCCTTGCTCATGTTCCCCATGCGCTCCACTCTCCTGATGCGGAACGTTCCCGTCTGTAATTAACCATTTACATATCGGATTGATTCCGAATTGCTGCATTTTTGCACCGTTCAATCATCCATCCTGAAATAGCTGGATGCAAGGCCAGATACACGACTGCCAGCCATGTCTATATAAAGATTCTCTAAATTAAGAGATTCCCAAATCGTGTAACTATACCACGATCAGGACTTGTTCTTACGGGGACGCCCGCGCGGATTCTTCACGGTTATGATGTCGGGAATCAGTCCCAGATCGATCAGTATCTCGCTGTCCTT
>Ga0310695_10000845_pt1 | contig 75527 bp, 51 predicted proteins | sample RumenRJG_04DNA_FD_203882 | JGI IMG/M metagenome (GOLD analysis project Ga0310695, IMG submission 203882) | Bovine rumen microbial communities from Lethbridge, Alberta, Canada - RJG_04 (v2) (version 2) | ecosystem: Host-associated > Mammals > Digestive system > Stomach > Rumen | place: Canada... | reverse complement strand
GCTGTGCTGTGCTGTGCTGTGCTGTGCTGTGCTGTGCTGTGCTGTGCTGTGCTGTGCTGTGCTGTGCTGTGCTGTGCTGTGCTGTGCTGTGCTGTGCTGTGCTGTGCTGTGCTGTGCTGTGCTGTGCTGTGAATTTTGCACGGAGAGCGAATTCATGTCAAGGGATTTGCTGAATGTTTTTCGTTCTTCCATGAATCTGCCTCCTTTTCAAAATGCAACAAAAGCCATCGCTTTTTAAACATTATAACACAGGTTTTAAAAATACAGATTTTTTTAATTTTTTGTAAAAAAAATGGGAAACGCAAGCTGTTTTGCAACAGGATGACGATTCCGAAAAGGCTCTGTCTCACGATGCCCGCGCTCAAGCGGATTTCGGCCTCTCCACGAGAACGTGATAAAATGGCTTCTGGAAAAGGACTGAATGGATTCCGAAACGAGTTCGGAATGGCGGGAATTGATTTTCAATAATATAAAAAGAAATCTTGACAAAGTAGTGTTTTGCTACTAATATTTTAATTGTTAAAAAGTAGTAAAAAACTACTTTGTGTGTCAAAAGGAGGAAATTATGAGGTTCAAGAAATTCAATCCGAACGAGTATGTCATGGTCGTCAAGAAAGGTCAGGTCGTAAAAGAGGGGCTTGGGCTTTCGGTGCTGTTCAACGAGCTTTCCACGAGCATCATGGTCGTTCCGTCAACTGCATTCGACGGTGAATTCGCGTTCGACGAGCTTGTGACGAGCGACTACCAGAGCGTCTGCGTCCAGGGCGTGACGACTTTCATGATTACCGATTACGCAAAGGCCGCGAAGATGCTTGATTTTGCGTACACGCCTCAGGTCAAGATGTCCGACAAGATTTTCGATGCGGTCGAGTCGCTGGAAAACCGCATAAACAACATCATCAAGGCGATTGTCATCCGCGAAGTGAGCCGCAAGGACGTTCGCGCTGTTCTTCGCATTTCGGACGAGATGGCAAAGGCGATTCAGGAAAGCTTGAGCAGCGACGAATCAATCGGGAAGCTCGGGGTGAGCGTCGTTTCGGTGAACATTCTCGGAATCACGCCGCGCCCTGAGACTCGGAAGGCGTTGGAGGCGGCCGCGCGGGAGCAAATCCTCAAGGAGCAGGACGACGCGATTTACAAAAGGCGCAATGCTGCAATCGAGCAGGAGCGAATCATCAAGGAGAACGAAATCAACACGGAAATCGCGGTTGCGGAAAAAGAGAAAGAAAAGGAAGAGAAAGAGCAGGAGATGAAGCAGTACGTCCAGAAGTGCGAGCTCGACATGCGGATGGAAGCGGAGGAGAGGGAGCAGCAGATGAAGCTCCGGGCGATGCAGGCGGAGCTTTCGATGGAGAGCGAGAGGCAGGAGAAGGAATACGCGCTCCGTGAGATGGCGGTCCAGAAGAAGATTCAGATTGACAATCAGGACATGGCGGGAAAGATTGAGCTTGAGAAGATGAACAAGGAGTTCACCGAGCTTTCTGCCGCGAACGAGAAAATCAATGCCGACATCAAAGCGTATGCGGCGGAGGCGCTCGTCAAGGCGTACAACAACATCAACCCGGCGATTCTTGAATCTTGCGCTATGGCACAGATGGAGCCGGGTGCGCTCATGGCAAAGGCGTTCATGAACATCGGGGAGAACGCGGAGAAAATCGGAAGCCTGAACATGACGCCGGACTTGCTCCAGTCGATTGTTGGCGCGATGAATCCGAGCCAGTGCGGAAAATGAGGAGGCGGTCATGGACAGGGGACTGAACAAAGTCGTTCTCGTGAAGAGGCGGACGAGATACGAGGAGCTGAAAAAACGCTACAACACTGTTGAGCAGGCTAGGTTCTACATCGAGCATCTCGGCGCGGACTTCTCGGACTACGAGAGGGAGGATGCCGCGTACAATTTCGCGCTTGAAACTGTGCGCGCCCTTGTCCGACCGCTCGCTCGGCTTCAGGAAATCGACAGGGAATATCTTCCGAACATGATTTTCGGAGCCGACGACATTGTGATTGCGCTGGGGCAGGACGGGCTTGTCGCGAACGTCATGAAGTACCTTTCAGGCCAGCCGCTCATCGGCGTGAACCCGGATTCGGCGCGGTTCGACGGAGTTCTCCTTCCGTTTGAGGCTGGCGATTTGGAAAAGCTCCTTCCAAAAGTGATAAAAGGCTCGTTCAGCATGAAAAGCGTCGCGATGGGAAAGGCTGAGTCGAAGGACGGGCAGGTTCTCTACGCGGTGAACGATTTCTTCGTGGGAGTCGGAAACCACAGTTCCGCGCGCTACCTCATAAGGCACGGAAAACTTGAGGAGAATCAGTCGTCGTCTGGAATCATAATCTCCACGGGATTCGGAATGACGGGCTGGCACAAATCGGTCATGGCGGAATTCCGGGGACTTGCCCGCGCGTTCAACCTTTCGCCAATCCGGGAGCCGTCGTACGAATGGGACAGAAGGGAGCTTACCTTCCAAGTCCGCGAGCCGTACCCGAGCCGCTTCACCCAGGCGGAACTTGTCTACGGCAAGGTCTCTGACGGAGAGAGCCTTGTCCTCACCTCCAGCATGAGCGAGAACGGCGTGGTCTTCTCCGACGGCATTTTCGAGGACGCGATAGAATTCAACGCCGGCATGGAAATCCGCATTTCCGTGGCCGAGCAGACCGGAAAACTCGTCACGGGATGATGGGCGTCCAATGCCGACATTCCGAAAAACGGCTGGCTTCTCCCAAGCGAACGCGAGTCCTGCAACTGTATACAATATAATGAAAAAGAACCGTGTGGGAACGCTTCATCCACGCCTCATATTTTTCGGTGACGCGCGCCGCCTGCGTCTGCTGCAGCATGGATTCGCTCACCATAATCGCATATGTCTCAAGCGTCCGCCGCCATGGAAAATCGCGACCGTGTTCCTGGAAATGCGCCAAAATCAGGCTGCGGAATTCTGCTATTTGCGTTCGGGTGAGGGTGATGCTGTTCTGTAAAGGTGATGCGCGCTCATTTCGTTCTGTCATGTGCCCGTTATAATAAATCAGTTCGGAAACTTCAGGTTCGAAACAGGTCTAGTGATTTCTCCTGCCAGACGATTTTGAATTTGAGGAGAGGTGCGGAGGCGGAAAATTCGGCACCTACGCGACGAAGACGAATGTTCTCGGTCATGGAATGGATTTTCGCCCAAAGCTCGAACGCGGTTCCGCGGAGTCCCTCAGGGGTCGTCAAAAACTGGAAGGACTCCGTCCGCGCAATGATGGAACGGGCCAAGAGCGGGGAAATTTGATGGCGCGTTCATCCTGAGTTATTTGAAAATACGATTTTTTGTTCGCTGCCGCTGAACTGGTGGTATAATTTCGGGCGTCGGTTTTCCGGTGGCGGCTCGGGCTGCTTCCGTCCGGAACCGTAAAAACGCCCTGTCTGTTGCGGGGCGGAATGTCAGCTGAAAGCCGGTGCGCTTTCATAGGAGGAGATAAATGACGTTCAAGGATTTGAAGGTTGCCGTTTATGCAGACGGCGCGGACATCGAGGGCATGAAAGCGATGTATGCTTCCGGATATGTGAAGGGATTTACGACGAACCCGAGCCTGATGAAAAAAGCGGGCGTAAAGGATTACGTTTCCTTCGCGAAGGATGTCGTCAAGGCGATTCCAGACCTTCCGCTGTCGTTCGAGGTGTTCGGCGACGATTTCGAGACGATGGAGAAGGAGGCGAAGGTCATTGCCGCCCTCGGAAAGAACGTCTTCGTAAAAATCCCCATAATGCTGACGGACATGACGAGCACGGCTCCGCTTATAAAGAAACTTTCGGCGGCGGGAATCCAGCTTAACGTCACGGCAGTTTTCACGGCTGAGCAGGTTCAGGAAGCGGTCGATTCATTTGCCGAGGGGACGCGCAACATCGTCTCTGTTTTTGCGGGGCGCCTTGCCGACACGGGAAACGACCCGGTTCCGCTTGTAAAGGAAACTGTCCGCATTTGCCGCACGAAGCCCGGGACGATGAGCCTGTGGGCAAGCACGCGCGAGGTCTACAACGTCATGCAGGCCGACGAGCTTGGCTGCGACATTATAACGACGCCGAACAGCGTCATCGAGAAGCTCGGCGGCATGGGAAAAACCCCGATTCAGGGAAGCCGCGACACCGTGCTCACGTTCGCCAAGGACATTCAGTCGCTCGGCTTCTCAATCCTCTCATAACGTTTCCCGAATGAAAAAAAAGCGGCGCGCCAATCGAAAAAGGCGCGCCGCTGTCATTTTATGGATTTTTCAGGCGAATTCGGCGAGTTTGAGTATCTCGACGCCCGCCAGGAGCGTTATTCCGATTCCGTGCGTGTTGTTCAGCTGCGGAAGAAGATGCTCGCTGTAGTATTTCGGGTTGAACGAGAATTCGCTTCCGCGGCAGACTCCGTAGAGGTTCCCCGCTTTGTCGATCGCGCATTTTTCGAGCGCCGCCCACGCCCTCATCGCGGATTCCCTGTATTTCGACGTGTCTCCCTCGAACCAGCCGTTCCTGATTCCCCTGCTGAACGCGCAGATGAACATCGATGTGCATGACGACTCGGGGTAGCTTTCCGGCATGTCGAGAACCTGGTGGAACATCCCGCTTTCGTCCTGCACGGAAAGATATCCCTCCGAAAGCTCGCGGAAGAACGAGAGAAGCTCGCCGCGGTTTTTGTGGTTTTCCGGAAGAACCTGCAGAAGCTCGGAAAGCGAGAAAATCGTCCAGCCGTTTCCGCGCCCCCACGGCACTCCCGTGTTCATGTTCCGCCTGAAATCGAAGACATGCGCCATGAGTTTTTTGTCCGCCATGTAGAGCCGCTTCTTGAAGCCGAGAAACTGCCGAGCCGCGTCGTCGAGGATGTTCCCGTCGTTCTTGAAAGCGGCGTACCTGCAGAGGAACGGGACGCTCATGTAAAGGTCGTCCGCCCACATCGTCCCGTTGTGGAATTTGTGCATCATCTGCTTGCGCCAGAACGAGCCGTCCTCGAGGCGCGCCTGCTTTTTCGTGATGTAGTCGCCGACGTAATCGGCAATGGCGCCGTAATCGCCGACATCCCTGTCCTTCGCGACCTCAAGAAGGAGCGAGCCGAACGAGCCGCAGTCGTCGAGGCTGTCAATCGATGAGAGAAGATGGTGGACGCATGTCGCGCCGCCGAAATGGTCGCGGTCGAAAAGCGCGTATTCGAGCGTGCGGACGGTTTTCCTGACGTGATTCTCGACGTAGCGGGCGATGGCGTCGCCTTTTCCGTTTTTGATTTGCATCCTTCCCGTTTCGATAAGCCCGTAGAGGGTCACGCCGAGCGGATAATCCCAATGCCCCCAGAGCGGGTTTTCGTTGTAGAGCCTGATGAAGCCGCCGGGAATGTCGATTCTCCACCACGTTTTCTCGTCTCCGTCGCCGACAAGCGCGTCGGTTTTGAAGTCGGCGAGCGACGAGTCGGGCGTTTTTGCGAACGGCCCCGCGAACATCCACGGATATTTTTCGTCGCAGGCGATGAGCGGGTTTTCCAGGGGAAGCTTTTTCCCGTTTCTGTCGAGGACATCGCAGCTGAAATCGGCTTTTCCGTCCGCCCCGGCTTTCAGTATCGCGAGAACTTGGTGGATTCCGGCTTTCAGCGATGCTTTTCCGTTTTCGGCTTTCGTCCCGTCAACGTAGATTTCGGCGTCGCCCGCGCGGATTTCAATTTCTCCCGGCGCGTATGACGTGAAGCGGCTTCTCGCGGCAATCCGCTTTCCTTCCGCGCCCGTTCCCTTGAAGATGCGCCCGACGTTCCCGAGCCTCGATTCCTCGTCGCTCCAGTTTTTGAGCGGAAGCACGCTTTTCGAGAATCCGCCGTCCTCGTATGATTTTTCCGACGGCGGGTAATCCTGGAAGCGGACGGATGTCGGCGGTACGATGTCGAATCCTTCCATATTATCGTTCTCGTCCGTGCCGTGGAGAAAATAGTAGTCGAGCTTTCCGAGCCACGTCCCGAATTCCGCGCCGAATCCCGCCCTCGTCTTCGTGAAGCGCAGGACGATGTGGTTCCATCCTTTCTCGACGGGGATGTCGATTGTCACCGGATTGTCGTCGAACCGCTCGGACTCGAACGTCGTCGCGTAGACCTCTGTTCCGTTCGCCCAAATCTTGACGGGACCTTTCGGGATGAGGAGGAACCTGAGCGAGCCGCACGCATCCCTCCTGATTTTTCCCCACGCGTACGCGTATTTTCCGTCCTCCGTGCCGGGGAAGAATGCGTTCCCGTCGAATTCGTACCGGTAATCTTTGTTCCGTATGATTCCTTCCGTCGTGAACGGCCTCGCGGTATACGGAGACTCGGGGTTCGCGCCGATGTACCGTCCTGCCAGCACGGAAAGCGAATGCTCGGTGTCTCCGTGCGATGCGCTGAAAACAGCGTCCAAATCGTTGAAGTAATATCCCATATGGTAAATTATAGAAAGATTTTGAATAAAAACGCGCAATCGAACGTCAAAAAAATGAACTTCATGACGGAATTATGCTATTTAATGCGTTTTTATTCAATGTGCGCGATTCAAAAAGATTTTAGAGTAGAGTTAAGAATGAAGAAGCTCCTTTCTGGAGGCCGCAAGCGTGCCGCCGGTATGATATCATGACGCATTTTTTGCGGGCATTTCCGATTGGAGCGGGCTTGTTCCGGAGCAGGGCTTTCGGGCGGGTTCAATAAAAACGAGGAGGCACATCATGCCAAACGAAATCGAAGCGGTGAGAAAACGCAGTTTCCTCGCCTATTTTCTCCAGCACCGGTGGCTGTATATCATGCTCATCCCTGGTGCGCTTTATTTCATCATTTTCAGATATGCGCCGATGTTTGGGCTTTCGATGGCGTTCCAGCAGTACAGCCCGTTCCGCGGAATTCTCGGCAGCAAATTCGTCGGGCTGCTGCACTTCAAGACGTTCTTCACGGGAACGGATTTCTGGATGCTGATGAAGAACACGCTGTGGCTTTCGTTCCTCAGCCTCATATTTTATTTCCCCGCGCCAATTATCCTGTCGCTGCTCCTCAACGAGATACGGCAGCAGGCGTTCAAGCGCACGATACAGACGCTCATCTACGTCCCGCACTTCATATCATGGGTTATCGTCGCGTCGATTACGTACACGCTTTTCAACGTCACCGACGGCGCCGTGAACCAGGCGCTACAGGCGCTTTCCGGGAAGGTCGTCAATTTCCTCGGGCTTCCGGATTATTTCCGCCCGATGATAATCGGCCAGCAGATATGGAAGGAGACGGGATACGGGACGATTATCTATCTCGCGGCTCTTTCGGGAATCGACATGGAGCTTTACGAGGCGGCGCGCGTCGACGGTGCCGGACGGTGGAGGATGATGTGGTACATCACGCTTCCGTCTCTCAAGCCGACAATCATAATCATGCTTATCCTCAGGGTCGGCTCCGTTCTGAACACGGGATACGAGCAGATATTCCTGATGCGGAACGCGCTGAACGTGAGCGTCGCGGAAGTTTTCGACACGTACGTCTACATGCGCGGCCTCGTGAACTCCCAGTATTCGTACAGCGCGGCGGCAGGCCTTTTCAAATCGCTTGTCAGCATGATTCTCGTACTGTTCGCGAACTGGACAGCGAAGAAAGCCGGTGAGAACGGCATCTACTAGGAGGTTTTGAGATGGCTTTTGCAAAATCACATGGTTCGAACATTGCGGTGACGCCCGGCGACAGGTTTTGGGATTATGTAATCAAGCTGTTCCTCGTCGCGATAGCGTTCATCACCGTCGCGCCGTTCATCTACGTCGTCGCAGGCTCGTTCTCGACGGAGAAGGAGCTGACGGAGCGGGCGTTCTTTCTCATCCCCAAGACGATATCGTTCAACGCGTACAAATATATCGCGCAGACGGGCGAGGTGTTCCGCGGGCTTGCGAATTCGCTGATGATAACGGTAATCGGAACCGCGTGCTCGCTCTTCTTCACCTCGACGTTCGCGTATCCGCTTTCGAAGGCGCATTTCCGCGGGCGGAAAATCATCCTGAACCTCGTCATAGTGACGATGGTTTTCTCGGGCGGCCTTATCCCGACGTTCCTCGTCGTCAGGCATCTCGGGCTTTACAACCATTTTTCCGCGCTCATACTCGTCGGGGCAATCAGCCCGTTCAACATGATAATCATGAAGAGCTTCTTCTCCGGCATCCCGAACGAGCTTGAGGAGGCGGCGACGATAGACGGATGCAACGACTGGGGGATTTTCTGGCGGATTTACCTTCCGCTTTCCAAGCCGGTTCTCGCGTCAATCGGCTTGTTCTGCGCGGTCAGCCTGTGGAACGACTACTTCAACGCGATGATTTACCTTTCCGACCCGATGAAGGAGACCGTGCAGATTGTCCTCAGGCGAATCGTCCTTCTCGCCTCGGGCGGCGACCAGATTAACAGCGCGATGTTCGATTTCGACGCGCTCGGCGCCCCGCCGGACAAGGCGGTGAAGATGGCGGCGACCGTCGTCGCCACCGTCCCGATTCTCTGCGTGTACCCGTTCATCCAGAAGTATTTCGCGAAGGGCGTGATGGTCGGCGCGGTGAAAGGCTGACGGTTTGTGAAATGCAGTATGCGCCCGGATTCCGCGCGGTTTTGCGCGCCGTTCGGGTGTGTCCGATAGACAAAGATTAGGAGGAAAATATGAAAAGAAGTGCAAGGTTTGCGGTGATGGCTTTCTCTCTCGCTGTAGTTGCGTCGCTCGTCTCGTGCGGCGGAAAAGGAAAGACGGAGGTCGGCGCGACCGGACGTCCGCGCGTCTCGTTCATGCTCGTCGATTACGAGGGAAGCCCGCTCACCGGACCGAGGGCTGAGGCTGTCAGAAACAGAATCGCCGAATATACGAACACCGACGCGGAATTCACGTTTGTCGCGTACGACAGCTATGCGGAGAAGACGGGTCTCGCGCTCGCAAGTCCCGACGACATGCCGATGGTCATGCACGTCGAGAAGCTCGACCTCGGAATTCTTGAGGCTGCGCGTGCCGGGGCTTTCTGGGATTTGAACGAATTCATCTGGGACAAGGAAAAATACCCGAACCTTTCGCAGGCGAACAGGAACGTATGCAACAACCTCATGGTTGACGGCGAGCTTATCGGATTGTACAAGGCGCGCGACATCGGAAGGTACGGAATGGGATACCGCTCCGACTGGGCGGAGAAGCTCGGGCTTTCCGAGCCGAAGTCGATTGACGACATGTACAACATGCTCTATAAGTTCACATACGGCGACCCGGACGGAAACGGGAAGAACGACACGTACGGAATCGCGATGTGCAAATACACGGGGCCGTTCGACATCATTCAGTCGTGGTTCGGCTGCGGGAACAAATGGGTTGAGAAGGACGGGAAGCTCGTTCCCGTGCACCGCACGCAGGAATACAAGGACGCGCTCGACTGGATGAAGAAAGTGTATCAGGACGGGCTCATCGCTCCTGACTGGGCTGTCCGCGACACGCAGACATGGCAGGACCAGATAAAGAAGGGCGAGGCGGGCGTTTTCGTTGACGTCATGGACGGCTCGCGGAGAATTTGGGATTACTTCGCGAACAACAACGTCCCGTCGGTCGCCGACAGCTCGAAGGTTGCCGGAATGAAGCTCGTGGGGCCGGTGAACGGAAAGACGCTCGCGACGGACGGCTTCAACGGATTCCTCGTCATCACGAAGGCGGCGAAGACGAAGGAGCAGGTCGAGGCGTGCCTCCATTTCATCGACAAGATGTGCGATGACGAGATGGTAATCCTCGCGGGCTACGGCGAGAAGGACATAAACTACACGCTCGATGATGACGGATACGTCGTCCAGACGACGCTCAAGGACCCGAGCGCGCTCAAGGCGTACGGACCTTACAACCAGACGCAGTGCTTCATCCCGCACATGCTCGTGCAGGCGAAACCGGCGCTCAGGCAGACCGAGCGCATGCAGGAGCAGCTTCGCATCGTGAAGAGCAACGAGCAGTACGCGGTTTTCAACCCGGCGCTTTCGTTCCTCACGAATTCGGCGACGTACGCGACTCAGGGCGCGATTCTCGACCAGCTTCTTTCCGACGCGCGCACGCAGTACATTTGCGGGCGCATCGACGAGAAGCAGCTGCTTGCGGAATTCGACAAATGGGACAAGCAGGGCGGCGAGGCTGTCGTGAAGGAAGTCAACGAGCAGTACGCAAGAAAATAAGTTCAGGAAATTGATTATCTGGCGCGTTCCTGCATTTGCGGGGACGCGCTTCTTTTTCGGGAGATATGTATCGGTATGAAATACAACAGGATTTTCCATTGCTTTCCGGGCGGGAAACACAAAGTCCTCACGATGAGCTATGATGACGGCAAGCGCGAGGACCGCGCCCTCGTGAAGATTTTCAACGCGCACGGAATACGGGGGACGTTCAACCTCAACGCGGGGCTTATCCCTTCCGACGCGGACCGGATACCGCTTGAAGAGATAGCCGGCTTGTACAAGGGGCACGAGGTTGCGTCGCACACGCTGACGCACCCGACAATCGGGCGCTGCGACCTTGCGCACGTCGCGCGGCAGATTCTCGATGACCGCGAGATGCTTGAGAAGGCGACTGGCCGTCCCGTGCGCGGGCTTGCGTATCCGAACGGCTCGTTCACCCCGGAGATTGAGGAAATGCTTCCCGCCTTGGGGATACGGTACGGGAGGGTCGTAGAGACGACGGGAACGTTCGCGCTTCCGAACAATCCGTACGAATGGAAGGGAACGTGCCATCACAACGGGAACCTTCTCGAAAAATGCGAGGAATTCCTTTCGCTCAAGAAGACGCAGTACCTGTACGCGATGTATGTCTGGGGGCACAGCTATGAATTCAGCGATGCCGGAAACTGGGACGTGATGGAAAAATTCTGCGCGGCTGCCGGAGGAAAAAGCGACATCTGGTACGCCACGAACATCGAGATAATCGACTGGCAGGATACGATGAGGCGGCTGCAGTTCGCGGCTGACGGAAGCTTCGTCTACAATCCGTCGTCATCGGATGCGTGGCTTTCCGTTGACGGGGAAACGGTGCGCGTTGTCGGCGGCTCTCTCGTCCGGCTCTGAGCCGCGGCGTTTTTGCTGCATGAATTGTGAAATATGAAAACGGCGCGCGGTGTTTTTGCGCGCATTTTTGAGGGGGAGAGCATGAATGATGATATGAAAGGCGGTTTTCCGTACACGCTGAAGGCGGCGAGCGGCGCGGAAATGCCGCTGGGGTTCCTTGAGGGGAGGGGGCTTTCGGGCGCGGGAGCGTCATCCTACGGAAATTTTTCGGGATACTGGAAGATGGGTGAGGTGGGAGCCGATTCCGCTTTCTCCCTTTTTGACGAAAGCGGAAGGGAATATCCCGTCCAGTCGCATCCCGCGGCTTTCTGGCCGGACGGCTCGCTCAAATGGACGTTCCACACGGCCGATTTCCGACCGGAAGAGAGAGCCGCGTTCTCCCCCGTCGTCGAGTACGGAAGGAAACCGGCGCCGCTTGTCGGTTCCGTCGTATGCAACGACGCTGGCGACAGGCTTGTAATCGACACGGGGGCAATCCAGGCGGAGGTTTTCACCTCGAAGACCCGTTCCGGCGCGTTCCTCGGAAAGACCGTAATTCTCGGGCGGACTGCAATTTCCGAGGCGCGGCTTGTCTACATCGATGAGACGCCCTCGTGCGACGGAGACGTTTTTCCGGGAATCGCTTCCGCTCCTGCGCGCTCGGCGTTTTTCGGCGCAGTTTCGGGCGCGAAAATCGAGGAAATCGGGCGTCTTCAGGCGGTAATCAGAATCGAGGGAATCCACGTCGAGGAGAAGACGGGGCGGGAGCTGATGCCGTTCGTCGTCAGGCTGACGTTCCGCCTCGGCGAGCCGTTCATCAGGATTGAGCACACGTTCACGTATACGGGAGAGCCGTCGCGCGACATGATGCGCGGGCTTGGAATCGAATTCCTGACGCCTGTTTCCGGGCGCGAGTACAACAGGCACGTCGTCTTTTCAGGCGATTTGGTCGGCGGAGAAGGGGGCCGGGCCGCCGCCCCGTTCCACGAGGCGCAGAAGATGCTCCTGAGCTGGCACCCTAAGCTCGACCCGGACGTCTATCCGAGCCAGATTGCGGGAAAGCCGCTCCTTTTCAACCCCGCGGAAAGCTCGTCGCGGGCGGTGGACAAAGTCGTCTCCTCCATTCCCGCATGGACGAGCTACCGCATGCTCGCGGACAGCGCCGACCATTGGCGCATAACGAAGGGGACGGGCAAGGACGGATGCAGCCGGATAAGCGCGGCGGAGGGAAGGCGGAGCGCGGGCGCGGCTTCGCTTTCCGGAGAGGACGGCGGAATCGTCGTCTGCATGAAGGATTTCTGGCAGAAATACCCGTCGGGAATCTGGTTCGACGCAATCGGCTCCGGCGACACGTCGGGGGACGGATGCCCGAGGACGACGGTGTGGTTCTGGTCTCCCGATGCCGGGGCGAAGGATTTCCGGCACTACGACACGGAAGGTCATTCGGGAAGCTACTACGAGGGATACGACAAGCTCGGCTCCGACCCGTTCGGAATCTCCTGCACGAACGAGATGGTAATCGGCGCGTTCCTTCCCCATGACGGGCGGATTGCGCTGAGCGGCGAGGAAATCGACGCGGTGGCGCACGACGCGCAGAAAAGCGCGCTTCTCGTCTCCACGCCCGAATACTATCACGGAACGCAGGCGTTCGGCATATGGAGCCTTCCCGATTCTGGAACGCCGGACAAGGCGAGGCTTGAGAAGCAGCTCGACGACGCGCTTTCGTTCTACAAAAAGGAAATCGAACAGCGAAGATGGTACGGGTTCTTCGATTACGGCGATTTCATGCACACGTACGACAAGGACAGGCACTGCTGGCGGTACGACATGGGCGGGTACGCGTGGCAGAACACTGAGCTTGTCCCGACGATGTGGCTCTGGTACAGCTTCCTGAGGACGGGGCGCGAGGATGTTTTCACCATGGCGGAGGCGATGAGCCGCCATACGAGCGAGGTCGACATCTACCACGAGGGCAAATTCCGCGGTATGGGAAGCCGGCACAACGTAATACATTGGGGATGCCCGTGCAAGGAAGTGAGAATCGCGATGGCGGGGCACCACCGCTTCGCGTTCTACCTCGGCGGGGACAGGCGCTACTCCGACATTTTCGACATCGTGCGCGACGCCGATTTCTCCACGCTCGAGACCGATCCCCTCGCGATGTTCTACGACAAGGCGAAGATGAAGCTTCCGACGCACGCGAGGAGCGGCCCCGACTGGTCGACGTATACGTCGAACTGGCTCACGGAATGGGAGCGGCACCGCTCGGAAAAATACGGGCAGAAAATCAGGACGGGAATCGAGGATTTGAAGGCGGCGCCCCTCAAGCTCGTTTCTGGGAACAACTTCGAGTACGACCCCGAGTCGGGGCATTTGGGCTATATCGGCGAGTCGACCGCGGGCGGTACGCATCTGGCAGTCTGCATGGGCGGACCCCAGACGTGGTTCGAGCTTGTCCCGCTTCTTGGCGACGACGAATGGGAGCGTATGCTTGCCGATTTCGGCTCGTTCTATTTCGCGTCGAAGGAGGAGCAGCAGGAGCGGAGCGGCGGCATTATCGGGAACAGGGAATTCTCCCTCCCGTTCATGGCGGCGGCTATGGGCGCGTTCGGCGCGAACAGGCTCGGCGACAAGAAGCTTGCCCGCAAGGTGTGGGACACGCTCCTCGCGTCGCTGAAGGGAAACGGCTCCTCCGCGGAATGCGGGAGCGAGTTCGTCCCGGAAAAAGTCCCGTTCTGCTCGGACGGGCGCGGGATTGACGAGGTTCCGTGGGTCACGACGAACGTCACGGCGCAGTTCTGCCTGAACGCAATCGTGTGCCTTGAGCTTATCGGCCGCGATTTGTGATTTCACGCGCGGCTCTCTCGTCCGACACGTTCGCCGCACAGTGTCGTTCCGAACTCGTTTCGGAATCTCTGCATGCGGCACTACAATAGACCTGTTCGGAAACTTCAGATTCTGAACAGGCCTAATATTTTTTGGGCAGCCCCATTTTTTTGCGCGGCGGAATTCGGCATTGCACGCGCAGGGAGAATTCCGAACTCGTTTTCTCCGTTTTGACGGAATTGTGCTTGTCTGTGAACGTGAAATGCAAAGCCCTTTTTCGGAAACTGTTTACACTTGAGCAGGTTCGGACGGCTGGATAATGGGAATTCAGCCGCCCGGGCTTTTGATTCTCAAGCTAGTGTCCGAAAAAGGAGGTTTTCATGGGCATCTGGAAGAAGATGGGGCTTTGCGCGCTCGTCGCGGGGCTTGCCGTTGTCGCGGGGACGTTCGTATCCGTGTCGCGGCGCTATATGCCTGACGGAAAGGTTATCCGGCTGGCGCACAATCAGCAGGACGGAAGCGAGATTGCCGATACGATAGCGAAATTCGCCGGCTTCGTCGCCGAAAATCCCGGGGAGGGGCTGGGGATAAAGATTTACCCGAGCGGAATCCTCGGCTCGGAGACGGCGGAGATAGAGATGGTTCAGGCGGGAATTCTCGACATGGCGAAGGTCGGCTCGCAGACGCTCGGGCAGTTCGACGACCGCTACGCCATATTCGCCGTGCCCTATCTCTTCGTCAACCAGGAGCATTATTGGGAGGCGATGGAAAAAAGCGCCGAGGTCAGGCGCCTTTTCGAGTCCACGGCGGAGCAGGGGTTCATCGCGATCGGCTATTACGCCAACGGCTCGCGGAACTACTACCTGAAGGATGACATATGCGTCGACAGCCCGGCAAAACTCCGCGGCAAGAAAATCCGCTCCATGCCGAATTCGACTTCGATGGACATGATTAGCGCGATGGGCGCGTCTCCCGTCCCTATGAGCTCGAGCGAGACGTACACGGCGCTGCAGCAGGGCGTCGTCGACGGCGCGGAGAACACGGAGCTCGCGCTCACGGTAAACGGCCACGAGGATTTGGTCTCGTCGTACACGTACACCGAGCACCAGTATTCGCCGGACATCTACATAATAAGCACGAAGACGTGGAATTCCCTCTCCGACAGCCAGAAGGAGCACCTCAAAAAGTCGCTCGCGAAAACGAACGACAACTTCAAGGAAAAATACAACAGCATGATGGCGGCGGCGATTGCGGAGGCGGAATCGCACGGCGTCAGAATCTACAAGGATATCGACAAGACCGAGCTGATACGGTCCGTGAAGCCCATCGCGGAGGAATTCATGGCGCGGGGCGCGGAATACAGGCGGCTTTTCAGCGATATACAGAAGTACGGACTTTAGGAGGCATGGAATGAGGAAGATTGTCAGCATCCTTGACAAGGTTATAGAGTGGCTCGTTCTCGCGCTTGTCGCCTGCATGGTGCTCGGGAATTTCTGGCAGATTTTCACGCGGTTCGTGCTGAACGACGCGGCAAGCTGGACCGAGGAATTCCTGCGCTACTCGCTGATATGGCTCACGATGCTCGGCGTTCCCTACGCCTATTCGAGGAACCAGCACATAGCGATTGAATTCATCGTGCAGACGTTCAGCGCGGCGGGAAAACGGGTGAACCAGATTTTCATCGAGGTTCTCGTCCTTTTCATAAGCGTCGTCGTCCTCGTCGCGGGCGGCATTATGGTGACGATGAACGCGTCGGGGCAGGTGTCGCCCGCGCTCGGTATGCCGATGGTGTTCTATTATGCGGGCGTTCCGGTGTGCGGCGCGCTCATGATTGTCTATACGCTTCCGCGCCTCGTCGATGAGATACGTGGCGGGAAGAAGAATGCTGGTGTGGAGGCCAACTGACATGGAGATTCAGGCAGCAATTGTTCTTGTGATACTTTTTTCGATAACGCTTTCGCTGAAAGTTCCGGTTTCGTTTTCCATAATAACGTCGTCGCTCGTGACAATCGTGATGTTCCTGACGCCGAAATTCGGCGCGTTCACTGCGGCGCAGAAGCTCGTCACGGGAATCGACTCGTTCTCGCTCCTCGCCGTCCCGTTTTTCATATTGGCGGGGCAGCTTATGTCGAGCGGTGGCATCGCGCGGAGGATAATAAACCTCGCGATGCTTTTCCTCGGGCGCGTTCCCGGCTCGCTCGCGCTTACGAACATCGCGGGAAACGCGCTTTTCGGCTCGCTCTCCGGTTCGGGAATAGCGGCGGCGACGGCAATAGGCGGCGTCCTCGACCCGATGGAAAAGGAGCAGGGCTATGACCGCGGGTTCTCCGCGGCGACGAACATCGCTTCCGCACCCGTCGGGCAGCTCATCCCGCCGACGAACGCGCCGATTGTGTATTCTGCCGCGGCCGGCGGAACTTCCGTCGCGACGCTTCTCATGGCGGGATGGATTCCCGGCATTTTGTGGGCGGCGCTTTGCATGGCTGTCGCCTTCATCTACGCGAAGAAGCACGGATACGTCGTCTCGTCCGCAAAAAGGGCGGGTTTCCGCGAGGCTGCGCGAATCATACTCGACGCCATTCCGTCGCTCTTCCTTATCGTCATCATCATCGGCGGAATCCTTTCCGGCTATTTCACCCCGACCGAGGCTTCCGGCGTCGCCGTCGTGTACGCGTTCATCCTCTCGGTTTTCGTCTACAAAAGCATCCCGCTCCGCGACATAAAGAAAGTGTTCGTCAGCGCGGGAATCATGACAACGATTATCATGCTCATCATCGGCGCGTCGTCCGTCCTCTCGTTCGTGCTTTCGTTCACGGGTCTTCCGCAGGCGATAAGCGGGCTGCTCCTCGGCTTCTCGACGAACAGGATTGTCATCCTTCTTCTCATAAACATAATCCTGCTCGTCGTCGGCACGTTCATGGACATGGCGCCGGCGCTGATGATTTTCACGCCGATTCTCCTTCCCGTGGCGAAGAGCGTGGGCATGGATGCCGTCCAGTTCGGCGTGATGATGATAATGAACCTCGCAATCGGGACGGTCACGCCGCCGGTGGGCAGCGTTCTGTTCGTCGGCTGCTCGATCGCGTCGCTGAAAATCGAGGACGTGTTCAGGAAGCTCGTCCCGTACTTTGCCGCGATAATAGCGGCGCTCCTTTTCGTGACGTTCGTTCCCGCGGCAAGCGGCTGGCTTCCTTCCGCGCTCGGCATGATGTGAGCGCGCGACGCCGCCCTTTAACTGCAGCTGCCCCGCCGGAATCGGCGGGGCATTTTTTTGCGCGGCGGAATATGGTCGATTACCGTGAGAAGTGCCGTTCCCATTGGAGCAGGAATGCCGTTCCTATTAGAACAGGAATGCCGTTCACATTAGAGCAGGAACGCCGTTCCTATTAGAACAGGAATGCCGCTCCCATTAGAGCAGGAATGCCGCTCCCATTAGAGCAGGAACGCCGTTCCCATTAGAGCAGGAACGCCGTTCCCATTAGAGCAGGAATGCGTTCGATAAAGTGGTGAAAAATATACTGTAATGCACGGCGGAAACGGATATTTCCGGCAGTTTTTCCGTTTATGGCGCGTTTGTCCTGAATGTGTCCCGTTTTTTATGGCAATATTATGGTAAAATATATCAGCCTGTTGTATTTTCCGCCGGGCAAGTCGTCTCTATCCGGAACAAGGGGGCGCACCATGTCTTTTTTGAGGAATGATATGTCGAGAAAAGAAAGAAACAGAGGCTCGCTGAGCTTTACTTTTATTGCTGCTCCTGCCGCGGGGATGCTGATGGCGCTCGTCGCCGTCGTGATAATTTCTACTATGAGCATCATAAAAACGGCGGAGCAGTTCGCGAAGATGCAGGGCGTTCCCGTTGTCGAGAAGGTTGTCGGGCACATCGACGGGGACAAATTCGAGCGGCTCGCCGCGAGGCTCGATGATACCGACCCGTGGGCGGAGGAGACGCGCCTGTGGATGCTAGACGTCGCGCAGTCGGTCGGATGCGCGTACCTGTTCACGATGTGCCCCTCGTCCGGCTCGACTTACCGCTATGTCATCGACGGAAGCTGCGACCCGAGCGACACGGAGAACTATTCGCCGATGGGGACGGAGGAGAACATATCGTCGTGGAGCGATGCCCCGATTGATACGATGAGGAGCGGCAAGCTTACGAGTTCCGGGATGGTCTACCAGGAAGGGTGGGGCTGGACGGTCAGCACGTACAAGGCAATCAAGAATTCAAACGGAAGGAACGTCGGTTTTGTCGGCTGCGATTTCGAGATTTCGTTCATCATCGAGATGATAAAGAAGAAAATCGCGCTGATTGTTTCCATAAGCGCGGCGATTTTTGTGGTTTTTGTCGTCATCATCCTCAAGTTGCGGAGCCTCATGGCGCAGATTCGCCTTTCGATGAGGAAGGAAATGAAGATGGGCGAGGAGCTTTTCGTCGCGGCGCAGAACCTCGTCGTTTCCACGCGGGAGACTGCCGCCACGAGCCAGGATTCGAGCGCGGCGGTGAAGGAAATCGTCGCCACGATGGAGGACTCGAACGTCCTTTCGGATAATATCTCGAAGAAAATAAAGGGCGTCTCTGAGGTCGCGAACAGCACCTCGTCGGATGTCGTCGAGGGCGTTTTGCAGATTGGGCACAATCTCCGGCAGCTCCACGACATTTTCGACGCGAACCAGCAGACGATAGACGGAATCAAGAAGCTCGGCAAAAAAATCGAAAGCATCTGGGAGATTGTGACGCTCATAAACAACGTCGCCGACCAGGCAAAAATCATCGCGTTCAACGCGGAGCTTGAGGCGAACACGGCCGGAGAGGCGGGGAAGAGCTTCAAGATTGTCGCGAACGAGATTCGCCGTTTGTCGAACGGCATTATCGGCGGCACGCGCGAGATTAAGGAAAAAATCGGCGAAATCCAGCAGTCGTCCGATTCGCTCATCGTCGCGTCGGAGAGCAGCACCGAGAAAATAAAAACCGGCTATGAGACCGCGAACGGCCTGAGCGAGAAATTCGAGAATATCAAGAAATCGGCAGGAATCACCGCCGCGAGCGCGGCGGACATCGCGAGCATCATACAGCAGCAGGCAATCGCAAGCGACCAGATTCTGATTGCGCTGCGGGAGATTTCGGCGGGAGTTGAGAATTTCACCACCGCGACGGACACAATTTCGGAGTCTGCGGAAAACATACGGAGGATTTCCGAGGACCTGAACAACGCGAGCCACTCGGTCGGAAAGAAAAGCGGCTCCTAAATCTCGTCGCCCGCCGTATTCCCGCCGTCCTGCTCGGGCGGCAGGGATGCACGCTCGCTTTTGTATTTCATGCGGTATTCCCTCGGCGTCATGTTGATGAATTTCTTGAAGCACCGCGAGAAATAGTTCGAGTCGTTGAAGCCGACGGCGTATGCAATCTGCGTTATGTCGTAATCCGTATAGATGAGTTTCTGTATCGAGGCGAACATCCGCTGCCGCATCTGGTATTCGAACGGCGGGTATCCCGTTATGCGCTTGAAATTGCGGAGAATCGTGCTTTCCGACATGTTCCCGTTGTCGATTAAGTCCTGCATCGTGATTTTCTTGGCGTAGTTCTTCTCGATGTATTTGATGAGCTTCTCCGCGCCGTTCCGCTCGGTGTTGTTCGGATAATTCGGGTCGTTGTAGATGCGCAGGAGCATTATGAGGAGCTGGAAAAGGTAAATCTCGCCGGCAAGCTCCCAGCAGACGTGCTGCGAGCTGAGCTCCTCCTGCATCTCCTCGATTATCGCCCGCACCTCGAAAAGCTGCATCTTGTTCAGGCTGAAGATGATGGGGCGCGCGTTCTCCGAAAGCCCCTTGTCCCTGAAGAATTTCTCCGCGGAGGGAAGGCGGGAGAGCGTCTGCTCGTTCGTCTCGAAGAACGAGGGGCGTATCAGGATGTTCATCAGAATCATGTTGTCGATGTCCTTGTATCCGTGAACCTGCCCGGGCTTTACGAATATGACGTCGCCCGCCTTGAGTCGCGTGTCCTTTCCCGTCTGCGTGACGTGCGTGCCGGAGCCGCTGTATATGAAGACTATCTCGTAGAAATTGTGCGAGTGGAGCGGATACGGAATCTGAGGGTTCCTGAATTCGAAGTGCCAGAGAGAATCGTCCGTCCAGATGCGTTGCGCTATCAGCCTGTCCATGAAGTTATTGTGCTAATTGATGGATTTTTTGTCAAGGAAACAAAGGCTTCGTGCGCATAGCATTTCAAGCATGAAAACAGGAATCATCGTCATCGACATCGGCATGACAAACAAGAAGGTCGCGGTCTACGACGAGCGCCTGAAGCAGCTCGACGTGGCGTACAGGAATTTCGCGCCAGTTTCCGTGAGGGACTCGCTCGGAAACGATGTTCCCGCGCACGATTTGGACGGGATGAGGGAGTGGTTCGCTTCCTGCATAAAAGAGTTCGCGTCGAAGTATGACATCAGGGCGCTGTCCGTGACGACGCACGGGGCGACGGCGGTTTTTGTTGGCGGCGACGGCAAGCCGTGCGCGCCGTGCGTCATGTATACGTACGAGCCGGGTAAGGAATTCCACGATTCGTTCCACGCGCTCTGCGGCTCGGGCGACGAGCTTCAGCGCATGACGCATTCGCCGCGGTTCGACTCGATGATAAACCTCGCGAAGGGAATCTATTTCGTGAGGGAGCGGTTCCCGAAGGAATTCGCGGCGGCTGAGACGATTCTCAATTTCCCGCAATACTGGACGTTCCTCCTCACCGGAAAAAAATGCTATGAGCAGACGTTCCTCGCGTGCCACACGTATTTATGGGAGCAGAACAAGCGCGCGTGGTCGTCCGTCGCGGAAAAGCTCGGCATCACGGGGAAAATGCCGTCCGATTTTGTCGGCCCATGCTCCGCCGCGGGAACGGTTCTTCCGGAAGTCGCGGAGAAGCTCGGCCTTTCCGCTGGCGTCGTCGTCGCGTCGGGAATCCACGACTCGAACGCGTCGCTTCTCCCGTATCTTGCGAAGGGCGGCGGCGACTTCGTGCTCAATTCGACGGGAACGTGGTGCGTCCTCATGCATCCGGACGACAGCTGCAGCAGCGCCGTTATGGGCGCGGACGATATAGGGAAGGCGGTTTTTTTCAACAGGAGCGCGCTCGACAAGCCGGTGAAGACGGCGATTTTCCTCGGCGGGCTTGAGGTCGATTCGTACGTGAAGATTTTCCGGCGCGAGAATTCCACCGATGCGTTTCCGTGCGCGACGATGGAAGACGTAAGGGACGTCCTCCGCCGGAAAAGCGATTTCGTTCTTCCTGAAATCGTGAGGGGGTCCGGGCAGTTTCCGTCATCGCGCGCAGGAATTTCCGAAGGCGGGAAATTCTTTCCGTATGAGTCCATCCTCGGCGGCTCGGCGGTTCCTGGAATCCTTGCTGACGAGAGGCGGTTCTGGGCGGCGCTCGTAGTGTCGATGGTCATCCAGACGGAGACGGCGCTCCGCCGCGTTGCCCTGAAGGACGGGACGGCGGTTTTCACGGAGGGCGGGTTCCGGAAGAATGCGCTCTACAACACGCTGCTCGCCTCGGTCATGCGGAAAAACGATTTCTTCATGACGGGAATCAGCGAGGCGACCGCCGCGGGAAGCGCGATGTGCGCCCTGACGGCGCTGACGGGGGCTTCTCTTTCCGAGCTCGGGAAGAACATACCGATAGAAAAAACGAGAATCATGCCGGATGATGCCGGCGATTACGAATCATACAAACAAGAATGGCTGCGGATGGCGGCCGAACAGGAGTGAACGATGAGCGTACTAGGACAGTCTTTCGTGCAGGGTTTCATCAGGATGTGTTCCGATGGGTGGGACCTGGGATGGCATGAGCGCAACGGCGGGAACCTTTCCTACCGGATGAAGGAGGAGGAGGTTCGGGCAGTCGAGGACGAGCTGAAGACCGACAAGCCGTGGCAGCCTATCGGGACGACCGTTCCCTCCCTTGCCGGCGAATTCTTCCTCGTCACCGGAAGCGGCAAGTACATGAGGAATGTCCAGCTCGACCCGGAGGCGAACATCAGCATAATCGAGCTTGACGGGAAGGGCGAGAATTTCCGCATCCGCTGGGGAATGCGCGACGGCGGGCGCCCGACAAGCGAGCTTCCGAGCCATCTCATGAACCTTGAGGTGAAGAAAATCTCCACGAACGGCGCCTGCCGCGTCGTCTATCATGCCCACTGCACGAACACGATAGCGCTCACTTTCGTCCTTCCGCTCGACAGCAAGGTTTTCACGCGCGAGCTGTGGGAATGCGCGACCGAGTGCCCCGTGGTCTTCCCGCAGGGAATCGGCGTCGTGCCGTGGATGGTTCCGGGCGGGCGCGATATCGCCGTCGCGACGAGCGAGCTGATGAAGGAATTCGACGTCGCGGTCTGGGCCCACCACGGGATTTTCTGCGCGGGCCCAGATTTCGACACGACGTTCGGGCTTATGCATACGGTCGAGAAGTCCGCGGAGATTCTCGTCAAGGTGCTTTCGATGGCGCCGAGGAAGCTCCAGACAATCCGCCCCGATGAATTCCGCGCGCTCGCAAAGGATTTCAAGGTTTCGTTGCCTGAGAAATTCCTTTTTGAAAAACCGTTCTGATTTGTGGAAGAGGCAGCTCTCTTCTTCACTTTTTTGATTTCTCCTCCTTTGCCAGCCTTCCGAAGTTTTCGGGAGGCTGGTTTTTCTCTTTGCGCTTCCCGCCGCGTTTTAGTATCATTGCACCCGTTCGATGAATTTGTTGCCGCTCAGCTTTGTGGCGGATTAACCGGAAAGAAGTCGTCATCTCCTGCGGAATCCGTTCGCAATGGCACTTTTCACGTTAATCGCCTCTATTCTTGAGCTTGCCAGGAGGAATACGTTATGAAAGTCGGAAGGTTCGCCCCGAGCCCGAGCGGAAGGATGCATTTGGGGAATGTCTACGCCGCGCTGCTTTCGTGGCTTTCCGCGCGCTCGTCCGGGGGAAGATGGATTGTCCGCATAGAGGATTTGGACAGGCAGCGCTGCCGCCCGTGCTATTCCGACATGCTCCTCGACGATATCCGCTGGCTCGGGCTTGAGTGGGACGGGGAAGTCGTCAGGCAGTCGGAGCGCACGGCGCTTTACGAGGAGGCGTTCTCGGCTCTGTCGAACGAAGGGCTTGTCTACCCGTGTTTCTGCCGCCGCGCCGACCTCCTCGCCTCGTCCGCGCCGCATTCCTCCGACGGAATTCCGGTTTATTCGGGAAAATGCCGGAACATCGCCCCTCTTGAGCGGAATGCCTTGATGGAAAAGCGTGCGCCGTCGTGGCGCGTTCGCGTCGGTGGAATTTCCGAATTCGAGGACGGGCATTATGGCGCGCAGCGAATCCTCCTTGAGGATGATTTCGGGGATTTCGTCGTCCGCCGCGCCGACGGGAATTTCGCCTACCAGCTTGCGGTAGTCGTCGATGATGCGGACGAGGGCGTGACGGAGGTTGTGCGCGGCCGCGACCTGCTTGCGTCGGCGCACGGACAGCTTTTCCTGTACCGCGCGCTTTCCCTTCCAGCCCAGTCGTTCTCGCACATCCCGCTCCTCGTGTCGTCGGACGGCCGGCGGCTTTCGAAGCGGGAGCGCGATGTCGATATGGAATTTCTCCGGAGCCGATTCACGCCGGAATTCGTCGTCGGAAAAATCCTCCACATGTGCGGCTTCGTCGAAGAGGTCCGTCCGGTCGCGCTTTCCGAGGCGGTGTCGCTTTTCAGCTGGAATGCGCTTCCGTCCGAGGACATCGTTTTCCGCCCGTTCTGATTTTTTGCGGGCGGATGAATTCCTGAACAAAAAGCGCTCCGCCGTTTTTTTGTGGATGCAGGGAAAAAATCGAAAGAAACCGCTGGAGATGGTGCGCAAGGTATGCCGAAACAAAAATCGGTCATTGAGCGAAAACGGAATGGCCGATTCCTGCGTGAGCGGGCTTCGGCTCTCTCCGCCATCTTGTTGGCATATCGCTCGCAACTCCACGATTTTTCAGGCAGAGAGCAAAAAAAAGCCGGAAGGGGAGAGCGTCTTAGCGTGCTTCCCTTCCGGCGGATTTTCGATGCGATTTTGCCCTGCCCGAATCAAGCTCTGGATGAGAAGCCGGCAGATTCGGGCAGATTCGTTCTGTTTTTCCGCGTTTACTCGGCGGATGTCTCCTCGGCTTCTTTCAGGAACGAGATGTATCCGCCGAAAATCCATCCCTCGACGGTTTCGTCCCCGTTCTTCGCCTGGACGAAATACCAGTGCTCGGTCAGCCCCTCGATTTTGTCCGTCTCGGCGGTCATCTTCAGCAGCGTGATGGCGCTTCCGTTCGCGAGTTTTGCGAGCACGTCGCCGTTCTGCGGAACCGCGCGGAGGTTTACGGTCGCTCCGTCGTCGGTCGAGACGAGCGCTTCCTGCTGCGGGATGTCGGCTGCGTTCTTTCCGTCGATTATGTTGAACATCTTCCTGTTCGTCTCCTCGACGTACTCGCTGATTTTCGCGGTCGACTCGATTTTAAGCGCGAGCTTCATGAAGTTCTCTTTCATGCCTTTGTCGGCCTGCACGAACGCAAGCTCCACGAGCTGCGCCGCCTTGACGTCGTTCTGGTCGTCGCTGATTTTCTTCGTCTGCACCCAGCGCGTTTTGAGCGTCGCCTCGTCCGTATCGTAGAAAATCACCTCGGAGAAGGAGACGCTGCCCGCCGTCTCGCGCCTTCCCGTCGCGAGGCAGATTGTCCCGCGCAAGAGGAAGGCGTTCCTGAACGTCGAGATGCGCGATTTTGTGAAGAGAGTCGCGTCCTCCGTCAGGACGATGGGCGAGTCGCCGATTGCGCATTCGTTTGCGGTGATGAAATATTCCTTTGACTGGTACTGGACCTTGTAGAATTCCATCGCGTTCTTGCTTTTTCCGCCTGTCCAATAGTAGATTGCCTTTACCGGCGTCTCCGACAGAATCTCGACCTTCGCTCCGAACGGAATCTGAACAGCCCATTCCATGCCGCGCTCCGTCTGCTTTTTGAGGGAGCCGTTGTTGCTTCTGAGCATGTAGCCGCTTTTGGCTGTCGCGAGGAAGGCGGACGCCATCATGATTGCTGCAAAAAATACCTTTTTCATCGTTCGTTCCCCCTGTTATCTCTCGCTTCCGACAAGCTCGAGTATTTCGTTGCGGACGACATCCTTGAGCTGCTCCGCCGGGTTCGTCTTCTCCGCATATTCCTTGAGCCGCGCCTGCGTTATCATCGAGTCGATGGTGAAGTCGTCTATCGAAATCATGTTTTTGAGGATGTAGAGGTCCTTTCCGTACGGGGAGGATTTGCTGTAGGTGACTATCGCCGCGAAATCGTCCGTCGCGTCGTACGTCACGACGAGTTGGCCCGTTTTGACCTTCGACTGCGTCATCGTCGCCATGTCGGGAGCGGAGAAGAGGTAGCCGTCCTCAAGGATGACGCCCGTCCTTCCGGTGCGGGAGACGAAAGTCGTCCTCGTCCAGTATTCCTTCCCGTCGACATCCACCTTCACGAACGTGAAGCTCTCCTCCGTGCCGTTCGCGTATTTCTGCGTCGCCATCTTCTCCACCGGCGCGCCGTCCTCGGTGACGATTTGGACGGAATCGCCGACGGAGCTCCATTCGGCCGCGACCATTTTGCCTTCTTTTTCCGTGCAGAATCCCCAGCCGCCGTAAATCATTATTCCGTCGGCAGTTCCGATGACTTTCGTTGGTTCCTCGATGACCGGAACCGTCTCGACTTCCCTTTCCGGCTCTGCCGTCACCGTTTCCTGCACGACTTTGCTTTCTTTTTCCTTGCATCCCGCCACAAGAAGCGCGAGGAGCAGCGCGGCTGCCGCCGCCGTCGTTTTTTTCATGTTTTCTCCTTTTTGATTGGATTTATGCGTTGTGCCCAATCGCGATGATGGGCAAAGTGTAGCATTTTTGTTTTCCTGTTCCAAGTTCCGAGCCTTTTGCGGGAAGAAATCGCATAGCGGACAGAAAGCCCCAAAAAGCGTCTCCGCCTTCTGGGGCTTTCTCCGGCGCCGTTACTGCACCTTGAATTCGTTTATCTGAACGCTGATTTTGTCGATTGCCGTCTTCACGTTGCTCGCGACGTCGTTGAGCGCCGTGCCGGAATCGTTTATCTGCTGCGTGCCCGACGACATCTCCATCATGCTCTGGCTGATAAGCTCCGTCGAGTCCTTGAGGTTGCTCATCTCCAGCACGATGACCTTGTTTCCCTCCGTCATCTCGCTCGCCGCCTGCTGAACTTCAGCCGTGCTGTCGTTGAGGAGCTTGAGCGCCTCGCTGATTTGCTTCGACCCCTCGTTCTGCTCCTCCATCGCGTTCTTGATGTGCGCGACGAGCTTGTCCGTTTCGGAAAGCTGCTTCGACACTGAGTTGAACGCCTCGCTCGACTCGCGCGCCGCATCGACGACCTCGTTTATCGACTCCTTGATTTTTCCGAGCTGCTCGCCGATTGTCTGCGACTGCTCCGATGACGTCTCCGCGAGCGACCTGATTTCGTCCGCGACGACGCTGAATCCCTTTCCCGCCTCGCCGGCGTGTGCCGCCTCGATAGCGGCGTTCATCGCGAGGAGGTTCGTCTGCTCTGCAATCGCCGAGATTACCGCGTTCGCCTCAAGGAGCATCTCCGACTGCGTTTCGATTGTCTGTATCCTGTCGTTGACGTCCTGCTGCTTCTTGAACCCGCGCTGCGAATTCTCCTCGAGCCCGGAGAACGACTGCGCCATCTTGTCGACGGACGAGTTGACGGACGATATGTTCCCTATCATCTCCTCGATTGCGGCGCTTGCCTGCTCCACGCTCGTAGACTGGTTCGCGATGAGCGCCTCGAGCGCGTTCACCGTGACGGAAATCTGGTCGACGGCGCCGGCAGTCTGCGACACGCTCGCGTTCTGGCTCTGCACCTGAGCGTTGATGCTTTTTATGTTCGCCGCGATTTCCTCAATCGCGGACGACGTCTCCTCCGCGCAGAGGTGCATGGCGTCTCCGAGCTGCGTGAGGTCGTGCTTTGAATCGTGGATTTCGGAGAGAGCGGCGCGCATCTTCCCCGAGAATATATTGAAGTCGTCGACGAGGTCGCCGAGCTCGTCCTCCGATGTCCGCTTCAGCGTCTGCGTGAGGTCGCCATTCGACATCATGTCGAACGAAATCTTGAGAAGCTTGACCGGCGAGACGATTTTCCTGACCGTTATGAACGCGACGACGAGTATGATGAGGATGAGGATGACGATTGCCGGGACAACCATGAGGATAATCGAGACGAGCACGCGCTCCGTCTCGGAAAGGCGCTTCGCGATGAAGAACATCGCCGAAAGCTCCCCGTTCGAGTCGTAGCCCGGCATATATATGCTCATGTATTTCTGCCCGAGGATGTTGTTCATCCCCACGAACGTGTTGCCGCTTTGTATCGTCCCGAGAATTGTCTGGTTCGAGAGCGACGTTCCCCGCGCGTTTGGGATTGTCGAGGCGACGCGCCTGTCTCCCTTGAAGAGCGTGCATTCCATGTCGAAGTCGGTTTTCGCGTGCGATATTACGTTCTCGCCCATGTCGAGCACGATTGCGAGCGCGCCGGTTCCGTTCCGCGTCCTCAGCGGGCTTGCTCCGACCGCAACGAACTGGAATTCGTCCGACTCCTCATAGCTGTAGCCGCTTTTGCCCGCCATGGCGTTCCTGATGACGGAAAGCGACGGAAGATTGTTCGGAAGCCCGCTTCCTGCCGACGCGATGATTTTTCCCGACGAGTCGAGCGCCGCGAGCGCGCTTATCCGGAACCTCGTCTTTGCGGACGTCAGGACCTTCGACAGCTCCCTGTAGTCGCTTTCCTCCATCGGCCGGTAGATGGAGTCGTTTTCGGTCAAGGATTCCGCAAGCTGCTGCATGTTCGTGCCCTTCTCGGCGTACTCGCTTGCGAAGCTTTTCGAGATGTTCTGGATGTTTTTTTCGGTTAAAGATATGAATCCGTCCCTGAAAATTACGAGAGATGCTACGGATATTGTCGTAGCCACGACAAGAATGCTCAGAACGAGTATGAGCTGGATTTTGATGAAAACAGTCTTCTTCACTTTCATAAAAAAACTCCGGAATTTCGATGGTCAACTGTAATAAACTATTCTGACTTTTTTCTTAAAAAAAAAGTTATATGACTGATTTTGACTGTTTTTGAGCAAGTTTTGCATTATTTTAACATCTTTTTTTCCAGAAATTCATACATCGCGGTCTCGGCGCGGCGTTTTTTATTGGGAGAATGCGTTTTTCAGGGGATGAGGGCTGTCGCGGAATCTGGCGGGTCCGCCCGTTTCGTTGCTCGCGGGCGGATTCCGTCCATGTCGGGCGGGCGTGAAAAGGCGGAATGATGCCTACAATGAGGGCGCCTGTTCTGCCTGCTGGGAGAGCGCCGCCTCTGCGATTTCCTTCGACGACGGAAGGAAGCGCCCCGTCGAGTAGAAGTGCCGCCTCCAGTACGGCTCGTCAAGAGCGCTGACGACGACGCCCGTCCTCGGCCCCTTGTTCGCCGCGTTTATGAAGATTTCCCTTCCGCTGAGCGAGCCGCTTCCGGAATACGTCCCGAGGTAGATTCCCACGTGGTCGATTTTTCCGCCGCTTTTGAAGAAGACAAGGTCGCCAGGCTCCCGTTCCGCGGACGAGATTTTCTGCGTGCTCGCATACATCTGCTGGGCGGTCCGCGGGAGCGCGACGTTTATCCCGTTCTGCGAGGCGTATTTGACGAACCCGGAGCAGTCGAGCCCGCTTTGCGGGGTTTCCCCGCCGAACTTGTACGATATTCCGCGCAGCGACATGCTGTAGTCGATGAGCCTCTGCCTGAGGAGCGACATTTCCGCGACGTTCATCGCGCTGTAGTCGAACGAATAGCCGCCGGACGATTGCGGCGCGGCCGTCCTTCCCGATGGCGCCACGATTCCGTGCGCCTCGAGTATTTTCTCCATTTCCCGCTTCAGGTGGGTGAGGATGGTGTCGGCGTGCTTCATCGCCGTCCTTTTCGCATCCTCGAGCGCCGCTTTCGCCCCGCTCGATATGACGATGCCGTTTATCTGAGAGTCGATGTCCTCGAAGTCCTTTTCCGATTCCGGAATAATCGCCCCCGCGATTCTGTGGGCGGCGTTTATCGCGGATTCCGCCGCACCCCGTATGTCGAACCCGAAGAAATGAACGGCGACGAAAAGCGCGAGCGCGATAAATAGTATTTTTTTCATTGAATTCCTCCTCTCGTGGCATCCCGTTTCCGGAAAAAACGCCATCACGGAAAAGGATAGCCTTTTTTCGGAAACGGTCAAATCCATCGCATGAAGATGGCTGGGGAGCATCCGCCTTTTTTACGGGCGGGATTTGAAGAACGAGGAATTCCTCCGCTCAAGCTCGTCGAGCTCGTCGAAAATGCGCGACAGGTGCGCGCGGTCGAGCTCCTTCACGAGGGAGACGTCGCCGCATGTTATGGCGTCGGCGATGCGCTTGTGCTCCTCCTCGGCGCGCACGATTGCGCCGCTGTCGCCGTAGCTGAGCATCCGTATGCGGCTGTCGTTTCCCGTCCGCGATACGAGCGTCTCCCAAATCCACGCGCAGTCCGCCTTCGTGTAAATCATCCGGTGCATCTCGTCGTCGTAGTGCATGAACGAGGGAATGTCGGACGACAGGGCGCTGGCGTGCTGCGAAAGGAGGTTCCCCCCGAGCTTTGCCGTGAAGATTTCGCGCTCAGCCTTGTCGGAAAGGGCTTCCATGCAGGATTCGATGACGCCCATCTCGATTGTCGTGCGCATGAACCGCTCCTGCCTGAGGATTTCCCTGTCGAGGAGGGAGACGCGCGTGCCTTTCTGGGGGAATATGTCCACGAGCCTGTCCGTGGAGAGCCGAATCAGCGCATCCCTGACGGGCGAGCGCGAGACACCCAGCCGCCCGGCGATTTCGTTCATGTCGAGCTCCTCGCCGGGCTTGTATTTCAGGCTGGTGATTTCGTCCCGCAGCTTAGAGTAGACAGTCTGTTTTCTTTCTATTCCTCCCGGCATTGCCGCCTCCCGTAAAAAATCCGCGCGGAACCGTTTTCCGCGTTTTCCGCGCGTTTTTTGTCATACCGCGAAGCCCAGAAGCTTCGGGAGGAAAAGCGAGACCTGCGGGACGAACGTTACGATGAGAAGTCCCGTGACCATCGTGAGATAGAACGGAATCATCGCCTTCGTCGTCTTCTCGATGCTTATCTTTCCGACGCCGCACCCAACGAAAAGGGCGGAGCCGACAGGCGGCGTGCAAAGCCCTATGGCGAGGTTGAAAATCAGCATGACACCGAACTGGACGAGGCTCATTCCGCAGACATTCTGCACGACGGGCGCGAGAATCGGCGTCACGATGAGGATGAGCGGCGCCATGTCCATTATGCAGCCGAGGAAAAGCAGCATCACGTTGATGAGGAGAAGCAGGACGACTTTGTTTCCGCTGACCGCGAGAAGCCCCTGCGTTATCATCGTCGGCACCTTGAGGAGCGCGAGCAGGTATCCGAACCCGCCTGCCGCCGCGATGAGCGAGAAGACCATCGCGAGCGTCTTGACGGTGTTCATGAGGAGTTTCGGCATCTGGGAGATTTTCAGCTCCTTGTACACGAAGACGGAGATTATGAACGAGTAGAGGCACGCGATTGCCGCCGATTCCGTCGCCGTGAACCAGCCCGCCGTGACTCCGACGAGGATGATGACCGCCGTGAAGAGCGCGAGGATTGCGTCGAGGCAGATTTTCGCGGCTTCCTTGAAGCCGACAGCCTCGCCTTTGGGGTAGCGCCTGATGATGCTCATGACGGCGCAGACGACGAGGAACAGCACGCCGAGCGTGACACCTGGAACAAGGCCCGCCATGAAGAGCGCGCCGACCGAGACGCCGCCCGCCGCGACGGAATAGATAATCATGTTGTGGCTCGGCGGGATGAGGACGCCCTGACATGATGTTGCCACCGTCACCGCGACGGAGAAATCCCTGTCGAATCCCGCCTTGACCATCATCGGAATCTCAATCGAGCCGAGCGACGACACGTCGGCAACCGCGGAGCCGGAAAGGTGCCCGAAGAACATCGAGCCGAGGACGTTCACGTATGAGAAGCCGCCCCTGAACCGTCCGACGACGGCGTTCGCCGCCTTCAGCAGCCTGTCCGATATTCCGCCCGCCCCCATAATCTCGCCGGAGAGGATGAAGAACGGGATTGCCATGAGGCTGAACGAATTGATGCTTTTTCCCATCTGCTGTATGAATGCCATCAGCGGGATGTTGCAGTATACGAGCGTTATGCACGACGACACCGCCAGCGCGAACGTCACCGGCATCTTGCAAAGTATGAATACTATGAACGACCCGAGCAGAAGCCAGATCGCAATCGTTGGATCGAACATTACGATTCCCCTCCATTGTTTGCGGGCGCGTCCTTCGCGGTGCTCGCCCTCATCTCCTCGATAATCTGCTGGTCCGTCTTGTCGGAGCTTTCCTTTCCCTCAATCGAGGCGTGGCGGTATTTCCGTGCGCCGAACAGGTCGAGGAGCGCGAAGTAGATTATGAAAACGCCTCCGACGGGCATCATGCAGTACGCCGTTCCTGCTGGCCACTGCGTCGCCGGCAGCGTGCTTCCCATCGTCATCGAGGCGAGCTTTATGCCGTACACGACGAGGATTCCGCCGAAGAAAATCGTCGCGAGCGTGTTTATCTTTTCGATGATTGTCTGGACAATTTTCGGGAACCTGTTGAAGAAAAGCGAGATGGAGATGTGGAGCCCCTTCTCGACGCCTATCGCCATCGCGATGAAAGCCGTCCACACCATGAGGAGGAGCGCGACCTCCTCCGACCACATTATCGATTTGTGGAGGACGAGCCTCCCGAACACCTCGCAGCTTACGATGGTGACGATTACGAGTATGACGAGCTTCGAGAATTCGAGGAGAACCCTGTATATGCAGTCGAATACGAACGTCACCGCCGAAACGGCAGTCTGCGCCGGATTGAAGCCCGGCTTGCAAATCTCGCCGGGAGCCGACGATATGAATGATTTGACCTTTTCTATTATGTTCATTGCATCCTTCGTTTTTTTTTCCGTCTGGACTGAAAAACGGGGCTGCCGGATTGACAGCCCCGCTTGATGTTCCCGCGCCTGAGCCATGCGCTCCGGGCGGGCGTAATCAGATAGCAGCCGCAGCGTTATTTCGACTGTATGAGCTTTATGAGGTCCTCGTAGCCCGCGCCGAACTGCGTGTAGAGCGGTGCCATGGCAGCCTGGAACTTCTCCTTCTCGCCCGGCTCAAGCTCCGTGATGACAGAACCTGCCGCCTTGACCTTCGCCTCGGACGCGCCTTCCTTCGCCGCCCACAGCTCGCGCTCAAGCTTTGCCGACTCGAGAGCGCATTCCTTTATAATCTTCTGGTCGTCCGCCGAGAGCTTGTTCCATGTGATTTTCGAGACCATCTGCATTTCGGGAACGCGCGTGTGCTCGTCGATGACGTAGTATTTCGCGACTTCGTAGTGCGAGACGGAATCGTATGACGGCCAGTTGTTCTCCGCGCCGTCGATGACGCCCGTCTGGAGTCCCGAATAGACCTCGCCGTATGCCATCGGGGTGGCGTTCGCGCCGAGGGCGGAGACCATGCCCATCATGAGCTGCGATTCCTGCACGCGGATTTTCAGGCCCTTGAGGTCCTCGAGCTTCGTGACCGGCTTCTTGCTGTTGTAGAAGTTGCGCGCGCCCGCGTCGAACCATGAGAGCCCGATGAGCCCGGCCTTCTCGACAGAGCTGAGGAAGTTGTCGCCAATCTGCCCGTCGAGAACCCTCCACATCTGCGATGCGTCCTTGTAGAGATAGGGAAGCTGGAGTACGTTGAGCGATTTCTCGAATTCGGAGAGCGGGGAGAGCGATACGCGGGTGAAGTCGATCGCGCCGAACTGGAGCTGCTCGATGACCGCCTTCTCGTCGCCGAGCTGGCCGCCGTGGTAGACGTCGATGTGGATTCTGCCGTCCGTCCTCTGCTCGACAAGCTCGGCGAATTTGTACGCCGCCTGCGTCGTCGGGTAGTCCTGCGCCTGGTTCTCGGCGTATTTCAGGACCATCTTCTTAGCTTCCGCTTTGGGAGCCTCCGCCGCGTCGGTTTTTTCCTTCTTGCATCCGGTGATGGCGATTCCTGCCGCCATAAGCGCGCATGTCGCCGCAATGAGCGTTCTTTTCATCATGTTTCCTCCGTTTTTCTCTTTCGCGCGTTTTTTCCGCGAACTGATATATTAGTATGAAACATACTCTAGCACCACGTGTTTCCGTTGTCAAATCGAAAATGTGCGGAGACGCCTTTTTTCGAGGATTTTATGTCAATTTTTTGAATCGCCATCGCAGAAAAACGCGTTCTCTTCCATATAGCATAACGCCTTCTTGTTTCCGCGCTCCGCCGTTTTCGCTCTTTCGGGGAGGCGCCATTTTTTGCGGGGCAGGGCGGAACGAAAATCATACTATTGTCATAATTTTTGAGAATATTTTCACTAGGAACAGATTTTTTTATGAATATAATCCCACACATGATTGAAAGATACGAATTCGGGCAGCCTGTTGTCGATACTGGCGCCGTTGTCATGGATGTAGCCCCCTCCATAGGGGAGATGCCGTTTGGGGTGGTCGAGAGCCGCTCGCCTCTCAAATTTAAGTGCGGACTTTCCCGTGGCGAGATGGTGTTCGGGTTGGGGGAAAACGTGCGTGGAATCAACAAGCGGGGGTTCAGATATGTCAGCTGGTGCTCCGACCACGCTTGTGCCGGGGAGAACGACAGTTCCCTGTACGGCGCGCACAATTTCCTCATCATATCAGGCTCCGCGCGCACGGTCGGCTTGTTTTTCGACACGCCGTCCCGTGTGGAGTTCGACGTCGGCTGGACGCGCGGCGACGAGCTCGTCGTGTCTTGCGATGAGGACGGTATCGACGTGTACGTCATAACTTCCGAGGAGAAGCGGAAGGAATGCGCGCTCAAGGATATCGTCAGGCAGTTCAGGCGGATGGTCGGACGGAGCTACATACCGCCGCTGTGGGCGTTCGGCTTCCAGCAGAGCCGGTGGGGATACAAGACGGAGGCGGATGTCCGCGCGGTTGTCGAGAACTACCGCAGCCGCTCGCTTCCGCTCGATTCCGTCTGTCTCGACATCGACTACATGGAAGGGTTCCGGGATTTTACCGTGAGCAAGGAGCGCTTTCCTGAATTCGCCGCGCTGAACAAGTCCCTCGCCGAAGAAGGAATTCACCTCGTGCCGATTATCGACGCGGGCGTGAAGGCGGAGGACGGGTTCGGCATTTACGACGAGGGGCGCGACGGCGGGTTCTTCTGCACGACGCCCGGCGGTGACGTGTTCAAGGCGGGCGTGTGGCCCGGGCTGAGCGCGTTCACCGACTTCATGAGGGAGGATGCCCGCGCGTGGTTCGGGAGCAAGTACAAGGCGCTCGTCGACTGCGGCGTGGAGGGATTCTGGAACGACATGAACGAGCCGAGCCTTTTCTACACGGACGACGGGCTGAAGGCTGCGTTCAGAAAAATCGACGATTTCAGGGGGCGCGAGCTCGACATCGACTCGTTCTTCGACTTCACCTCCGTCGGCGGTTCCATGAGCTGCCGGCTCGAGGACTACAGGAACATGATTCACGAGGTTGTCGGCCCCGACGGAAGCAAGAAGTCCGTCCCGCACGCCCGCATCCACAACATATACGGCGCGATGATGACGAGGGCGTCGGGCGAGGGGCTGTCCGCGATTCTTCCCGGGAAGCGCACGCTGCTTTATTCCCGCTCGTCGTGCATCGGCGCGCACCGCTACGGCGGAATCTGGATGGGCGACAACTGCTCGAAATGGGGCGACATAGAGCTTGAGATGCGGATGCTTCCGTCGCTCAACATGTGCGGCTTCATGTATACGGGAGCCGATATCGGCGGGTTCGGGGACTCCTCCTCGCGCGACCTCGTCCTGAGATGGCTCGCGCTCGGCGTTTTCGTGCCGCTCATGAGGAACCACTCCGCGTGGAACACCCGGATGCAGGAATGCTACGCCTTCGATGGCGGAACCGAGGATTTCAGGAGCGTGCTTTCCCTCCGCTACGCGCTCATCCCGTACATCTACAGCGAATTCGTCAAGGCATGCGATTCGGGGGACATGATGTTCCGCCCGTTGTGCTTCGATTATCCCGAGGACGAGATAGCGCGGAGCATCGAGGACGAGCTTATCGTCGGGAACGAGGTGCTGATTGCGCCCGTCTGCCGCCAGAACGCCGAAGGAAGGCTCGTCTATCTTCCCGAGGACATGACGCAGGTCGTGTGGAAGGACTGCCGCGCGAGCGAGAGCCACGTGGGGAAGGGCGTTCATTACATAGATGTTCCCGAGGACACCGTCGTGTTCTTCATAAAGCGCGAGAAATCGGTTCCCATCTGCGGCACAATCGCGCAGAGCACGGACAAAATCGACTACGGAAGCCTCGTGCGCCTCGGCGACGACGTTCCGTATTCGCTCTACCGCGACGACGGGTTCACGACGGACATCGATGTCGCGGCGAACACCGTGGAGCTGTGGGCTTGATGGAGGGGCAAAGATGGATTTTTCAGCTGTAAGGCATTTTTCATACGACTCGTTCTGCTATCCGCTTGACGCCGATTCGCTTCAGGTGAACGTTCAGACTGGAAGCGATGTCCTTTCCGTCAGGCTCGTCTACGGCGACCCGTTCAAGGGAAAGCTCGACGGCGGAAAATGGAGCTGGGAGCGAAGCCGCGCCGACATGGAAAGCCGCCGCCTGCCGGGCGCCCTTTTCTGGAGCGCGACCGTCCGCCCTGAATTCAAGCGGTGCAAGTATTATTTCGAGATTCGCGCCGACGACGGGACGTGGCTTTTCTTCGAGGACGGGTTCTACCGGAGCGAGGGGGAGGATGTCCCCGTGGAGGCAAGCCCCTTCATCTTCCCGTGGATGAACGAGTCCGACATCGTGTCGCCGCCGAAATGGGCGGAGGAGACGGTCTGGTATCAGATTTTCCCGTCCCGGTTCTGCAGGGGAGGGGACGGCGGCGGGGATTTCCTTCCGTGGGCTGATTCCTCCCATGCCGTCAGGAACGAGGAGCGATACGGCGGGAACCTCCTGGGGATAATCGACAGGCTCGGCTACCTTGAGGAGCTGGGGATAAACGGGCTTTACATAAACCCGATAAACCTTTCCGTGTCGCAGCACAAGTACGACACCGCCGACTACCTCACGATAGACCCCGAGTTCGGCACGGGCGCGATTCTGCGCCGGCTCGTCGACGAGGCTCACGCGCGCGGGATGCGCGTCATGCTCGACGGCGTGTTCAACCATTCCGGATGGGAATTCTTCGCATGGCAGGACGTCATAAAGAACGGGAAGAAATCGCGCTATGCCGGATGGTTCATGGTGAACGACTACGGCTTCGAGAAAACTCCCTGCGACAATGCCGAGCGCGGCGCGTACTTCTCGTTCGCGTTCGCCGACAGGATGCCGAAGCTCAACACGAACAATCCCGAAGTCCGCGATTATTTCTGCTCGGTCTGCGAGAAATGGGCGCGCGATTACGGAATAGACGCGATACGGCTTGACGTCGCCAACGAGCTTTCGCATACGTTCTGCCGCAGCCTGCGCGAGAGGCTCCTTTCCGTCAAGAAGGATTTCTTCATCGCCGGCGAGATTTGGAACGACTCAACGCCGTGGCTCCGCGGGGCGGAATTCGATTCCGTAATCAACTATCCGCTCCGCTCCGCGATTTGGCGGTTCGCGTCAAACCCCGAGAAGGACGTGCGCTTCCTTGAGTCGGAGCTGAACCGCTGCCTCGTGCGATACACGCGCCAGACCGTCCGCGTCCTCATAAACCAGATGGACAGCCACGACACGATGCGCCTCGTCACGCGCATGGACGGTGACAGGGATATGGCTCTCCTCCAGTTCGCGCTCATCCTCTCGCTTCCGGGGGCGGCGTGCATGTATTACGGGACGGAAATCCTGCTTCCAGGCGGGGAGGACCCCGACTGCAGGAGGTGCATGCCGTGGAAGGAAATCGAGGAGGGCGCGTTCGACGACGTGCTCGGCTTCATGCGGGAGCTTGTCTGGCTCAGACGGAACAGCCCCGCGCTTAAGAGCGACGAGCTCTCGTTCCGCTTCCTACAGAACGACCTGAACGGCCGCCGCAGGGTCGTCATCCTCGAAAAGCGGGACGAATCTTCCGGCGAGCATGTCGAGTGCCTGTTCAACTTCGGGCGCGCGCCGTTCGCCGTATCATCCTGCGGCGTCGTCGGCTCCGCGGACATCGCGCTCTCGCGCCGCCTTGAGGGAGGGCTTCTCCTTCCCGGCGGGTTTGCCGTCGTGCGCCGCCGCTGAAACGCGTTTTTTCCGGCGCACGGGGAGCGTTTTCGCCTCTTCCGTGCGCCTTTTTTTTTCGGGAGGAAAACGCGATGCTTTTCCGTACAATTTTTTTTGACGTGTTGGACTTTTTTCCGGCGGTGATTTATTCTTTGTTTTTATGGAAAATGTGAAAGCGACAAAAAGCCAGGCATACAAAGAGACGCTGCAGCGCGGGACAGTCGTGTTTCCCATCCAGTATTCGCTCTGCAACACCGCGAACCCGAATTATGACCTGCCGCTGCATTGGCATGACGAGTTCGAGATTATCCATATGATTTCCGGCTCGTACAGAATTTTCACGGGCATGGGGGAATTCTTTCTGGAGGAGGGCGACATCTGTCTCATTCCCGGCGACGTCGTGCATGGGGATGCGCAGGAGCGCGGAATCGCCCTTTACGAGTCCGTCGTGTTCGACATGGATTTGATACGCCTCCATTCATACAGCCCCGACCTCTTCTTCAACGACATGCTCAACGGCGGCATCTCGCTCGTTCCCGTAATCGGGGCCGGCGAGGAGGAAATCCGGAACTGCGCCGGACGGTTCTTCTCAACGATAAAGCTGCAGCGCGAGGAATTGGACCTGCTTTCCGTGGGGCTTCTGATGGAATTCTTCGGGCTGATAAAGAAGAACAGGCTCTTTTCGGAGCCGCAGTCGCCGTCGTCCCATTCCGCCAAGGATGCCCGGATGAACCAAATCAGCTCCGTGCTGAACCTCATCCGGAACGAGTACGGCAAGGACATCACGCTTGACCGCATGGCGGGCGTCGCCGCCCTTTCCCCGAAATACTTCTGCCGCCTTTTCCGCGAGAGTACCGGCCACACCCCGATTGAGTACCTCAACTGGTTCCGCGTGAACCGTGCCTGCACGCTCCTGCGCGAGACCGACGGAAAGCTCCTCGACATCGCCCTCGAATGCGGCTTCAACGATTTCAGCTATTTCACGAAAACATTCAGAAGATACAAAGGAATCCCGCCCTCAAAATATAGAGCCGCATTGTTTTAGCGACCTGTTTTCCCGCGAGATGGAGCGGCTCTGTTTTTCACGCGCGATGCGCGCGTGAAAACCTCGGTTGATAAGTGCGCGTGGCTTTCCATAAGGCGACTTGTTTTCCCGTAAAAGAATGCCTGCTCGGACTGATGAGTGCCGCATTGTTTTAGATACATATTTTCCCGCGAGATGGAGCGGCTCTGTTTTTCACGCGCGATGCGCGCGTGAAAACCTTGATGGATAAGCGCGTGGGGTTTTCCATAAGGCGACAAATTTTCCAGTAAAAAACAGTGAAGGTCGTAGACCTTCACAAATCCGTGTGACAACAAAAATCAGCGTTCCCCAAAAAAACGGCGCTCCCGTAAGCCCCTCGCAATTTCCCCTCACCGAACCGCACAAAAAAACGCCCGCACCGAAAGAACGGCGCGGGCGAAGGAAGCGCGATATGTTGGGTTAGTTCGTTATCGCTTTGATTTCTGCGACACCACCAGAATTACCGACAATGTAGAATTCATCATCTGCGGATGCTGTAAATGTTGTAGTTGCAAGTGCTGTATTTGCTCCTTTTATTGATGCAACTTCTTCTCCGCTTGTTTTGAACACCCATACGCCACGGAAATCATTTGCGGCAACAGAACCGCCAGTAATGGTGACTGTACAGTTTCCGTAGACTTTGAGCGTAAGATAACCTAACTTATCGTTGAAATTTGCCCAAGTACACTTGCTGAGATTTTTGCTTGACTTTTCGTCAGTAGATCCAATCAAAGGTGTACCGGTGTTTTGACCCCCTAGCTTCACGCGCATAAAATTTACGCCTTTCAGGGTTGCATTCGGCTTTCCGTTAGTATTTGTCGTTGCCGGCTTGAAGTATCCTTCTGTTATTGTAGTTGTAAGAGCGCCTTTCACTTCATTTTTGAAATCGGAATCTGTATAGTAGACGAAGGTATTAGCTCCGCATAATGACAAATCCCATGTCGCGTTGACTGAACCAGATGGTTTAGCTGCGATAGTGATAATTTTTGTAGCACTTTTTTTGCTCGTTTTTCCTTTATGCGTGTATGTGACTTCGCATTTTACGGTGATTGTCTGACCGACATATGCGGTGTTGTCCTCTATTTTGAGGGTGCATGACGCGGCTGTATCGCTTTCGAGCGTGACGTATGACACGTTCTCTGTGATAGTCCATTTATACGACACTTCGTCCTTGTTCAGTGTATCCGCGATGCTTGCAGAGAATGAGCCTGATTCACCTAATGTAATTGACGATGAACTTGCAGTAACCGTTACAGATTCTATTTCAGCGTCATAGGGGTCGTAGTTTTCATCGAAGCAGGTGATTTTTGACACGCCGCCCGAGTTCCCGACTATATAGAATTCGTCGTTGAGCGTGCCGGTAAAGGTCACGTTTGTGAGGGTAGTCTTTCCCCTTATGGATGCGACTTCATTTCCTTTTGCGTCGTATACAAATACGCCGCGGTATTCATCTGTGGCAACAGAACCGCCCGTAATGGTGACCGTGCTGTCGCCGAACAATTTGAGCGTGAGATAGCTACCTTTTTCCTTGAAGTGAGACCATTTCAAATTGGAGGTGTTTTTGCTTGTCAGGTCGTCAGCGTATCCGACAAGAGCTGTGCCGTTTCCTCCTAATTTCGCCCTCGTGAAATTTACGCCCTTTAAGGTTGCGTACGGCTTTCCGTTGGCGTTCGTTGTTTCCGGCTTGAAATACCCTTCTGACACTGCTTCGGCTGCTTTGTTTGTAAGAGCAGCGCCTTTCACTTCATTTGTGAAATCGGAATCAGTGTAATAGACGAATTTTTTCTCATCGCCGCATAATGACAAATCCCATGTTGCGTTTACGTTGCCCTTGCCGATTACGTCTATGCTTTTTTCCGACGAGACGCTGTTCTTTTCTCCGAAGTCGTAGTTCGCCGTGCACTGGACTGTTACTACCGAGTCTGCGGGCGCGTCCTTGTTCGCCGTGAGCGTCGCGGTGTTTCCTGATATTGAGAGCGTCGCATATTCTTCGCCGGCAGAAATCGACCAGGCGTATGAGATTGCGTCTTCCTTTGCGTGGACTGATTCGGCGGAAGCCGTCAATGTCGTTGATGCGCCCGCAAGAATTTCCTTCGAGTCCGTGGAAATAGTCACGCCGTCTATTCTTTCTGAATATATTACGGGGTCGTCCTGGCTTTCGAGCGAGTCGAATACCTTGCATCCTGAAAGCGCGAGAAGTCCTGCGGATGCTGCGATGATTAGTCTGCTGAATATTTTCTTCATGTGTGCCTCCGTGTTGACCCGCGCGAAAAAAAATCGCGCGGGGAGTGTGGGCGGTGTCTCTTAGAGGGAGACCTTCATGTAAAGCGGCATGGTGACGACGAGCGTGCCGGGATAGACGACGTTCGCCGTTCCGCTGTTCTTGTTGTTGTTGAGCCAGACCGTCTCCTTCGCCTCGTCGTTTCCGGAAAGGTTCTGGTAGAGGAGGTTCACGCCGAGGCTGAGCGAGCTGTTCCTCGTGAGCGTGAAGACGGCGCTCGGCTCGAACCCGACGCTTGAGACCGCGAGCATGTCGCTCTCTCCCGTCGTGGAATTCGTGTGGTTCACGTCCAGGCAGCGGAATCCGGCGTTGAAGTCGAAGCTGAGCGAGCTGCTGAATTTGTACGTCGCCGAAAGACCCGCGTTGAAGCCGATGATGTTCTCGCCGTAGAGCTGCGCGCCCTTGTCGTCGTAGATGCTCTTTGCGTAGTCGCTCTGGATGACCGCGGAGAGGTTTCCGTTCAGGCCGAGCGCGATTGTGTCGGTGAGCTGGTAGACTGCGCGGAGGTCGGCGCTGTGGAACATGAACGTCTCGCTGTCGCCGGTGTCGCTTTCCATTCCGAGGTATGCCGCGCCGAACATGTATCCGGCATAGAGCTTGAGGTCCTCGATTGCGTCGGAGCTTGCCGCGAACGAAGCCGCGATGTCGCTTCCCGCGCTCTTCATCAGACCCTCGCCGTCGTTCCACACGCCGGAAATCCTGTCCTCGAATTTCACCGTGAGCGCGAATTTTGCGATGTCGGGGAGAAGATAGCTTCCCTGGAACGTGAGGTTCGTGGGCGTCTTCTCGCCGAAGTACGTGTAGTTGGTGAGCATCCCGTACTGCTGGTACGCGGCGCCCATCGTGGAGACGACGCGGAGGTTCACGAGGTCGCCCGCCTGGTACGTCGCCATGATTCCCGCGCCCTCGTGCCCGCCGTATGTCTTGTCGAGGTCGATTGTCGTTCCGGCGTTGTTCGGGTCGTAGAAGTACCAGTTGTAGTCCTCGAGCGTGCTCACGAGCTTCGCCGTTCCCGCGGTGGAGCCTGTCGGGAGGGCGGTCGTCGCAATCCGTCCGCCGTGGTTGCTCCTGAAGAAGCCCTCGTTCCTGAGGAACCAGCTCATGACCTGCGGGTCGAATCCCGGCATGTACTGCGCGGCGTAGCTGTTGTAGTGGTGCCCGACGTTCGCGTCCCCGATGATGTCCACGACCGGATACGCGTCGAACGCGCCGCCCGTGATGCGCAGGTTCCCGAAGTTTACCCATGCGTTGTAGAGGCGCATCTCGAGCGCCTTGTTCATCACCTTTATCTTCGCCTCCGCTCCTCCGAGCGACGTCTCTCCGGAGAAAGTGAGGAAATCATACGTTCCGCGGCTCGCGTACTGCGCGCCGAGCCTGTTGTCGAGGTACTGGTCGAGGAAGAAGAACCCGTCGTTCTCGTCGTTCTCGTCGTCGCTCTTCGCGTATGTCACGAGGTTCTCGCCGACGCGCGTAGAGAGCGAGAGCGTTGCGGCGTTTGCAGTTCCTGCGAATGTTATGGCGGCGATTGCCGCGGCTATTGTCTTTTTCATCGTCAATCTCCTTTTGGCTTAGAAAGAAATGGTGAGCGTTACCGGAATCGTCACGCTGAATGTTTTGGGGTAGACGTAGCTTATGGTCTCGTTTTTTTCCGTTCCCCATTTTCCGACCGGGTCCGAGCTGAGGTTCTCCACCTTCATCTTCAGGCCGACGTTCACGTTCGCGCCTTTAGTCGGCTTGAACGTGGCGCTCGGGAAGAGGATGAATTCAGCCTCCGCCTTTCCGCCCGTGTCGCTGTTGAGGTTGTAGTCCACGAATTCGAACTGCACCTCTCCCGTCATCCTGTCGTTGAACTGGTGCTGGTACGTCACGAGCGCGTCCTCGCTTATGAAGGGCGCCCAGCCGTATTTGTTGAGGTTCGACACCGCCTTCATGTAGTCGCTCATGTTTATCATCGTCGTCGTGCTCGCGACCGTTATCGTGTCCTTCTTCGTCAGCTTGTAGGACGCACCGAGGTTGAGCGCCTGTCCCCAGTATTCGTTGTCGAACAGCGCGCTCTCGCCCGCCTCGCCGAAAAGGCCGTTCCTGTTGTCGTCCGTCTTCACCTCGTACTCGTTCGCGTTCGCCGCGTTGAATCCCGTGACCGTGTAGCACATCCCGAGCCGGAGGTTCTTCACGAGCTTGTCGGAGCTTGCCGCGAGCGCGAATGCGATGTTGAGCGGGTCGGAGGCGATGTTCAGCCCGTTCGTCGCCGAGCCCTGCACGAGGTTTTCCGCTGTCTCCGAGACGGTGCGCATCTTGAACGTGAGCGACGTCTTCGCGATTCCGAAATCGTAGTTCGCCTGGAAATTCAGGTCTGTCGGGGCGGAAAGCCCGTAGAGCGCGTTCGCCTTCTTGATGTCGGTCTTCGTCTCGTCGTCCGTTATCCTCGACGCAAGGTCGTTGCACGTCACGGCGGCGAGCGTCAGGTTCTTGTACGTGTACTTGATTCCGAGCTGGTGCCCGCCGTCCCTGTTCTCAAGCGGGACGCCGAGGTTCAGGATGTTGTACGTGTTGTATTTGTAGTCGTCGTGGTCCTTTTTGACCGCCTTGCCCGCGTTGAGGACCTTCCACTGGAAGAAACTGTCCCCGTCCGGAAAGAATCCCGAGATTCCGTAGACGTGGTCCGTTATGTCGGAGAACCGCCCGAGACCGTTTCCCGCGAACCCGACGTAGAGCCCGCCCCATTTTGCCCAGCCGCTGTATCCGTTCATGGAGAACGCATTCCAGTTCGTCTTGAACGAGGCGTCTACGCCGAATGTGTCCGTCTTGACGCTCACGCCGGAATACCTGTTTTTGTCCGTAGGACGTCCGAACCATGTGAGCCCGTCGTATTCGGCGGCGTATGGACCTTTCGCACCTCTCAATGCCGCATCGGTCGCCACGAACGCCCTGTCCTCGTCGTCTGCCCCGCTCTGCCTATATCCGACGACATCCCAGCCCTGTAGGACGGTGATGCTCGTCTTCACTTCGGCGGACGCGATGCTTCCGGCCAACAGCAGGGCGGCCGTTGCCAGTACCGCATTTTTCCTCATAAGAGTCCTCCGCATTCTGTTTTCCCGCGTTTTCCGCAGGTTGGTTTTATTAAACATCAATGGGTATTGATGAATTAGCACAATGCCGTCAATAATCCGTAATATACGTTCTGTTTTTGTAATGATTTTTTGCGAGGGCGCGCGGAAAACCGCCTGCACTCAATGAAAGGTACTTGTTGAAATGATTTGATTACCGCCGTGTCTTTGTGGCGGGGAATGGTAGAATACTTTTCTTTGAGAAAATTATCAATAAAAATATACTGAAATCTCATGATATGTGTGTTATAATGCCGCCCCTCCATCCTCCCGCACGAATCCGGGAAGCTTTCGCCATTACGATTTTTGGGATGCTTAGATACGTATGCTGGAAGAAACGGTCATTGAGCGAAGCCGAAGAAGCCGATTCTCGCATGGCCGCCCTCAGCTACCTTATCAGCATTGGCGGCGGGGGCTTGCGGCTTCAAACGGATTGGGGCAGGCGAAGTGATGAAAAAACGGCTTCGCGACGAAAAATGATGCTTTGGGAACGGGCAACCCCTATGCCTATGAGCGGAAATGCGGTTGCCCCGGGGAACGGATTGCGGAATCACGTTCCCCGGGGCAATGCAGGGCGTTTGTGTCAATACGTCTCGCTTATGTCGGATAGCGAGGAGAGGACGTAGGCCGCGATTATACGCCCGAGCGGCTCCTTGTAGTGGTTGTGGTCGAGGTACCAGCTCTGCACCATCTCAAGTACCGTGCGGAAATCCGTGCCGTTTTCCTTGTTGTACGCCTGGACGTCGCTTTCGGTGAGCGAATTGAGGTAGTCCTCGCCGAGCTGTCCCGTCTCGATGAGGGGGCAGCCCGTTTCCTCGGCGATTTTCCTCAGCTCGCCGTTCCGCGCGCCGTCGCCCCTGTTGTTTTTGAATTTGTTCGCGGAGAAATCGAAGTCGCTCGTCCAGTTCGTCCAGTTGCCCTCGTCGTCCTTGTACGGCCCGTCGGGCGTCGCGAGGAGGATGACGGGCTTTCCGCCGCGCTCTCTTATTCCGCCGATGTAATAGTCGCGCATTATCGTGCGGAACGACTGGACCTCGCCGTTCTCGCGCGAATTTATCCCCATGTTGACGGTGACGTAGTCGCCCGGGCGGATGTCGAGCAGGACTTTCTCAAGCCGCGCCTGGTTGTAGAACTGGACGCTGTCCCGTCCCGCCATCGCGTTGTTGCTGAACGAGCCGAACTTCTCCGGCAGCGGCACGAGCCCTTCGGAAACGCAGTTGCCCCACGATTTCGCGCCGTTCGCCGTGTTCCGTGCCGTCGAGTCGCCGATTGCGAAAAGAGCGGGCTTCCCGTTCGGCTTCTTTCCGCCCTCGGCTTTGATGCGGACGCTTCTAACGTGTGCCGGCTCGGAGAACGTTAGGTCGAGGACGCCGTCGCAGACGGCAACCTTGAACGATTTCCCCTCTTTTTTGATTCCCGCGCTTGCCTCGATTCCGCCGATTCTCTCCGAGATGACGGTCGAGGCGTCGGAGTCGATTACGACGTCGTAGTTTCCTGAAGGGACGTCGAGCGAGAACGTTATCGCGCCGTCATTTTCGGAAAAATGCTGGCTGTCTTGGGGGTATTCGAACCTCATCTCCTGTGCCGCCGTTCGTGCCGCGCCGTCCGACGCGCATCCGGCGATTGCGAGGCAGCCCGCCGCCGAAATCGCCGCCGTCAAAGCGTTTATCTTTTTCATCGTGTCCTCCTTTTTTCGTGTCCGGAAAAATCCCGGTTCCTATTCCCGCAGCTCCGGGATTTCGCGCGCGACGAACTGCGCGAGCGTGTCGGCGAGGGCGGGGGAGAGGTGCATCGTGTCCGTGCCCTTCGACGCGTCCTTCACGTCCTTGGGGGCGTAGAGCGCCATCGTCCCGTCGGCGCCGATGGACTCGTAGTAGTCGCCCGCGATTTTGAACAGGTTCACGAGCTTCACCCCCTTCTCGGCGGCGACCTCCTGCATTTTCGGCCCGAACCAGCGCGACTCGAGGTTTTTCCCCACGTCCTGCGCGCGCCCCTGCTGGTAGACGAGGACGGGAACGGCGCCTTTCGCGCGCGTCTCGTCAATCATGGCGCAGAGCGTCTCGTAGTATTCGCTTTCGTTCGAGTATGTCTTGTCGTTTATCCCTATTGCGATTATGTAGTAGTCGCCCGGCTTTATGTACGCCATGACGGACTCGTGCTGCCCCGACGTGTAGAATCCCCGCGCGAACTGTCCGCCCGTCGCGAGGTTCCGCACCTGCCATTTGGGGTGTATGTATTTCCCGAGGTGCTGTCCCCAGCCGTTGCGCCCGTACTGGAACGTCTCCGCGTCGTCGGGGAGCTTGTAGTACGCGCACACGGTGGAGTCCCCGCAGAGCCATACGGCGGGCGCGCTTTTTTCCGTCTCTACCTTCGCGATTTCAAGTGAGCTGAGCGCGTAGCGCGTGTCCTTTTTCCCCGCGGTGACGAGGATGTCGAGCTGGCCGTCCGTCACGGGCATCTGCCACGTCTCCGTTCCGTTCACGCCGCCCGTCAAGTCCATCACGTGGAAGAATCCCTCCGCGGCGACGCTTTCCCTGAACATGGGGCCGCCTGCCGTGACGGTGATTTCGTATATCCCGCTGTCGAGGTCGACGGCGAACGTGTTTTCGCTCTTCATTCCCTTCCCGTCGTCAATCCATTCGACGGCATCCGCCTTCTCCGCCTCGCCCGCGCTTTCGACGTTCCTGACGCCCGCGGTGTTCCGGAAGCCGAACCCCTTCTCCTTCGAATACGCGTCGTCGGCGCCTGCTGCCGTGAACCCGTCAGCCGCGCCCGCGCCTCCGAAATCGAACTTGTATACGGTCGTTCTGGACGGCGCCTCGTACGAGAGCCACGACTGCGGCGTTTCTGTTCCCGACGGAGACGACGCGCACGATGCGATGAGCGACGACGCGGCGAGCGACGACGCGACGATAGCTGCTGTCCTGTTTTTCGCTTTCATTTCCATTTCCTCCTTGTCGCTGTTTGCCGGCGTACCGGATTCGTTTCCGCCCGGCACGCCCGTTTTTTTCAATCCGAAAATGTCGGCCCTTACTCGATTGTGCTTCTCGTGTGGCCGTACCAGTATTTTCCCCATGAGCCGTAAGAGCCCTTGTCGTAGGTATTCCCGGTGTGGAGTGCGCTGCCGGCGAATTTTATCGTCGACGGGTCTGCGAGGTTGAAGAACGCCTCCGTGCCCATCGACGTGATTTCCGTCGAGTTTATCGTGACGTCCGCGCACGACGGGGAGAGGATGTTCGAGCCGAACGACCTCACGCTCGCGGGGAAGCTGATTGACTCGACTGCGGTTTTCCCGAACGCGCAGTCCCCGATTGTCTCGCACGCGCTTCCTTCCGCGAACGTCACTGTCTTGAGCGACCCGCATCCGTAGAAAGCGTTCGCGCCGATTGTGGTGACGCTTGCAGGAATCGTCACGCTCGTGATGTTCGTGTAGTTCATGTACTCGCCGTCGGCGATTTCTGTCTTGCCCGCGGGAATCTCGAGCGTAGCCTCCTCGTGCTTCTCTCGCGCGCCCGTCACGGAATTCTCGGCGAACGTCCCGCCTTCCGTCGTGCAGTTGATGAACTCGTTCCAGTCTGATTTCCCGCTGTCCTCGACAATAGGCTGCAAGTAGCCCGTTATCGTCACGTTCTCGAGCGTGTTGTTCATCACGGGGAGGGAGCCGCCCGCGCTTCCGTTCGTGAACTGCACCGCAATTTTGCTGTTGTGGCTTCCGCCCGTGAGAGTCGCCTTCTTTATGCGGAGGTTCTGCGTGTCCTGCACGAGGATTGCCTGCGCGTAGCTGTTCGTGCTCGTGATTTCGTCGATGTTGATGCCGCAGTTTGCCGAGACGCTGAAATAGCCGCGCCCGCATTCCTCTGCGTTTATGTTGTGGATGTAGACGTCCGGCCCGACGAAATTCGCCGTCCTGAGCGCCGCGTAGACGCCGTTCGAGCTTCTCGGCGAGCATCTCGTCCCGTTCACCGTCCCGACAACGGCGTTCGTCGTCGTGTTGAGGAGGAGCCCGCAGTCGTTGCAGTCGGTGGCGTCGATTTGCCCGATGAGGATGCCGTCGACTTTCATCGTCTCCACGGCGTTGTCCTGGCAGCCCGTGACCGTTATGTTGTCCACGAATACGTTCCGGCTCCAGGTGTTGTTCTTCTCCGCAATCCTCAGCCCGAGCGCGCTTTTCTCGTCCATGTCGAGCGTTATGTTGTCGAAGACGACGTTGTCGCAGCCCTGGCACCAGATGGCGTAGCGCGCGTGACCGCTGATTTTCAGGTTCCTTATGGAGATGTGGTTCCTGTTCGTCAGCGAGACGGGCACGATGTCCTGTGCGTTCTCGCAGTTCGCGTAGATTGTGTTCCCGTTGAAGTCGAGGATGCTGTAGTTCTCGCACTCGATTGAGTAGAGGTTCGTGATGTCCTTTATCGCCGAGGACGACGCGGAGCCGGGCTCTCCCGAATAGATGTCGCTTTCGACGCTGATGCGGAGCTTTGTCGTCCTGTCGGCGGGGAGCGTGTCCATCGCCTTGTTTATCGCGTCGAACCCGTTCGTGATTCCCGTCGCGATTGTGTTCCCCGTAATCAGGCCCGCGCCCGTCCCGTACGTGAGCGTCCACGACTGCGCCTCGCCGTTCCCCTCGTTCCGCGCGATTATGTACGGCGCGAAGTCGTTCTCGATGTCGAACGAGTCGAGCGCGGACTGGAGCTTCCTGACGTTCACGCTGCCGGAGCTGTCGAGCATCGCGCGTATGCTCTCCGAGCTGTCGATGCTGATTTCCCTCGTCGTGCGGATTTCCTGCCCGTCGCCGTCGGAGCAGCCCGCGAAAAGACCCGCAGCTGCGAAAAATGCCGCCCCGATTTCCATTCCTCTAAGAATTCCCATAAAACCTCCTGTCCGTTGCTAACCTTTCTCTATTTTACGATTCCGTTTTGCAATAGGTTAGGGACAAAACTCGCAGATGTTAGCACAATTCGGTCAAAGAAGTCCCTAACCATACACTCGACATGTTTTTCTGCTGGTTGGAGGGACTTTGTTTTTACCGCGCGCGGCGCGGTAAAACCCGGTTTGATTTTTGCGTGTTGATTTATGGAGTGGGGCGTGTTTTTTTTCTGCGGCGGTGTTTCTCCTGAGGGGGAAGTCCCTAACCATACACTCGACATGTTTTTCTGCTGGTTGGAGGGACTTTGTTTTTACTGAGCGGCGGCGCGGTAAAACCCGGTTTGATTTTTTCGTGTTGATTTAGGAGTGGGGCGTGTTTTTTTTCTGGGAGGCGGGCTTCCTTTGGGGGGCGCGTTGGGGTAGTATGCTTGGCTTGTATGAAAGCAGATGGCGGCAATTGTTCCGGCGCGGCGAAGGTTCATTTCCATCTTCCCGGGCTTTTCGAATTCGATTCGTTTTACGAGGTGTTCCTTCCGCTGTTCAGGGAGCGGCGCGAATTTTTCTATCCGTGGTGCGACATAGGCTCGGTTTATGGGGCGCCGGCGGACTGCCTGTGGGGCGGGGGAAGGTGCGGGTTCGGGGAGGCGGATGCGGAAGAGGCGCTCGCCCTTGTGGATGCTCACGGCATTTCCCCCAGGCTCACGTTCAGCAACTCCCTTCTGCGGGCGGAGCACCTCTCCGACAGGAAATGCAACGCGCTCTGCCGGACGTTCTCAAAGGCTTCTGCGGGCGGCGGCGCGATTGTCCATTCCGACCTGCTCGCACGGTATTTGGCGGAAAAATATCCGGATTTGTATCTCGTCTCCTCGACGACGAAAGTCCTCACGGAATTCGCTGATTTTGAGGCTGAGCTCCGCCGCGGCGAATTCAGCTTCGTCGTCCCCGACTTCCGCCTCAACAAGTCGTTCGGCTCCCTCGGCGCCCTGCCACGGGAGCTGAAGGACAAGGTCGAGTTCCTCTGCAACGAATGCTGCCCCGTCACCTGCGCGCGCCGGAAGGCGTGCTATGAGAGCGTGAGCCGGAAGAACCTGGGGGAGCGCGACGACGGGCACCGGTGCGCGGGGGGCGAGTACAAGTTCTCGCGCGCGATGAGAAGCCCCGCGTTCATCGGCGTCGGCGACATCGTCGGGAAATACGTTCCGATGGGCTTCTCGAATTTCAAGATTGAGGGGCGCGGGCTGGGGAGCGCCGTCCTGCTGGAATTCATCCTCCACTACATGACGAGGCCGGAGCGCCAGCTTGAGGTCCGCGAGGCTGTGTACCTCGACTCGGCGCTCGACTTGTTCTGAACCCTACAGCTCGAACGCGTCGATTTTTTCGGAAAGCTTCTTCGTGTCGTGGATGTTCTTGTCCGACGAGTCTGTCACTCCGTTTACGGCCGCCGTTATGCCAGTGGCGCTTCTCGTCATCACGTCCATGTTTTGCCGTATGCGCCTCGCCACCTCGGAAAGAATTCCCATCCATGGTGCTGCTCCATCTCAGAAAACTGTTTTCGTGATGGCGGGGGAATCAGAGCTGCGCCTCGGGAAGGATGCCGGCGAAGAAGACGGAGACGTTCGAGAGAATCATCTTTATCTCCGCCTTTTTCTTCTCGTTGAAATTCCCGACGCCGATATACCCGCCGAGCGTGTTCCCCGAGAAAATGGGCGCCTGTATCATGTTCCTGACGTTCGCGCTGCGTATGTAGTCGTACAGCTCGTAGTCGGCTTCCTTTATCGCGTCGAGGCTGTCGAAAATCCTGTGCCCCGCCTCCATTCCGCCGGAGATGGTCGGCTTGTGCACGTGTATTCTCGGGAATCCCCTGAATTTTTCCGTAATCGGCGTTATTCCCGTCGAGGCAAAATCGTATTCGACCGTGAATTTGTCCTCCGCCAGAGACAGGAGGAAGATATGCTCGGCGGAAAGTATCCTGCCCATCTCCTTGAGCGCCTCCCGTATGATTCCGTGCTCGTTTCTCCGCACGGTCAGCATTTTCGCGACGTTGAGGATTACCTCGTCCATCTTGAGCCTGTTCTTCTGCGTCATTATCTTTCTGTGGTCAGAATCGATGATATTGATGGTGATGCAGCAGAATCCGCGCGCTGAAAGCGGCACTATCGATGTCTCGACCCAATGGCCGCTCAAATCGTGGAAACGCTGGTCGGTGACAGGCTCGCCGAAGACGGTCGCCTTGTAGAAATCGCTTTTGAGCTGCGGGTCGGAGACGATGTATATGTCCGTGTACTTCCTGCCGATTATGCTCTCCCGCGGCCGTTTGATGAACCTGCAGTACGCCTCGTTGACGAATATGTATTCCAAATCCTGCGTGAACGAGCCGGTGTCGTTCATTATGATTTTCACGAGCGCGCATGGAATCGGAAGCTGCTCGTAGCTTTTCAGTATGATTTCATCGTTTCCGCCCTTCGCGGATTCGATTTTCGTCGTCAGCTCGAGTATTTCCTTCGTCGTTGCCCTGAGCTTTTCGATTGAGCTCGCGTCGCTCGTGATTTTCCTCAGCCGGTGAATTTCGCTCCTGCTTCCGAGGTGCCGCGCCGTTATCTCAAGGAGGCGCCGCGCTTCGTCAGTGTCGCATTTCGAGTAGTTGTCGATTCCGATGAAGCCTGAAAGTTTTCCGTGGTTGTAGACGGGCGTCTCGATGACGCGCTCGATTTTCGATTCCCTCATGAGCTCGTACCGCACCGGGATGTCCGGCTTGAACATGCTTATGTCCTCGATTATCGAGCTCGTCCAGTTCTTCGTCGAGCTGCTGGAATCCTTTACGTATGACGAAAAATCGATGTTCTGCCATTTGTCGATTACGCTCTCGATATCCTTGTTGCACCATTCGAACGTGTTGCTGATTTTGTCCCCGATTTTTGTCATTACGAACACGCGGTCGCAGTCGAGCTCCGTTCCTATTACCGAAATCGCCTCGTTGACGGCATGCCTGTAGTCGAGGTTCGTCGTGAGAATCCGCGAGACTTCCATGCAGATTGAGTCTATCATGAGCGATTTGCGCAGCGCGTTCTTCTCGTCGACAGCCGAATTCCGCTCGTCGAGGATTTTTTCCATCATGAGCCTGTCGGCAATCATGTGCGCGGAGGCATCCATCATCATTTTCGTGTCCGTCTGCGATGTCAGCGAGTAGTTGTCCGCGCAGAGGTAGCCGAAAAGCTCGTCGTTCATGTAGAGGGGCGCCGCTATCAGCCGTTCTATTTCGCGTGACTTGAAATAGTTGTAGACGGTCGGGTATTCGTGCTTGAGGAGGTTCACGTCCTTTATGTTCACGAGCCCGTCTTTCTCTATGATTTTCTCCCATGCTGCGAGGTACTTGTACCGCAAATTCTGCCTGTTCCTGATTTCGGATGGAACTCCGTTCTTGCACCATTCGAACGGGTTCGTGAACGTGCGCCTGTCCGTCGTGAATATGTAGAGCCTGTCCGCTTTGAGAATCGTCCCGAGCTCCAGTATCGCCTTGTTCACGGCGACATTGTAGTCTTTTTCTTTTTTCAGCGTCGCGGCGATGCCGAGGATGGCGTTCATCGTGTTCTGCGCGATTGAATTCCGCTCGATGTCCTGCATCTCCTTGTCGATGATGTCCATTACGATGGCGCACGAGTCCGGAAGTTCCGCGGGCATCATCGTGAACTTGAGCCAGTGCTTCATCGTTCCGCCGAACAGCTTGCCGCTGACGTACTCGCCTTTCATCGCCCGCCTCGCGTACTCAAGCCACTTCTTGTCGTTGCGCGGGAAAAGCTTCATGTAGTCATTTCCGATGAGGTTCGCCTTCGAATTCGTCATCAGCTCGCAGTATTTCTGGTTCGCGAAAAGGTATTTCGCGCCCGTTATTTCCCCGCTGTCGTCCTTCACTCCTTGGACGATGATGAACGGAATCGGGATGTCGTTGTAGATGTCGGGGACGATTTCTTTGCCCTCGCTGAAGGCTGATTCTTCCTCGTCGTATTCCTCAAGCCGTTTGCCCGCCCTGTCCAGAATCCGCAATATGGAGACGTCCTCGGAGCCGCGCGCTATTCCGTAGAGCATTTTGAGCGAGCAGTCGTATCCCCCCACCGATGTTATGCGGGCGATACGCGCCTGGCATTCCCGCGTGATTTTCTTGACCTCGCTTTGAGGCGCGCCGCGCATCACGGCAGAGAAGCCGGAGCCTGAATTGCGCGCGATGACCGCGGTGTCGGGGAAGGATGATTGTATGGCGCGCGCGATTTCGCAGGTGATGCTGTCGGCGATGTTCGCGCTGTGCGTCTGGATGAATTCGTCGTGGCCGTGGATTTTCATCATGACGAACGTGAAGTCCTCGTTGTTCTGCCGCAGGTTTTTGTCTAGCTCTATCAGAGTCGCGAGCATTCCCGTCGAATCCAGAAGCCCCGTTTTCCCGTCGACGGAATTGCCCCATGCGGCGCTGTCCCTCTTTTTTATGTCCTGCTCCACGTCCAGAAAATGCCCCATAAGCCCGATTATTTTCCCGTCGTGGTATGCCGGGAATTTCGTCGTGAGTATCTGCCGGGGAATGCCTTTCACGATGTTGATTCCCGGCGAGTTCGTTATGAGCACGCCTTTTTCGAGGACGTCCATCTCGTCGCTGCGGTACGGCGAGTCGTTCACGTGCCATCCCATTTCCTCGTCCGTTTTTCCGAGCAGCTCGCGGCTGCTCCTCATTCCGTAATAGTCGAGGAACGCGCGGCTCGCGCCGAGGAACCGCCTTTTTGTGTCTTTCCAGAAGAATTTCGCGTCCGACTCCAAAATCATCGAATTCCACCAGTCCGCGACGGCTGTCGCCTGCGGGTCGAGCTCGATGCCGTTCAGGTTTATGAGCCGCTCGATTGTCGATTTCTTGTCGCGCTGGTCCTCAATCTCGCTCCGCTTCACGCATATGAGGAAGTTGATTTTCTTTGAGTCGGGGATTTTTATGATGAGGAATGCCGTCCACTCGTAGTTCCCGTCCGTTTTTTTGACGGGAAAAATCTCCGTGTAGCTTACCCGCCCTGAATCCCGGAACCGCTCCTCGATGCTCGGGATGCACATCGCCTTCCTGAACCGCTCAAGGTCGTCGACATGGATGTACCTCCTGTCGTAATGCGAGTAGAAATCCTCGAGCCCGTAGACGACATCGCCCTCGTCCTCGTTCGGCAGGCTGCTTATTATGACCGTGCGCCTGTCGGACTCGATGTCGATGAGGTAGATGCTCTCGTAGCCGGACGTTATGTTCCGTATCACCTCGTCGAACCGGCGTACCTGCTTGTGCTCCTCGTATGCGGAGCCGTCTATCGAGGCGGACAGCATGCTTCCGTGACGGGAGGAGGCGACGAGCGTGAACGAGAAATGGAAATACTTGCTGTTGACGACGAACGTCATCGTCTCCGTCTTCGCCGTGTTGATTGTCTTTTCAGCAAGCGCCCTGAATTTCCGCCCGAGCACGGAATTCCCGCTGTTCATGTACGTCTCTATCGACTGCGACTCGCCCTCGCTGGCAATCGCAATCTCTTCGGTGTACTCGCTGTTCATGAAAATCGGCGTGAAGCATTTCCCGTCGAAGAAGAAAAGCGCGAGCGGCGTTTTCGAGTCGAAGTCGAGCAGCCCCGTCTTCTGGTAGAACGTCGCCGTCTCCCTCGACTCGAACGTTATGCCGTTCTGCTTGAGGTGCTGGAGCTGGTCGGTGATGGCATCGGGCTTGCCGTAGTAATATCCCTGAATACGCTCGCACCCGATGCTTTTGAGGAAGTCGATGTGCTCCTCCGTCTCGACGCCCTCGGCGAGCGTGTGTATGCCGAGCGATTTCGCCATCTTGACCGCCATCGTCACGATTTTGCGCGAGCGCTCGTTGAAGTCCCTGAGGAACGCCATGTCGATTTTTATCTCGTCGAAATCGAAATCCTTGAGGACGTTCAGCGACGAGTAGCCGCTCCCGAAGTCGTCCATCCATACCTCGAACCCCGCCGCGTGGAAGCGCTCTATCGCGGTGCGGATTGTCTCCTGGTCGCTCATCAGCGCGCTTTCGGTAATCTCCACCGCAATCAGGTTGTGCCGGACATCGTGCGCGTCGCAGGAATCGGATATCAGCTTGACCGGGTCGCAGTAGTCGAAATCCGAGCGCGATATGTTCACCGAAATCGGGACGACGGGAAGCCCTTCCTTGAGCCTGTGCTGCAGCATCGTGACGACGCGCTCTACGATGTACATGTCGAGCTTGTACGAAAGCCCGTTCTCCTCGAGAATCGGGATGAAGTCGGCCGGCGGAATTATCCCGTGGATGGGGTCGCGCCACCGCGCGAGCGCCTCGAGGTTGCAGAGCCTCCCGTTGAGCGTGCGGACGACGGGCTGGTAATGCGGATCGACCCATCTTTCGTTTATCGCCTGGTGTATGTGCGAGATGATGTATTCCCGTTTCCAGATTGACTTCGACATTATTTCGTTGAATCGGGCGCAGCTCGTCTCCTGCGTTCCCTTGAGGGAATCGGCGGCGGCTTTCGCCCTGTTGCACGCGATGTTCATCGAAATGTCCGGGTTGAACGGAGAGATGCCGATTCGTATCGGAAGGCTCTGCGCGTTTGTCGCGCTCGTGTTGAAGTCGATTATCACGCTGTCGAGAATGTGGTCGGAGTCGCTGTCGTCGCAGAACGCGTAGAAATGGTCCTCGCCGAACCGCGAGCACCGGTCGCTCCCGAAATTGTTCCGCAAAATTTCGGCGAATGTCGTCAGAATCTTGTCGCCCGCGTCGAGCCCCATCCTGTTGTTGTAGCTTTTCATCCCCGTGAAGTCGAACGAGATGACAATCGGGTGCCCGCCGTCCTCGGTTGCCTTCTGCCCCCAATGCTCGGCGAGCTTCATGAAAAGCCATCTGCTCGGAAGCCCCGTCAGGACATCGACCTTGTTGTGCGTGCTCGTGACGAAAACGTAATAGAGAAGCCCCTCGTCCGGGTCGTCGTACAGCCTCCCGAAATCCTCGACGTACTTGAGCTTTCCCGAGCGCGTCATAATCCTGTAATGGTTGTGGTCGTGCGGGTCGCCGCCCGCGTTCGCCTGGAGCTTTATGCTGTACTCCACATCCTGCAAATCTTCGGAATAGACAAGCCCCTTGAACGTTCCCCCCGTAATCTCGAAGAACTGCTCGTCGGTCTCGCATTCGAAAATGTCGAGCAGCGTGCGGTTGGCGAAAAGAATCTCCTCGCTTTCGTCCGCCCGGTAAATCATAAAACCGCCAGGAACAAGGGAAAGGCTGTTCTGGATGTATTTCTTGCTGAAATCTGTATTCGTGAAATTACGAACGCCCATAAAAATGCCCCCGTCTTCTGAGGGAAATGCCGCGTAAGAGAATTCCTCAGGACTTTTTTGAAATTATCTTAGTTTTAACACGGAATTCAGAAAAAATAAAACGGAATCGCAATTATTCGCTTGTGAATTGTCAAAAATCTGCTTCCAATGGCTGCCGTCCCGAAAAAACAGGTGCGTTTTTCCCGTTTTTTTTGGTAGACTTGCGGGCATGGATAACAATATAGAAAAAAAGGAAAGCCCGGTGCTTTCTTCGATTTGGTTTGTCGCGCTTGCGGCATCGTTCTGCAGCTTTTTGTGGGGAAGCGCGACCCCGTGCATAAAAATCGGGTACTCGCTCTTCTCCATCGCCCCGAGCGACACTGCGACGGTCATCCTCTTTGCCGGCGTCAGGTTTTTCCTCGCGGGGATTCTTGCCGTCGCTGTCGGAAGCGCGATGGAGCGGAAATTCCTTCGTCCTCGTTCCGCCTCGGCATGGGGAAAAGTCTGCGTGCTCTCCCTTTTCCAGACGGTCGTGCAGTATTTTTTCTTTTACGGGGGGCTGACGAGGGCATCCGGCGTGACGAGCGCGCTCACGATTTCGACGAACGTCTTCGCCTCGCTTCTGATTGCCGTTTTCGTCTTCCGCCAGGAGAAGCTCAGCGCGCTGAAAGTAGTCGGGTGCGCCGTCGGTTTTGCGGGCGTCGCGCTCGTCAACGCGTTCGGGAGCAGCGGCTCCGACTACAGCGTCTCGTTCTTCGGCGAGGGATTCATTTTCATTTCGAGCATCTGCTACGGATTTTCCGGCGGCTTCTCCAAATACTTCTCGAAAACCGAGAATCCGGTGATGCTTTCCGGATGGCAGTTCGTTGTCGGCGGGCTCGTGATGATTGCCGCGGGATTCTTTGCGGGCGGGCGTTTTTCCGGCTTCACGGCGCAATCGACCGCGCTCATCGCGTACCTCGCGTTCATAAGCGCGTGCGCGTACTCTCTGTGGGGAATCCTCTTGAAATACAACGACGTGTCGAAGGTCGTCATATTCGGCTTCTTGAACCCCGTCTTCGGCGTCGTCCTTTCGATGATTTTCCTCCACGAAAAAGGCCAGAACCTTGTCGTCGTCGCGCTCTCCCTCGCCCTCGTCTCAATCGGAATCATAACAGTCAACAGGAAAGATGAAAGTGGAAAGATGAAAGTGGAAAGATGAAAGTGGAAAGATGAAAGTGGAAAGGTGAAAGGTGAAAGTGGAAAGATGAAAGTGGAAAGATGAAAGAGGGAAGATGAAAGTGGAAAGGTGAAAGTGGAAAGGTGAAAGAGGGAAGGTGAAAGCGGAAAGTGGAAAGGTGAAAGTGGAAAGATGAAAGTGGAAAGAGGGAAGAATTTCCGCTCTCCGCTCTCCGTTTTCCGTTTTCCGCTCTCCGCTCTCCGCTTTCCGTTTTCCGCTCTCCGTTTTCCACTCTCCGTTTTCCACTCTCCGTTTTCCGCTCTCCGTTTTCCGTTTAAAAAAGACAGGGGGATGATATGGGTGTATTGGCTGAGAAGAGTTTGGATTTTGCTGTTCGGATTGTGAAATTCTATAAGTATCTGTGTGACGAAAAAAAAGAGTATGTACTCTCGAAGCAGATTCTGCGCTCGGGGACAAGTATAGGCGCGAATATACGCGAGAGCAAAAACGCGCAGAGCAGCGCGGATTTTACAAGCAAGCTGAATATCGCTTTGAAGGAGGCTGACGAGACTGAATATTGGCTTGAGGTGCTGACCAAATCCGAAATTATAAATCCCCCGCAAGTTGAAAAACTAACCGCGGATTTAAAAGAAATAATCGCCATGCTGGTATCCTCAATAAAAACCTGCAAAGAAAAACACAATCCCCGCTAACCCCCTCAACTCCCCGCTCTCCGCTCCCCACTTTCCACTCTCCGCTCTTCGCTCTCCACTCTCCGTTTTCCGCTCTCCGTTTTCCGCTCTCCGCTCTCCACTCTCCGTTTCCCGTTCGTCATGACTTCCATGGCGGAATTCAGTACAATTCCCCGCGTTATGAAAATCCGTACGTTGCTTTTTCAGCTTTTCGTCTTGTCTTCTGTGTTTTCCTGTTCGGCTTCGGGCGATTTCGGGGAAGACATGCAGTATGCAAAGGTGAGGACGGCGAACCCGCTGAAAGGTTTCGCGTCGTGGGAGGGGGACGCGGAGAACGACGTTCCGCACAGCCTCGAATACGTTCCCGTCCCGTTCGACGAGGTGCTCGTCTCCCCGGGCGAGTGCGATTTTTCCGTCCTGGAGGAGAAGCTTGAGGAGGCGAAATCGCGCCGGCACCAGTCAATCGTCCGCTTTGTCATCGACGAGCCGGGAGCCGCGCTCCATCTTCCGGATTTCATCGATGTCGAGAAATTCAGCTACGAATACGACGGGAAGACGTTCCTCTCGCCCGATTACAACGACGAGAACCTCCTCGGGGAAATCGAGTCGTTCATAGAAAAGCTTGCCGGAAAATACGACGGCGACGCCCGGATTGCGAACATCGAGACGGGGCTTATCGGCCATTGGGGCGAGCATCACGTCTTCTATTGCGAGGAAAACGAGGACGCGCTCGTAACGGACGATACGTGGCGGCGCTTTTTCTCTGCATTCTCGCGGAATTTCAGGACGACGCAGATTTCATCGCGCTCGCCGAGCCATCCGGGCGTCTCGGACTGCGACAACATCGGCTTCTACAACGATATGGTCTGCAGCGACGACGACGACGATTATTTCAGGGAAATGCTTTCATCCGCGGAAAATCTCCCGTCACGCTGGCGGAAGGCGATGGTGACGGGGGAGCTTGCCCCGACGGTGCAGGAAGATTTCATAAAAAGATGCGGTGAATGGGCGGTCATGGAGAAATTCTCGGGCCGCGCGAACGAATTCCACGTGTCGTCGCTTCTGTGCGCGGCGGCGTTCGCGAAAAAATGCGGCGCAATAGAACGGGAGCGGATTTTGGATGCCTCGAACGCGCTCGGATACGAATTCAGCGTCGTCTCCGCGTCTTTTTCCTGTTCCGGGCAGAATCTCAGCATCACCGCCGAAATCAGGAACGACGGCACGGCTCCCTTCTATTACAAGTGGCCTTTTGAAATATCGCTTGTGAAAGACGGGATAATCGGGGAGAAATTCAATCCCGGCTGGGACGTCACGAAAATCGCTCCCGGCTCCTCCGTGTCATTTTCCGTTTCGAGAAAAATTCCCGGCGCGTCCGGCTGCACCGTCCTCCTTTCCATCCCGAACCCGATGGAGAACGGCTATCCCGTCTCGTTCGCCAACAAGAACCAGGACAAGGACATGAACGGCTGCCTCACGCTTTTCAAAATCGATTGAGCGGAAAAAATTGTCATGCCGAATCAAGTTCGGAATGGCGCTCGGGTTATCGACCATAAAAACGACCGTAAGCTGTTTTCCTGTTTCTTTTAGCGGCGGTTCCGCAAATATCGATTTTCGTATTCTTCAATGGAAATCGGCTTGCAATAATAATAGCCCTGAATGACCTCGCACCCCAAGGCGCGGAGTTTTTCCACCTGCTGCTTTTGTTCCGCGCCCTCGACCAGGCAGGTGAAATTCAGTTCCCGTGCAAGCGAGATGATATGCCGGATTACGGCCAAATCTTTTTCGTTTTCCAGCTCCGTCCCGACTTTGTCGACGAAGCTTTTGTCGATTTTAAGCGTGTCGAGCGGCATTTGCGTAAGCAGCGACAATGAAGAATATCCTGTTCCGAAATCATCCATCGAAATCTTGAAACCAAGCGAGCGAAGCTCCTCCAGAACCCGTATCATCTGCTCCATGTCGTTGTAGGTCGCGCTTTCTGTCAGCTCGAAATCAATCAGGCTGTGGCTCACGCCGAATGAATCAACAATATCCGTAAGGTGCGTAATGATATTCTTGTCGTACAGGCGGTTTCGGGAAAGATTCACCGAGACCGGATAAAGTTTTTTTCCCTCGTCCTTCCATTTTGCGAATGCCGCGCAGACTTTCTTCAATACGATGTCGTCGATTTTGCCGATTGAGCCGTCCTTCTCAAAAAACGGAATGAACCTCGCCGGTGACAGAAATTCTTTTCCCTTGTAATTCCATCTGACCAGCGCTTCCGCGCCCTTCAATTTTTCCGTGGCGATGTCGACTTTGGGTTGCAGATTTACGAAAAATTCGTCTTTTTCAACGGCGGTGTCGACATAAGCCTTGATAGTGTTGCTCCAAAGAACGTCGTCGTGCATCTTTTCCGTGTAAAAAACGATGTCCGTCTTGTCGGGGCTGTTTCCCAAAGCCTGAGCCATCTTGGCTTCATCCGCGACCCTGTTCCCAGAATGAATCGCGAATTGCATCGGGACGACACCGCAACGATAATGAATCTTATAATTCGGATCTTCTTCAAGATGCGAAATGCCCTCAAAAAAAATCTCCAGTTTCTCGGCCGTTTCTTCCTGCGGCATGTCTTTAAGGATAATCGCGAAGTTGTCTTCGTGGCATCTTCCTCCGGCATATATGAAATCAGCCGCCTTTATTGCATTCACGACGTTCGTCAGAACCTTGTTCGCCACAATGTGACCATAAATTTCATTCAGAACCCTGAACATCTTTATGTCGAAATGAGCGAACGCGTAGTCCTTTATGCCCGCGCTTTCCGGAATTTCAAGATACGGGACGAGATGGTTCCAGTTGTAATAATTCGTGATAGGATCGAAAAATGCCTTGCGGTAAAGCATTCCTTTGTCAAGCTCGTCCAGGTTGTTGGCTATGACATCTTTCGCATGGTTCTTTTTAAGAGCGCACTCATACAGAATCCTGATTTTTTTTGCATGTTCGAAAACTGCCGTCACATTTGGCTCGGGTTTTATGGCCAAATCGCTGTATTGCCTGTGGGCGTCATCATCAAACAGAAGCGTTTGCTTTGTTTTTTGAATATATACCTGAATATACTGCTCGGTAATCTCGTTTTCCTTTTCAAACTCGACCGCATAAAAGAAAGAGCTTTCCAAGACGAGCGAGTCGAGGTCGTCGGGATATGCTATTCGCGCATCGCCGCGCCGGAATTCGATTCCGATTACTTTTTTGCCGAGCGGATGAATGAAAAAAACGCCGGGATAATCATAAGCTCCGAATGAATCCGCATACTTTTTGATTTTGTCACACACAACGCCGTTACAAAAAGCCTCGATATCCGAATCGGAAGCCTCAATATAATAAAGAATCCGCTCCGGTTTGTAGAGCTGATTCCGCTTGTTTATGACCATAAAAATTCCCCGAACTTTTTGAAAGATGACTCATTATATTTCCTTTTCGGCAATTTGTCGAAAAATACATTCCGCTCACGCATTGCGCGGGGAATAGGACGCGGCTGGAAAAACAGCGAATGCCGCGCCGCCATTTTTTTTTCAGCGTGCGTCCCTGCCGCCTGGCATCCAGCCGCATCTGTAGCCGTTGAAGACCGCGTTCTGGTACATGAGCGCGAGCTTCGAGAACGTGTACGATTTGAATTCCCTTTGGACGAAATCGTGGTTCATTTTTCGGAGCTTTTCGTTCCGCAGCCGCAGATTGTCCAGAAAATCCTGCGAGGTCAGCGAGTCCGATTTTTTCGAGTTGCAGGTCGGGCACGCAAGGACGAAATTCCACAGCTTGTCGTCTTTGACGAAACTCCACGGAATGAAATGGTCGACCGCGTTTTCGCCGAGATTTTTTCCGCAGTAGAAGCACTTGGTCTGCCCGAATTCAAAAAGCGTTTTCCTGTACGGATTGAGGTTCTCGCGCTCGGTCGATTTGTCGAGCTTGCTTGCGAGCATGTAGGAATCCTCCTCTTTGTTTATGCCCTCAAGATATTTTATCCACTCGAAATAGTTCACTTTCTCAAAATCGCTTCTGTATTTCGCGAGGACGACGAAGAAATCCCTGCTGATGAAAATTCCCTGCCATTTCTTCGGTTTGGAAAAATGATAGAATTTCCAGTCCGTGTCGGCGCAGAACGCACCGAGAACATATTTTGTGACGACCGATTTTTTTATCTTCTCCGAAAGCTCAAGCTGCTGTGCGTTCTGCAGTCCTTCAAATGCGAATTCCGTTTCGTCGATTGAATATCCGTATTTTTTGCAGAAATCGAAGAGAATCCGCTCGATTGCCGATATTTTCCCGTCTGAATTTTCAGGCATCTGCCGTAGTTTGCAGCGAAGAATCAGGTTCCAGTAGATTTCCGAGAACCGGAGCGAAATCGCGTCGAAGCCCAGAAAATATTCTGAATCGCTGTTCAAATCGACGTTGAAAAGGTTGTCCAGAATTGATTTGAAGAAGACGAATTTGTAGGAAGTCGTGCGTTTCGAATTTCCAATCAGCGCGGAATTTATTGAGCGGATGACTTCCCCGTCGGTAATCGGTGAAAACGGAATCAGGTTTTCCTTTGCGTCCCAGCCTGCATTGTTCATAACTGCGTCTTTTTGTTTGTCACTTTAAACGAACGTTTTTTGTGTTACATTATTTTAGAAAAAATCGATATAATAGAGAGAAAAACTTATGAGGTTTTCAGAAAATGATTTTAAATATTGAGCATTTGTTTGATAATCCTAAAAATATCGAACAAATAAAAGGCTTTGCCATTAGAGAGCGAAGCGCTTATGGACTTGAATTATATTTAAAACAGACTACATATGCAAAAAGAAGATAGCACAAAAAACGTTCCTTTTTCCGCGCATGTTTATTACTGCGCAGCTTGCGATGTTCCCGTGATTACGCGGCTTTCGGACATCGACGAGGTGAGCGGGAAGGGCGTCTGCCCGTTGTGCGGCGGAAGCACGACATATCTTTCGAGCGACTTGCGCCCGGTGTTCCCGGAGGAGCGGCTTTTGACGGAGCTGCTCCTGAAAAAGGAGCCGTTCTCGCTCGCTAAAAAATCGCTTTGGGCGCAGAACAGCCGCTATTACTCGAACGGAAAATCGAAGTCGTTTCCGTCGAGGACTTTCCTTGAGGCCGACTGCGATGCTCTTTCTGAAAAACTCGCCGAACTGAAAAGCCGGAACGAGAGCGACGAAGTAAAGTCGCTGTTTGAAGCCCAAGTCGACCGTTTTGTCCGCGCCAACAAGGCCAGGCTCAACATGCTCATCGAGGAGGCGCATTCGTTCATAAAAAGAGAGGCCGAGAAATTCCCGATTGAGAACATCGTCCTTTCGTTCTCCGGCGGAAAGGATTCCACCGTGACCGCGGACATCGTAACGAAGGCGCTTTCGAATCCGAGCCTCGTCCACATTTTCGGGAACACGACGCTCGAATTTCCGATGACGATTGAGTACGCGAGACGGTTCCGCGAGAACCACCCGTACGCGATTTTCGAGACCGCAATCAACGACGAGCAGGATTTCATGAAGGTCTGCGACGACATCGGTCCGCCCGCGCGCATGATGCGCTGGTGCTGCTCGATGTTCAAGACGGGACCGATAACGCGGACGCTGAACACGCTCTACAGGAACCAGCAGATTCTCACTTTTTATGGAATAAGGCACGCCGAAAGCGTGAGCCGCTCGAAATACAACCGTGTCGAGGACGACAAGGAGTCGGTGAAAATCCAGAAGCAGACGGTCGCCTCTCCAATCATCGACTGGAAGGACATAGACGTGTGGCTCTATATTCTCTCCGAGAAAGTCGATTTCAACGACGCGTACAGGCTCGGCTACGACAGGGTGGGCTGCTGGTGCTGCCCGAACAACAACCAGCGCGCGCAGTTTCTGAGCAGAATCTACATGCGGGAGCGCTCGGCAAACTGGCGCGAATTTCTTGTCTCGTTCGCTAAAAAAATCGGGAAGCCGGACGCGGAAGTCTATGTCGACTCAGGTGCGTGGAAGGCGCGCCAGGGCGGAAACGGACTTCCTGCAAGCGCCGACGTGAAAATCCGCTTCACGAACTGCACGGCGGAGGAACACGCGAAAAACTACGCCCTCGTTCGTCCTTTCGACGACTCTCTGGTGAATCTCTTCGTGCCGTTCGGAAAGGTGAGCCGGGAACTTGGCAGGAAGATTCTGCACGAGGTTTTGGTTCTCGACATCCGCACCAACGTTCCGATTATCTCTCTCCAGCCTTTTGTGGTGGACGGTTTCGAGAACGCCGTGAAAATACGGACGATGAACGTCGCAGACCACGAAGCCTTGCAGAGGCAGATTGCGTATCAAATCAGAAAGTTCAACGCGTGCAGGAAGTGCCTCAAGTGCGAGAGCGTCTGCCGCAGTGGGGCAATCAGCATAACGGCGGACGGGTACAGAATCGACGAGGGAAAATGCGTCCATTGCAAGATGTGCGTGAACCAGGCCGTGCTTGAGAACGGCTGCCTCATGGGAAAATATTTACGGACTAAGGGTGGAATATAAATGAAATTCAGGGCGCATGAAACTTTTTTTATTCGAAAAGGCTGGCTCTCAAAGGGCATGAAATATGTGAAGGACACGGGCGGAGCTGTTTTCATCGACAAGACGAACAATCCGATGGACGTGCTCGGAATCGGAAGCAACATGGTGAAGAGCCTCCGCTACTGGCTTATGGCGACAGGGCTTACGAGCGAGCCGAACAGCGGGAAACGCACGCAGTCGCTCACGGAACTCGGAAAAATCGTCTTCAAGAACGACCGCTACATCGAGGAGAACGGGACGCTGCAGCTTATCCATTACAAACTCGCCTCGAACAAGGATAACGCGACGAGCTGGTATTTCTTCTTCAACCGCTTCAACCTGAGCGAATTCTCGCAGGAGGATTTCATAATCGATTTACAGAAGTTCATCAAGGCTGAAACGAAGGCGGATGAAAAGGAGGTCGGCACTCTCCGCACCCTGAGCGACGATTTTTCGTGCATTCTCGGAACGTACCTCCCGCGCTCCTCTTCCGAAAGCGAAAAATCGTCCCCGGAGAACAACATTTCCTGTCCGCTTTCGGAACTTGCCCTCGTCGCAGTTTCGGACAGAAAGAACGGAATCTACAAGAAGGCGATTCCGTCATCGTCGTCGCTCAATCCGTACATCGCGCTCGCCGTAATTGCGGACGGCTGCGGCGGAAAAAGCGAAATCCGCCTGGACGAGCTTCGGACGGCTGAGAACAGCATCTTCCGCATCTTCAATCTGGACACGATTACTTTGATTGAGGTTCTCCGCAATGCGGAAAAGACTGGCGAGCTGAAAATCATACGAACGGCAGGGCTGGACGTAATCCGCCTCGCGCATCCTGAAAACGACTTTTTGTTCTACGCGGAAAAATTCTACGACTCATTGGCAGAAGAAAAATGAATGACAAAATGATACAGACAGCAGGCAACTTCCAATATTCGGTGAACATCGCCTACGATTTGCATGACGCAGAGAAACTGCGTGCCTTCATTCCGACGTTCTCCAGCATAGAGCTGCTTGAGAAAATCATCGCAAGCACGGAAAAAACAAGCACTTCCCGCGCAAGAATCCTCATCGGAGCGTATGGAAAGGGAAAAAGCCACATCGTCCTCACGATTCTTTCGGTTTTGATGGGGCACGAGCCTTTTTCGGATTTCAGTCACCTCTCGAAAAAACTCTCTGAATTTCCGAAAGTCGAACGGCTCGTCAAAAATTACTACGAAAGCGGAAAAAAGCTCCTGCCCGTTTTGATTGGAGGAAGCGGTGCCGGGCTTTCGCAGAGTTTCCTTGTCGCGCTCAAAAACGCTCTTCGCGAGAACGGGCTTTCCGATTTCATGCCGGAGACCAGCTACAAGGCTGCGGCGGTTGCAATCAGAAAATGGCAGAGGGAGTACCCGGATGTCATAAAGAAATTCGAGACCCTCTCCGAAACTACCGCCGACGATTTCGTCTGCTCTCTGGAGGACTTCGACCCCGAAGCCTACCGCAAATTCGAGAAAATCTATCCGTCGCTCACGGCTGGAAGCGTCTTCAACCCGTTCCTCGGCTTCGACGTGGCGGAGCTTTACGAGAGCGTCGCGAAGGAACTTAGGCGTCAAAAGCTTTTCGACGGCCTCTATGTCGTCTACGATGAATTTTCCAAGTATCTTGAATCGAACATCGAAAGCGCAAGCGTGAGCGACACGAAGATGCTTCAGGACTTCGCGGAAAAATGCTGCCGCTCTGGCGAGAACCAGCTCCATCTCCTTCTGATTTCGCACAAGGAAATCTCCAACTACATCGACAAGCTTCCGAAGCAGAAGACAGACGGTTGGCGCGGCATCAGCGAAAGGTTCGAGCACGTCCTCTTGAACAACAATTTCTCGCAGGTCTACGAGATTATCTCAAGCGTGATTCAAAAAGACCCTGTACTCTGGAGCGAATACCAGAAAAATCATTCCTCTGAATTCGCCCGGCTCGAAGAATCCTACAGGAACCACCCGATTTTCGACGGAAGCGAGGATTCCTCTGCCTTCTACGGCTGCTTTCCGCTGCATCCCGTGAGCATGTTCGTCTTGCCGCGGCTTTCAGAGCGCATCGCGCAGAACGAGCGCACCCTTTTCACGTTCCTTTCGTCGGCGGGAAAATCGACCCTGAGCGCGTTCCTTGAGGACTTCGACGAGAGGACTTTTTCGCTGGTCACTCCCGACTTGATTTTCGATTATTTCGAACCGCTTTTCAAAAAGGAAGTCTATTCAGGCGAAATCCACGACACCTACATTCTTTCGTCGCAGATTCTTGAAAAACTAGAGAAAAGCCGGACTCTCGAACGGAAAATCGTAAAGACGCTCTCCCTGATTTACATTCTCGCTCAGTTCGAAAAACTCAAGCCTCTCCAAGAGGAAATCGTGAGAATATATTCGCTCTCGTACAAAAACGAGGAAATCGAAGCCGCTCTCAAAAATCTTATAGAGAAGGAATTTGTCGTTTACCTTCGGCAGAGCAATTCTTTCTTGAAACTAAAAGAAACGAGCGGAGTCGACATAAAAAAGGCGGTCGGCGACGAAATCGAGCGGCAGAAGCGCAGTTTTTCCCTCGCACGTGCCTTGAACGAGTTCAATTCCGAATCATTCTTTTATCCGTACCGCTACAACGACGAAAAAGAGATGACCCGCTTTTTCGCGTTCCGCTTCGTCGAGGAGTCTGAGCTTTCGGAACTCGGAAAAATCGAGAACGAAATTTTCGCTGACGGGTACATTTTCGCTGTCCTCCCAAAAAACGCCCCGTCTTTTGACGAAAACGAGGCTGAAAATCAGACCCGGAAACTAGTGGAAAAATTGAAGCAGATTTCCAAAAAGGACGCGCGCCTTGTGTTCGTCATTCAGAAAAAAACTGTGGAAATCGAAGACTCTATTCGGCTTTTGAGCGCGGTGCAGTCGTTGAAGGAGAAGGCCGCCGCCGACGAAATCCTCTCCGGCGAGTACCAGGTGATTTTGGACGACACGAGAGAAGTCGCAGAATCCTTCATAAGGAATTTCACCCACGCCGAAAAAAAGAGCGCGGTTTTCGTTCAGGACGGCGGAACGAGGACTATAAAAAGACGCGCGGATTTTTCGGAGCTGCTTTCAAAAATCTGCTCTTCAGTCTTCCCCGACGCGCCCGTGATAAACAACGAGGCCATAAACAAGAGCGAAATAACTTCGATTGCGCACAGCAGCCGCAAGAAAATCCTGGCCGGACTCCTGCGCTCTCCGCTTGAAGAGAACCTCGGGCTTTCCGGAAGCGGGCAGGATGTGGCGATGATGAGAAGCTGCCTTCTGCGCACAAAAATCATGAGATGCCGGAATGAGGAAAACTCTCCCGAAAAGCGGTTCTTCATCGATTTGGATTTTGCGGACGACTGCTTCAACCTTTCGAGGATGGTCGGCGAAATCAAGAAATTCATCGATTCGTGCAGGGGAGAGAAAAGGAATTTTGAACAGCTCTACAAGATTCTCCTCCTGCCGGAACACAAAATCGGCGCGAGAAAAGGCATAATCCCGATTTTCATCGCCGCGGTGATGAACGAAAGACGGAAGCAGCTTGTCCTCTATTCAAAGGGCAGGCAGCACCCATTGAACGCCGAGACGCTCTCTCTTGTGAACGAGAATCCAGAAGATTTTTCCCTTCTTTATTTCGACCTCGACTCCTCGAAAATCGGCTACCTTGCCGCCCTCAAGTCGACATTCTCGCCCAAAACCGAAAATTCCGGCGATTCCAAGAACGATGCGGAGATAGTCGCTCTCGCCATGAAGAACTGGTACCTGTCGCTTCCGAAGTACTCCCGCGAATCCAAGACGGAATACAGCGGATTCATCTCCGCCCTGAAAAACGATTCCGGCGCGCAGGAGCTTCTTTTTTCAGAAATCCCGCAGGCGTTTGCCTCTGAAAAAGCGGATTCTTCACTTGCGGAAAAAGTCGGCTTGGCAAAGCGGAAATACGACAGCCAAATCCCTGAGTTGAAGGAGCGGCTTTCTCGGACTGTCGAAAAAGCCTTCGGAAACGCAAGCTTGTGGTGCTCTTCATTGAATCCCAAAGTCTTCGAGGAAATCTTTCCAGACGGGACCGAGCGGTTCCTCCGCTTTTTCAAAAACGAGGATTCCGCAAGCAGCATATATATAGAAGAAATTGCCCGGATTGCGACGGGTCTGGGAATCGGCGACTGGTCGGACGACTGTGAAAAGCGTTTTGAGGACCGTCTTGTGTCCTGGAAAAACACGGCGGAAGGTTTTTCAAAAAAATCGTCAGCAAATTCCTTTGAAGAATCAGGGATGGTCGGTGGCAGTGGCGGAAATTCATATTCGGTTTCGTTTCCATCGGAGGGCGGAAAATCGGTTGTCCGCAGGTTCGAGAAAGTTGCCGAATCTCCGCGCGCAAGGATTTTGTACAACAAGCTCACGGACGCGCTCGAAACAATGGGCTATTCGATGAGCGAGCCTGAAAAACGGCAGGTTCTTATGAACGTGCTTCAAAAAATGTGCGGAGGAAACGACTGATGGCATACTTCGACAACGCCGCCACGACTTTTCCAAAGCCTCAAGTAGTCTACGACTTCATGGACTCTTTCTACCGCGAGCGTGGCGGAAACGCGGGCAGGGGAAGCCACGCGCTTTCTTTGAGCGCGGGGAAACTGATTGCGGAAACCCGGAAGCGCCTGCAAAAGATTCTGCACTGCCAGAACAAGGAACTTGTTTTTGCACCAACTGCGACAATCGCGTTGAACATGATTCTGCAGGGGCTGCTTGCTTCGGCTACGCCCAGCAACAAAATCCGAACCGTGTACATAAGCCCTTTCGAGCACAACGCCGTCACAAGAGTGCTCCATCATTTTGAGCAGAATGGAAGCATAAAAGTGAATGTCTTGCCAATTCAAAGCAACCTTTCCTACGACCTCGCCGAAATCGAGAGCCTCTTCAAAAAAGAAAAGCCCGACTTGCTCGTGATGAGCCACGCAAGCAACGTGGTGGGGCTTGTTCAGCCCGCGGAAAAACTGTGCGCCCTTGCGAAAAAGTTTGGCTGCGTGACCGTGCTGGACATGGCGCAGACGGCAGGGCTTGTTGATTTGAACGTCGGACTTGAGACAATCGACTTTGCGGTCTTCGCCGGCCACAAGACGCTTTACGGCCCCACGGGAATCAGCGGTTTTGCGATGAAAGCGGGCTTTGACCTTCCTCCGGTGTTGTTCGGCGGAACCGGCTATGAAAGCGCGAACCAGGAAATGCCGCGCGACGTTCCGCAGCGCTACGAGATGGGAACGCTCAACATCTCTGGAATCGCGGGCTTGTACGCGGCGACGGAATGGATTTTGGAAACCGGCATTGAATCAATCTGGATGAAGGAACAGGAGCACAGAAAACGCCTGCTTGAGATTTTGGGAAAATACGATTTTGTGAAGGTTGTTGGTTCGACTCCGCTCACCAGCCAGGTATCACGGCATTCTGAACTTGTTCCAGAATCTCAATATGCAGGCATTGTGTCGGTTTTGATAGAGGGGCTTCCGAGCGACACGGCGGCAAGCGTTTTTTCCGAGCGGAACATCGCCGTCCGGTCAGGCCTGCAGTGCGCGCCGCTTGCCCACAAGACGCTGGGGACGTTTCCCGCAGGCACGGTGCGTTTTTCCACGGGGTATTTCACGGGCGGGGAGGATTTCGGGGAGTTGGAGATGGCGATGGAGTATTTGAAGGGGAATTTATGAGCTTGAAAGACATTGAAATAAAGAAAGAATACAGAAATCTCCACGGAAATATTGTGAAAGATTTTTTTAATCCTCTTTTAGGAGAATCTGTCTTATACAAACGCTCAGTGGGATTTTTTTCATCAACGGCATTGACTTGCTTTTCTGTTGGCCTTTGTAAATTTTTACAGAATGGCGGAAAAATCCAGCTTGTTGCATCTCCAAAACTGTCTGATGAAGACATAAAAGCGATGCAAGAGGGATATGAGAAACGAAAAATTATCGAAGATTCTTTGCTCCGAGAGTTGCATGAGCCAAATAATTTTCTACAAAACGACCGTCTCAATATGCTTGCAAACCTGATTGCAGAAGAGCGGATGGACATAAAAATCGCATTCACAGAATCAGGGATGTACCATGAGAAGCTTGGTGTGATTGAGGATGCAGAAAAAAATTATGTTGCGTTCTCTGGCTCGTTGAATGAGTCGGAAAATGCGTTCAAGAACAATTATGAAACTATCGATGTTTATTGTTCATGGAACGATTCAGAAAATCGGGCATTTTCAAAAAAGCAGGCTTTTGAAAATATTTGGACCGGTAATGATGAAACGTTGAAGCTTTTTGATTTTCCAAAGCTAAAAGATGAAATCGTTGGCAAGTATAAAAAATCCGAACCAAAATTTGATATGGACGAAAAAGAAGTTTTGTACATGATACCTGAACCGAAAAACATTGAAGTTCACGATTCCTGCAAAACACAAAACGTTCCTACTATGCCAGATTGGTTAAATCTTCATGATTACCAGAAAGAATCCATTGATAAATGGGCTGGGCAAAACTATCGCGGCATTTTTGACATGGCTACAGGCACGGGAAAAACACTCACAGGCTTGTCGGCCATGACGAGATTGTTTCATGATAAATTCCCGGAAAAACTTTTTGCGATAATCGTTTGTCCTTATCAGCATTTGGTTGAGCAGTGGGTTGAAGATATTGTGAATTTCAATATAAAGCCGATTATCGGATATTCTGCTTCGCCTCAGAAAGATTGGAAAGACAGACTCCGAGATTCTGTCATTGATATTGGGCTTAAATCCCTCAAAAAAGATTTTTTTTGCTTTATCTGCACAAACGCAACGTTCTCATCAAAATATGTTCAGGGACATCTTTCAAGGATTCGAGTCCCAAAAATTCTTATTATCGATGAGGCTCATAACTTTGGTGCTCCATATCTTTCAAAATGGCTCTTGGATTCTTATGAATACCGCATAGGACTTTCTGCGACTATCAAGCGACACGGAGACGAAGAAGGGACGGAAAAGCTTTTTGATTTCTTTGGTGAAAAATGCATTGAATATGACATTGAGCGAGCAATTAAAGAAAAAAAGCTTACTCCGTATAACTATCATCCTGTTCTCGTTTATCTTGACGATGACGAACTTAGTGAATACAAGCGGCTTTCAAAAGAAATCAAGAACAATCAGATAGTTGACAAGCAAGGAAGGCATAAGCTTACAAAATACGGAGAAATTCTTGTGATGGAAAGGGCAAGAATAATTGCAGGAGCAAGTTCAAAAATTCCTGCTTTGAAAGAAAAAATCTTGCCATACAAGAACGATAGTCACATTTTGGTCTATTGCGGAGCTACGACAATTCTTCCGCAAGATGAAGATTCCACATCTGTTCAAGAAAACGAAGAAAGACAAATAGTTGCGATTTCAAGAATGCTTGGAAATGAACTAGGAATCAAAAACCACCACTTTACTTCAAATGAGAATGTAAAAGAACGGAATGAACTAAAGGAGCGTTTTTCTAATGGCGATTTGCAGGCACTTGTCGCAATCAAATGTCTTGATGAAGGCGTGAACATTCCAAAAATCAAGACGGCATTCATTTTGGCAAGCACAACAAACCCAAAGGAATACATCCAGAGGCGCGGGCGTGTCCTGCGGTTATCGGACGGAAAAGATTTTGCAGAAATTTACGACTTTATCACGCTTCCATATCCGCTTGAAAACGTATCTTCGATGACGGAATACCAAGTTAACGAAGTCAAATCGCTTGTGAAACGGGAACTCTTGCGTGCAGAAGAATTTGCCCGAATCTCTATGAATTGGGTGGAAGCCGAATCAGTGTTGAATGAGATCCGTGAGACCTACCAAATAAATGAAAATACTTACAACTCTGAAAGACAGGAGGATTTTGATGAGTGAAGAAATAGAGAAAGAATTTGCTGCGGTTGACAAGGTCAAAGCAGCAAAAATCATGCAAAAAATCATCATTGAGGAGGCTGCAAATTTAAAGTCGAAAGGAAAAAGTGATTCGGATATGGTGAGAACTATTCAAAAAATGATAGAGGAGGAAGTGCAATGCTTTTAAGAAAACTGACTATCAAGGATTTCCGGCAGTTCAAGGGAACTCAAACAATGGAATTTTCTCAAGATAAAGAAAACAACATAACCCTTGTAATCGCAAAAACAGGGGTCGGAAAGACAACGATAGAACAAGCGTTTACATGGTGCTTGTACGGCGAAACAAATTTTTCTGATAAAAGTTTGCTTTGTAAATCTACAGCGCAGGAAATGAAGCCAAATGATGAGAAAACCGTTTCTGTAATTTTGGAATTTGCGCACAACAACATCGAATACAGATGTACGAGCGAGCAGATTTACTATAAGGATTTTGCGTCTGGGGTAAAATCTAGGGCAAGAAAGTGTTCTCTTGAATACAAGGGAAAAGACGGTCAGCAGGAATTTGTTAAGGAAGCGCAGATTGAGGGAGAAATAAATAAGATTCTTCCCAAAGAACTCTCAAACTATTTCTTTTTCGATGGCGAGAGAATCGGCAACATGAGCAAGGAAATCGCAAAAGGAAAATCAAAGGAATTCCCGGCTGCTGTAAAGAGTTTGCTCGGCCTTTCTGCATTTGAAAGTGCGCTGCATCATCTGAACGGCTCGCACAACCAGAATTCCGTGGTCAAGTCTTACAAGAAAAGTTTTGACACTTCCGGAAATGACGAGTTAAAAAGGTTGGCAGAGGAAATTCAGTGGCTTGAAATAGAAAAAGAAAACGCAGAAGACAAGATCGCAAAAATTGATGAAACTGAATTACCTGCTGTTCAGCATGAGAAAGAACGAATCATCAATGAACAGAAGAAGTTTGCAAATGTTGAAGCGCTCGTGAATAAGCGAAAGATTTATGAAGAGAATCTTACAAAAGCCGAAAGTCTTCTTCAGACGAACAGAAAGGATTTCTTGAAATTGTTCTCAGAGCGAAGCTACAATTTTTTTGCAATCAATCTGATAAATGAAGCAGTCAAGTCGCTGTCGGAAACCGATATAAAGGATTCTGGAATTCCTGATATCCACAAAAGAACGATTGATTTTCTGATAAATCGTGGCTTTTGTGTTTGTGGAACTAAAATCGAAAAAGATTCTGATGTTTACAATCATTTGATTGAGCAGTTGAAATATATTCCGCCACAGTCTCTGGGGACTTCAATCCGTCAGTTCGTTAACACTGCAAATGAAAAAGCCAAAAATGCGGATTTTTACGAAAACTTTGAGGATTCTTATTCCAGAATTAGACAGTCGTATGACGATGTGCAGAGTCAGAATGAAGAAATCTCACGGATAAATGAGCAACTTTCAGGTATTGATGAAAACGGAATTGACAAATTGCAGAGGAATTTTGAGCATTATTCGAAGCAAGAGCGTGATTTAATACTTGAAAAAGGCAAGCTTGAAGAAGTGATTTCTAGCCATTCCATCGACATCAGCGGCAAGGAGCAGTCAAAAGCCCGATTCACCAACATCGGAGAAACAAATAGAAAAATATCAACATATCTTGCCTATGCAAACTATATTTTTGAGGAGTTGCAACGACAGTATAGGTCTGAAGAGTCGAATGTCCGTACTAAGTTTGAGAAAGCTATAAACACGATTTTCAAAGAAATCTACAACGGCGGTTTTTCCCTCAAAATCGACGAAAAATACAACATCAAGATTCTTGTGAACGACTTCAATGGCTATGATGATATTGTTGAAACTTCCACCGCACAAAGTCTTTCCGTAATTCTTGCCTTTATTTCTGCCGTCATAAAAATGGCTCGTGAGAATAAAAGCGGAAATAAACTGCTTGTGACCGAGGCGTATCCTCTGGTAATGGACGCTCCTCTTTCGGCCTTTGACAAGACCAGGATACAGACAATTTGCGATGTCCTTCCTCAAATTGCGGAGCAAGTAATCATTTTTATAAATGACAAGGACGGTGAGATTGCCGAGGCACACCTGGAAAAACAAATCGGCAAAAAATATGTTTTCCGTAAGGAAAATGAGTTTGAAACCTACATGGAGGAGAAAAATGTTTGATAGGAACTTGGAAATCACGGGAAAGCACGCCGAATACCTGCGCAGGCTCACAGAGACAATTGACTCAAAAAACAGCATTTTTTCTGCGGCGTATATTGCGTACAGAGCTGCTTCCGTTATCGGATTTCTCTATGGACGGAAATCAACAAAAGATTCTTCCTCCGCAAAGCCTTTTACCATCTTTCTTGACCAGTTGAACAAAGTCAGAGACGACCTTGAATTCAACTACAAGCTCATTATGATTCTGGACAAGGAACATGAGCCGAGTTTCGATGAACGACTACAAAAGGCGTTCAACTACTACGGTACGGACAAAGCAAAAGTCGATGAAGAACTTTTTGAGCAATATTCGCTAGGCGGAATAGAGGTTCTTTATGAAAAGCTTATAAAAAATGCCAACAAACCTGAAGATTATATTTCCAATCTAATGACCTTTGTTCAGGAATTCAACGACCGCTACAATTCAAATGTGGATTCTGTGAACCTGATTGAACTTTGCAGGACAGCAAGTGCATACTAGAAAATGAATGAAGAGATAATCGAAAAACTTTTCTTGCGCTATCAGCAAAAGGTTTTTTTGACAAATGATGAAATTCTCATAGAGATGATTGAGAAAAATGTCTCAATTCTGCAGACAGAACGCATTTGTTCAGAGCTTTTATCGCGTGGGGTATTTATTTGTGATGAAAAGCCTAAAAGTGATAAAAGTTCAGAAGTTCAAACAGAAACTGAATATGATGCAGCTCGTATTGATTATGAAAAGCTGTATGCAAAGATAATCAAAAAAGAACCGTCTTTGAAGTTCCTTGTTGATTATGTCCGAAAAATAAAGCCTGCTCAAAGATATGAAGTGAAGAAACTTTATCCGCAGATAAAATCAGGAAACAACTTTGCAAGAAACAGGCTTTTTGAGATGAATATGCGAAGTGTTTTGAGAATTGCTTATCAAAAAGCCACGGAGTTTAATCTTTCTCTTGCTGATACCGTACAGAACGGTATGATAGGGCTTCATGTTGCGATAGATAAATTTGATTTAGCGAAGCACGACAATTTTTCGGGCTATTCGTCTTGTTATATATCGAATTTTATCAATCGCAACAAATCGATAAATGAATCTTTGTGGCTAATTCCTGCACATATAAAAGATTTACATGAAAAGGTATATAAATATATTGTATCCGCAAATTGAATTTACGTTTACATAATTATACCACAATTTAAATCCATTCTCCACGAATCTTATATGGAGTAATTTCAATATTCCAGGGAAGAAGTTTTTCCCAGTCATTTTCAGTTTCAGC